>SAMEA3663038__coassemble_571_pt1 | contig 11630 bp, 9 predicted proteins | sample SAMEA3663038__metabat2_low_PE_024 | metagenome-assembled genome bin SAMEA3663038 (sample SAMEA3663038) | pig gut metagenome | biome: pig gut; feature: pig-associated habitat; material: faeces | place: France | collected 2012
GTGTGTCTTTGGCGTACGGGTTCAAGTCCCGTCGCTCGCATTGTACATGAAGCATTCTGTGTAACATACAGAATGCTTTTTTTGTTTTACAATTTTTTTGCTAACTTGTAAACAGTACCCACAGTTATTTTAATATCAGTTTTATTCCCAAAAAACTTGACGGATAATGTAAAAAGTAGTACAATTATTAGAGAAACGAAATACTTATTAAGGAGTTTTGTAATAATGGCTAAGAATTTTATTGTTGAAACATCAGCAAGACACGTACATGTAACACAGGAACATCTTGAAGTTCTTTTCGGTAAGGGTGCTTCACTTACACATAAGAAGGATCTTTCACAGCCTGGACAGTTTGCCGCTGAGGAAAGAGTAACAGTTGTTGGTCCTAAAAAGGAACTTGCTAACGTATCAATACTCGGACCTGTTCGTCCCGCTACACAGGTTGAATTATCAGCAACGGATGCTCGTTCAATCGGTATCGCAGCTCCAATCAGAGAATCAGGCGATGTAGCTGGTTCAGGTGCATGCAAGATTGTTGGTCCTTGCGGTGAAGTTGAAATCAGTGAGGGTGTTATCGTTGCTAAACGTCACATTCACCTTACACCTGCTGATGCTGAAGAACTTGAAGTTAAGGATAAGGATGTCGTATGGGTTAAGCTTGAAACAGAAGGCAGAAAAGCTATTCTTGGTGATGTTGTTGTTCGTGTTTCAGACAAGTTTGCAAGAGCAATGCACATTGATACAGACGAATCCAATGCTGTTTGTGCTTCAGGAAAGCTTATGGGTGAAATTGTAAAGATCTGATTTTAAAACTGAACAATATCTAAAACACAGTGCAGGAAGTTTCGTTTTAAAAATTTCCTGCCTTAGTTTTATACTGACATGTATGTATATACTATACATATCAGTTATTTTGTTTTATAACTGAAAATAAACTAAAGGGGAACTTCTGCTATGAAAAGGAACCTGACATTACTGACCGACTTTTATGAAATAACAATGGCTAACGGATATTTTGAATCAGGATGTTCTGACCAGATTGCCTGTTTCGATATGTTCTTCAGGAAGAATCCCGATAATGCGGGATTTTCAATATTTGCAGGACTTGAACAGATTATTGAATATATAAAAAATCTGAAGTTTGAAGATGATGATATCGAATATCTCAGAAGTAAAAATATGTTTTCGGAAAAATTTCTTGAATATCTGAAGAATTTTAAATTCTGCTGTGATATATATGCTGTTCCGGAGGGAACACCGGTTTTTCCTAATGAACCTCTTGTTACAGTAAAGGGACCCGTGATACAGGCTCAGTTTATTGAGACAATGATTCTTCTTACTGCAAATCATCAGAGTCTTATAGCAACAAAAGCAAACAGAATAGTTCGTGCTGCCGAAGGACGTCCGGTAATGGAATTTGGTTCAAGACGTGCACAGGGATATGACGGGGCAGTTTATGGTGCACGTGCTTCATATATAGGTGGTTGCAGCGGTACAGCATGTACTATTTCCGACAGAATATTCGGTGTTCCTGCCCTTGGGACAATGGCTCATAGCTGGATTCAGCTCTTTGACAGTGAGCTTGAAGCATTTAGAAAATACGCTTCAGTTTATCCTGACAGCTGTACCTTACTTGTTGATACTTACAGTGTACTCAAATCGGGTGTGCCAAATGCAATAACTGTATTTAAGGAACTTAAGGCTTCAGGACACAAGCCTTGTGGAATAAGAATAGACAGTGGAGATATTGCATATCTGAGTAAAGCTGCAAGAAAAATGCTCGATGATGCGGGTTTTCCGGAATGTAAAATAACTGCTTCAAATTCGCTTGATGAATACATCATCCGTGACCTTATAAGACAGGGCGCTGCGATAGACAGTTTTGGTGTGGGTGAAAGGCTCGTTACATCAAAATCCGAACCTGTTTTCGGAGGAGTATATAAACTCTGTGCCGTTGAGAAAGACGGTGAATTCATTCCGAAAATCAAGCTTTCCGAAAATACAGCCAAAATTACAACTCCTTCCTGGAAGGAAGTATGGAGACTGTTTGACAAAAAAACCGGAAAGGCCGTAGCTGATGTTATAACAGTTGCCGGGGAAATAATAAATGACAGTGAACCTTATACAATTTTTGATCCGAATTATACTTTTAAGAGAAAGGTTCTTACTGATTTCAGAGCAGTAAAATTACAGGTTCCTGTGTTCATAAACGGAGAATGTGTTTATGAATCACCGGATGTTAGTGCAATAAAAGAATACTGTCGTGAACAGACAGATTTGATCTGGGATGAAGTAAAGCGTTTTGAAAATCCGCAGGAATACTATGTTGACCTTTCAGAAAAACTGTGGAATATCAAAAATGAGCTTTTATCAAAATATTTTTCTTAACATTAACAGAAAGGAATTTTATAAAATGAATACAATAGGAATAATCGGAGCGATGCCATCCGAGCTTGTGGATATAAGAAAGGCTCTTAATGATGCTGAAATAAAGCGTATTTCCGGATTTGATTTTTATATAAATGAAAAAGGCGGAAAGAAAATAATAAACGTTTGCAGTGGTATAGCCAAGGTAAATGCTGCTTTATGTGCACAGGTACTTATTGATAATTTTAAACCGGATGCTGTTATCAATGCCGGTATTGCAGGAGGAATGGACAGCAGTATAAAGGTTTGTGATATGGTTGTTTCAAATGAAGTTCTTGCTCACGACCTTGATCTTCATTTTCTGAACGATTATCCGCCTTACTGCGGAATTTTCAAAGCTGATGCCGGACTTATTGATGCAGCAGTAAATATTTGCAGAAAGCAGGGAGTAAACAGTTTTATCGGACGTATTGTTTCAGGCGAAGCATTTATTTCAGACAATGCAGTAAAAAATGAAATAAAGAACAGACTTAATCCTTTTGCGGTTGACATGGAAAGCTCTGCTGTCGGTCACTGTGCATATCTGAATGAAGTTCCGTTTGTCAGTGTTAGATGTATCTCGGATAATGCTGATGACGAGGGCGCAATGTCATTTGATGAATTTGAAAAGATTGCAGCAGCGAGGGTGGCTGAGGTAGTTTTGGAGATGGTGGAAATTCTATAACTGAAGGGACGTAAAACATGAGAAGCGGAATAATAAGAAAAACTACTTCATATATCATGGGTGTACCTATGAATGATATGGATATAAATACACCTCAGATGATATATGACAGAATAAATTCATCAGACGAATTTGAACTTAAAAATATATCTTTTGATGATAAGAATATTTGTCCTATGGTAACTGTAGGATACAGGGATATGGAATTTTTGGTTGACCTGAAGATAGAACCAGTAAGTGCGATAACACCGGATTTTATTTTCTGTCATCCAATCCCGAATGAAGCTTTGAAAAAGCTTAAGCAGGCTCAGATAGGAATTACAACATCACTGACATTTAACGATGATAACCTTGCTTCACATCATTTTCAGCTTAAGCTTCTCAACTGCATTCTTCCGGATGCAGCGGCGATTGTAGACTTCAATGTGAGAAGAATTTTTTCACCGGTATGGCTGCGTGAAACTGCCAGATCATCGGCCGCTCCGGGACCTTCATATATTTATTCGGTTAATGTTGCTCCGGACAGGGAAAATGAAGGCAAGGCATGGGTATTTACTCAGGGGCTGAACAGATGCGGATTTGTTGAACTTGAAGTAATAAATGCTGATGAGAAAAACACTGATTTTTATGCAACTGTTCTCAGCATTGCCTGTGGAAAAGCAGTTACAGAAAGAAAATTTCCGGATGAAATGGAGAAGTTTGATATTGCCGGATTTGATGAAGAAAGAACCCTTTCTGTTACATGGCGTTACTGGAAGGGTGAGATGTCTGTTTACCCTGAAGGTGTACTGGGTGCTGGCAGGAGAAGACCTGAATCACGGAATATGCCAAACGGAGTTCTCTTTATCTGGCCCGTGGACGGTATATCCCGGAAACCGGTCAGAGCCTGTGAACTTGAGCCTTTCTCACTTGAAAATGCAGTTATTGAATATACAGCAGAGGAGAGCAGGAGAATGGAAACACTTGCTTCAGAAACTATTCCTAAACTTATCAGTGGGCTTGCTGTTCCGGGGGCAAAGGCAATTGTAAAGATCAGGACTGAAGCCGTAAAAGACGGAAATGTTAATTATGAATATATCTGGGCTGAGGTTGATGGCATTGACAACGAAAATGTATACTGTACGGCTGTTCATGACACGATGTTCTCGGGAGAGTTAAAGACCTCTGAAAAATTCCAGACATCAGTAAAAAATATTTCAGACTGGATAATTAATTTAAAAGGAACCAGAATAGCTCCGGACAACGCTTTTCTTATAGGATAAAGATATAGTGAACGAAAAAATATTTTTTCGTTCACCGTTGCCGATATGCACGGAGTGACCACAGGGAACGGATGTGTAAGGCAATATAAATAAAATAATTACTGTATACCTATTGAAAATTTTTTGAGTAAATGTTACAATATAATATACGATAAATTTCAAGGAGAGTGGGTTTTATTGAAGAACACATCAAAGGTTGATTCAATAACAAAAGCAGCGTCAATTATTATTGCCCTGGGAGCTGATGTTTCATCAGAAATATTCAAGTATCTCCGTGACGATGAAATAGAAGAATTATCATTACAGATTACAAAGATGGATTCTCTTACTCCGCAGCAGTCTCAGGAAATTATGAATGAATTTTATGAGCAGTGCATTACTCAGAAAGTTATTTCTGAAGGCGGCGAGACTTATGCGAAGGATGTTCTTCTCAAGGCATTTGGTAAAGAGCGTGCCGGTGAAGTAATGGAAAGAATCCAGAAAAACGGAAGGCAGGTTGCCTTTGAGTTTCTGAAAAAAGTCGATTACAAGACAATACTTATGATGATTCAGAATGAACATCCGCAGACCATTGCACTTGTTCTTTCATATACATCACCAGAGGTTGCTTCAAAAATTCTTGCGGAGCTTCCTCCTAATCTTCAGGTAAGTGTATTTCAGCGTATAGCAAACCTTGACCGTACTTCACCTGAAGTAATAAAGGTTGTTGAAAACATCATGCTTAAGAAGCTAGGCTCAATGGCATCTGTTGATATGGTTGAGGTAGGCGGTATTAATTACCTTGCTGAAGTAATGAACAATGTTGATATGAAAACAGAAAAATACATATTTGAAGAAATCAGCGGTACAACACCTGAACTTGTTGAAGAAATCAGAAAAAGAATGTTCGTATTCGAAGACATTACCCGTCTTGACAATATGGAAATTCAGGCATTTATCAGAGAATGCGATACCAAAGACCTTACGATTGCACTCAAGACCGCATCGCAGGAGATTTCCGATGCTATTTTCGGAAATATGTCACAGCGTCAGCAGGAAACAATCAAAACCGATATGCAGTACCTCCACAATATTCGTATGAGCGATGTTGAGGAAGCTCAGCAGAGAATTATTGCTGTTATTCGTAAACTTGAAGAACAGGGAACTATCGTTATTTCCAAGGGCGAAAAGGACGCTATTATTCAGTAAAGATATAAACCCTCTGAAAATGTTTTCAGGGGGTTTGAAAATTTTGCGGGGGAGAAAAATGATTGATGAAGTAAATAAAAATCATGACAGTACAGAAGTGCATATCAAAGAAAAGAAGAGCGTAATACGAACTTTTATGCATACGCTGTTTGATCTTCGGGACAATATGATGTCATACGAGGAGATTGACGCAATGATGCGTGAGCAGACCGTTATTCACGGGGCAAATATGTGGATACTCATGCTTGCGATTTTAATTGCCTCGATAGGTCTGAATATGAATTCAACAGCTGTAATTATCGGAGCAATGCTTATTTCTCCTCTTATGAGCGGGATAATGTCTATGGGTTATTCGGTTGCTGTAAGGGATATTCCGCTTCTGATTAAAGCGCTTGTAAGATTTCTGACTCAGGTTGGCATATGTCTTTTAACTTCAGTTATGTATTTTGCAATATCTCCGCTGAATACTCCTACGACGGAGATGATAGCGCGAACATCTCCTACAGTCTGGGATGTTATGATTGCGGTATTTGGCGGACTGGCAGGTATGATAGGCCACACCAGAACGAAACATTCCAATGTCATTCCGGGAGTGGCGATAGCTACGGCACTTATGCCGCCGCTTTGTACAGCCGGATATGGAATTGCTACTGCGCAGCCCAAATTCTTTTTAGGTGCATTTTATCTGTTCATAATTAACACACTGTTTATTGCTATATCAACTGCTATTGTTGTTCTTGTGCTTAAGGTTCCATATCACAAAACTGTAAGCGACAAGGCGCAGCACAGGGCCAATTTTATTATCAGTGTTATTGCTGTGGCGGTAATTATACCAAGTGTTTATGTTGCCTCATACACAGTTCGTGATTCATATATAGACACAAATATTACACGTTATCTTGAGAAGGAGTTTAATTTTCCGGAAACGCAGCTTGTTAAGACAAATGTTGACAAGCAGAATAAAAAAATCTCAGCATCAGTCGTTGGAACAAGTCTGAGCAGTGAGATAATTAATATGCTTGAAAGCAGACTGTCTGATTACAATCTTGAAGGATACAGTCTGTATGTCCTTCAGAATGTTTTTACTGATGATGATGACGAAAACAGTGATAAGCTTCAGATAGCGCTTCTTGAACAGAGTATAGCTGAACTTGAAAAACAGAATGAGGAAAAAAACAGAGAGATAGAAACTCTGAACAATTCTCTTTCGGAGTATATTGAAGAGTCAGAGAACAAAACCGATTATGCTGAAATCTCTGAAAAGGCTGAGAAGATTTTTAAGAATATCCATGAATGCAAAGCAGGATGTATTTCAGATAAAAACGGCTGTACAGCTATAATGACAGCAACTGCTGATTACGAAATATCAGAGTATGAAATTCAGACAATAGAAAGCTGGCTTGCATGTGAATCAGGCACAAACAGTGCAAAAGTAATAATTTCAGTCGTTGAAAATGAAGAAATTTTTTAAAAAACTCTTGACATTTGAAATTTTAATCGTTATAATAATACACAGATAGTTCAAATGCGATGAAGGGAAAAAAAGTTTGTTTTTTTACCTATCCAGAGAGGATGCCGGCTGGTGAGAGGCATTCAGGCAGAACAAGTCATAACTCGTCCCTGAGCAGTCGGCTGAAAGCTTTTGCAAGTAAGCTTGAACGGGTTCTCCCGTTACAGAGATACGTATTGAATGATGCGAATGAGAGGGCGTATAATCTGATATGCCAAAAAGAGTGGTACCACGGAGAGTAAAAATACTTCGTCTCTTTTATGCTGACAAGCATAAAAGAGACTTTTTTTTTATTCCGGAATTCAGTTCATTCAATTAAGTGAAAAATATTTTTGCAGGAAAGGAACTTTTTTGAAATGAAAAATGTTGAAAAGTATACAAAACAGTTTTTTGAAGCTCCAAAGACAGCTATGAAATGGACTCAGAAGTCTTATATTGACAAAGCACCGCAGTGGTGCAGTGTTGATTTAAGAGATGGGAACCAGGCTCTTATCACTCCGATGAGCCTTGAGGAAAAGCTTGAATTTTATAAATATCTCCTTAAGGTAGGTTTCAAGGAGATAGAGATTGGTTTTCCGGCAGCTTCTGAAACAGAATATGAATTCTGCAGGACACTTATTGAAAACAATATGATTCCAGATGATGTATCAATACAGGTACTTACACAGTCAAGAGAACACATTATTGCTAAAACATTTGAAGCACTCAGGGGAGCTAAAAATGCGATAATTCATCTCTATAACTCAACATCAGTTGCACAGAGAGAACAGGTTTTCAGAAAGGAAAAACAGGAGATAATTGATATTGCTGTTTTCGGTGCAAAGCTTTGTAAAGAGTACAGGGAAAAAACAGAAGGAAATTTCAGATTCGAATATTCACCTGAAAGCTTTACAGGTACTGAACCTGAGTTTGCTCTTGAGATATGTAACGCAGTTCTCGATGTATGGCAGCCGTCAGCAGAAGACAAGGCAATAATAAACCTTCCGGTTACTGTTTCACATTCCATGCCTCATGTTTATGCAAACCAGGTAGAGTATATGTGCGAAAACTTAAAGTACAGAGAAAACGTAATAGTTTCTCTTCACCCGCACAATGACAGAGGATGTGCTGTAGCTGACAGTGAAATGGGACTCCTTGCCGGTGCTGACCGTATAGAAGGAACACTCTTCGGAAACGGCGAACGTACAGGTAATGTTGATATTATCACACTTGGAATGAACATGTACTCACAGGGTGTTGATCCTGAACTCGATTTTTCAAATCTTCCTGAGATAACAGAAGTTTATGAGAGAGTTACAAGAATGAAAGTGTATGAAAGACAGCCGTACAGCGGACAGCTTGTATTTGCAGCTTTCAGCGGATCACATCAGGATGCTATTGCCAAGGGTATGAAGTGGCGTGAAGAAAAGAAAAGTGAACACTGGACAGTTCCGTATCTTCCGATTGATCCGACAGATGTTGGTCGTGTTTACGAAGCTGATGTTATCAGAATCAACAGCCAGTCAGGCAAGGGTGGTATCGGATATCTCATGGAAACCAGATATGGTATGAACCTGCCTCCAAAGATGAGGGAAGCATTCGGCTATCATGTGAAGAGTGTTTCAGATCATGCTCATAAAGAGCTTCTTCCGGATGAAGTATATGATATATTCATTAATAATTATGTAAACATTGAGGAGCCAGTCAGTATATCGGAAATTCATTATGTTCAGAACAACGGCATTGAAGCGACGGTTACTTTTGAGGTAAACGGAAAGACAGCTGTTGTAACCAATAACGGTAACGGACGTCTTGACGCTGTAAGCAATGCAATCAAGTCTTACTTTAATATTTCCTATATAATTGAAACCTATACAGAACACGCTCTTGAGAATGGCTCTGATTCCAAAGCTGTTGCATATGTCGGAATCAGGAGTGATGACGGAAGCGTATTCTGGGGAACAGGTATTGATACTGATATTGTCACATCTTCTGCAAAGGCACTTGTCAGTGCTGTAAACAGAATGAAAAAAGCATAACTGATATTTAAAATACAGTAAAAAAATAAGAAAGCAGGTTGTAACAATGGGAATGACAATGACTCAGAAAATACTGGCCGCACATGCAGGACTTGACAGTGTTGAAAGCGGACAGCTCATTCTGGTAAATCTTGATCTTGTGCTTGGCAATGATATTACTTCGCCTGTAGCGATAAGAGAATTCAATAAGCTTGGCAAGGATAATGTATTTGATAAGGACAAGGTAACAATGGTAATGGATCACTTTGCTCCTAACAAAGACATTAAGGCTGCTGAACAGTGCAAAATGTGCCGTGATTTCTGCGGTGAAAAGTCTGTAACAAACTTTTTTGATGTAGGTCAGATGGGTATCGAACATGCACTTCTCCCGGAAAAAGGACTTGTTGTATCAGGCGATGCTGTTATCGGTGCTGACTCACATACATGTACATACGGTGCACTCGGTGCTTTTTCAACAGGTGTGGGTTCAACTGATATGGCTTGTGGTATGGCAATCGGAAAGGCATGGTTCAAAGTTCCTGAAGCAATAAAATTCGTACTTAAGGGTAAGTTTAACAAGTACGTTTCAGGTAAGGATCTCATCCTCCACATAATTGGCATGATTGGTGTTGACGGCGCTCTTTACAAGTCAATGGAATTCACAGGTGAGGGTCTTAAGAGCCTTTCGATGGATGACAGACTCTGTATTGCAAATATGGCTATCGAAGCCGGTGCAAAGAACGGTATTTTCGAAGTGGATGACATTACACTTAAGTATGTTGCTGAACACAGCGACAGAAAGCCTGTGATTTACAAGGCTGATGATGATGCAAAGTACGAGAGGGTTATTGAGATTGATCTTTCAGAAGTTAAGTCAACCGTAGCATTTCCTCATCTTCCTGAAAACGCAAGAACATTTGACCAGATTGATGATGTAAGAATTGATCAGGTTGTAATCGGTTCATGTACAAACGGACGTCTTGAGGACCTCATTGCAGCTGCTGAAATCCTTAAAGGAAGAAAGGTTGCCGGTCACGTAAGAACAATCGTAATTCCTGCTACACAGAAGATTTATCTCGAAGCTATGGAAATGGGACTTCTCAAAACATTTATTGAAGCTGGTGCTGTAGTTTCAACTCCTACATGCGGACCTTGTCTCGGCGGTCATATGGGTATTCTGGCAAAGGGAGAACGTTCTGTTGCAACAACAAACAGAAACTTTGTCGGCAGAATGGGACACCCTGAATCAGAAGTATACCTTGCCAGCCCTGCTGTTGCGGCAGCAAGTGCAGTTGCAGGCAAGCTCGCTGATCCTGCAGTTATAATGGCTGACTAATACAGATACGGAGGATTTACTATGAAATATGAAGGTACAGTAATCAAGTACGGTGATAATGTGGACACAGACGTAATTATCCCTGCAAGATATCTTAACACAATAGATAAAAAGGAACTTGCTTCACACTGCATGGAGGATCTTGACACAACATTTGTAAAGCGTGTTAAGGCCGGAGATATTATGGTTGCCGGTCAGAATTTCGGATGTGGTTCTTCAAGAGAACACGCTCCTATCGCAATCAAGGAGAGCGGAATTTCAATAGTAATTGCGAAGAGCTTTGCAAGAATTTTCTACAGAAATTCTATCAACATTGGTCTTGGAATTGTTGAATGTCCGGAAGCTGCTGAAGAAATTTCAGAAGGCGATATAGTTGAAGCAGATATGGACAACGGTATCATCTATAACAGGACAACAGGAAAACAGTACAAAACAGCACCTTTCCCTGAATTTGTCCAGAAGATTATTGAAAACGGCGGACTTATTCAGTCAATCGCTGACGGTGTAATCAAGTAAGGAGGACATTTGCAATGAATTATAATATAGCTTTACTCAGAGGCGATGGAATCGGTCCTGAGATAGTAGACAGTGCTGTTGAAGTGCTTAAGAAGATCGGCACGAAGTACGGTCATACATTTAACTTTACTCCGTATCTTATCGGCGGATGTGCTATTGATGCAACAGGTGAGCCGCTTCCTGAAGAAACAGTAAAGGGCTGTCTTGCAAGTGACAGTGTACTTCTCGGTGCAGTAGGCGGTCCGAAGTGGGATTCACTTCCGGGAAACAAGAGACCTGAAAAGGCTCTCCTAGGAATAAGAGCAGCTCTTGAACTCTTTACAAATCTTCGTCCTGCCAAGCTTTATCCTGCACTTAAGGACGCTTCACCACTTCGTGCTGACATAGTAGCCAAAGGTTTTGACCTTATGATTGTCCGTGAACTTACAGGTGGTATTTACTTTGGTGAAAGAGGAAAGAGAGAAGGAAAATACGGTGAGGAAGCTTACGATACAGAAAGCTACAGCCGTATGGAAATAGAACGTATAGGAAGAGTTGCCTTTGATACAGCGATGAAGAGAAGCAAAAAGCTTATCAGCATTGACAAGGCTAATGTTCTTGAAACATCACGTCTCTGGAGAGAAATCATGCATAAGATGTCAGAAGAATATCCTGAGGTTGAATATTCAGATATGCTCGTTGACAATGCAGCAATGCAGCTTGTAAAGAATCCACAGCAGTTTGACGTTGT
>SAMEA3663038__coassemble_586_pt1 | contig 11466 bp, 10 predicted proteins | sample SAMEA3663038__metabat2_low_PE_024 | metagenome-assembled genome bin SAMEA3663038 (sample SAMEA3663038) | pig gut metagenome | biome: pig gut; feature: pig-associated habitat; material: faeces | place: France | collected 2012
CTCTGCGACTTCCACAATGTGGTCCGCGCTGAGGCCGAACTGCTTCAGCAGGGGCACGGCGGGGCCGGAGTGGCCGAACTCGTCATTGACGCCGATGCGCCTGACGGGGGTGGGCAGCTTCTCGCTGAGCACGGAGCAGACCGCCTCGCCCAGGCCGCCGATGACGCTGTGTTCTTCAGCTGTGATGATAAGACCAGTCTCTCTGGCAGCCTTGCATACGATATCCCTGTCAAGAGGCTTGATTGTGTGGATATTGATTACTCTTGCACTGATTCCTTCAGCTTCGAGCATCTTAGCTGCTTCAACTGATTCATTTACCATAAGACCTGTTGCGATGATTGTTACATCTGTACCAGCCTTTAATTCAATGCCCTTGCCGATTTCAAACTTATATGTTGCTTCATCGTTGAAAATCGGTGTGGCAAGTCTTCCGAAACGGAGATATACAGGACCTTCATAAGCAGCAGCAGCCTTTACAGCAGCCTTTGCTTCAACTCCGTCAGCCGGATTTATAATTGTCATGCCCGGAATAGTTCTCATAAGGGCGATATCTTCGTTGCACTGATGTGTTGCACCGTCTTCACCAACTGAGATACCGGCATGTGTTGCACCTATCTTAACATTAAGATGAGGATAACCGATTGAGTTTCTTACTATTTCAAAAGCACGTCCTGCTGCAAACATTGCAAAGCTGCTTGCAAAAGGAATTTTTCCTGATGCTGCAAGACCGGCTGCAACACCCATCATATTTGCTTCTGCAATACCGCAGTCGAAAAATCTCTCAGGATATGCCTTCTTGAACATTACTGTCTTTGTAGCTTCTGCAAGGTCAGCATCAAGTACAACGAGGTTGTCACATTCTTCAGCAAGTTCCTTTAATGCTTCACCGTAGCTTTCACGTGTAGCCTTTTTTATTACATCTGCCATGATAATTTTCTCCTGTCTTTTAAGCGTTGAGTTCATCAATACGTGCATTTAACTCTGCCATTGCCTGGTCATACTGTTCCTTGTTAGGTGCTGTACCATGCCATGAGCACTTGTCTTCCATAAATGAAACACCCTTGCCCTTGATACTCTTCTGAACAATCACAACCGGCTTTCCTGAAATCTTTTCAGCTTCATCAAAAGCCTTTTCAATTGAGTCAAAATCATGTGCGTCCATTGTTATTACATGCCAGCCAAAAGCTGCAAACTTGTCTGTAATTGGTTCCGGTGAACATACTTCCGTAATCTTGCCGTCAATCTGGAGACCGTTGTTATCAACAATTGCAAGAAGGTTATCAAGCTTGTAGTGTGCTGCAAACATTGCTGCTTCCCAGACCTGTCCTTCTTCAATCTCACCGTCACCGAGAATTGTGTATACCTTGTAGTCAGCGTTGTCAATTTTACCTGCAAGAGCTATACCGCATGCAACTGATATCCCCTGTCCGAGTGAACCGCTGCTCATATCAACACCAGGGATATGAATGCATGGATGTCCCTGAAGAAGTGCACCGATATGTCTGAGTGACTTCAGTTCTTCCTTAGGGAAAAAACCTTTTTCTGCAAGTACTGAATAAAGTGCAGGTGCTGTATGTCCCTTTGAAAGTACAAGTCTGTCTCTATCCTTCATGTCAGGATCCGCAGGGTTTACGTTCATCTTAACCGTATACAGATAAGTGAGCAGATCAGCTATTGAGAGTGAACCGCCCGGATGACCGGACTTAGCGTTGAATGTGCCCTCAATAATGCCCATTCTTACTTTTGCAGCAGTTATTTCAAGCTGCTTTCTGATAGTAGAGTCCATAAGTATCTCCTCCGTTAAAAATTAGATTTTTTTATCTTGTCCAGTACTTCGGTAAAGTATTCAGGAAGCGGACTGTCAAATTCCATATATTCATCAGTTACAGGATGAATAAATCCGATTTTTCTGGCATGAAGGCACTGGCCTTCTATACCTTTGTACGCAGTTCCGTAAACATCATCACCAAAAACAGGATGTCCTATGTATTTCATGTGAACACGAATCTGATGTGTTCTGCCGGTTTCAAGCCTAAGTCTTACATGAGCGTATCTTTCATACTGCTCAATGACAGTATAGTGAGTAACTGCTTCCTTTGAATTGAGATCTGTGACGCACATTTTTTTTCTGTCCGTCTTATGTCTTCCTATGGGAGCATTCACTGTTCCGGATACCTCCTTAAGTCTTCCGCAAACAACCGCTTCATACTCCCTGGTAAAAGAGTGTTCCTTTATCTGAAGAGCAAGTTTATTATGAGAGCAGTCATTTTTGGCTACTATAAGCAGTCCGCTCGTATTTTTATCAATCCGGTGTACTATCCCGGGACGAATTACACCGTTTATTGAGGAGAGTCTGCCTTCACAGTGATACATCAGTGCATTTACAAGTGTTCCGCTGTAATTTCCGGCTGCCGGATGAACCACCATACCTTTCGGTTTGTTTACTACAAGAAGATCCTCGTCCTCATAAACTATGTCAATCGGAATATTTTCAGGTTCCGCCGAAAGAACAACCGGTTCCGGAATAACAATCTCTATAATGTCACCGGTATTTGTGCGGCAGTTCTTAGCAACAGTCTTCCCGTTCACTTTGACAGTGCCCTCGGATATCATTTTCTGAACAGCACTTCTTGTAAGGTCAGGAACTTTTTCAGAAACCCATTTGTCTATCCTCTGTGATGCTTCCGCAGCGGACACAGTTTCTGTAATCATTCCGCTATGCATCTGCATGTTCTCCTTTTTTTGCCTCGTTTTTTTCATGGAAAAACAACACATAAACCATAAGCAAAGCTATACCGACTGTCACACAGATATCCGCGAAGTTAAATATAGCAAATCTGAAAAGTCTGACTTCGATATAATCAACCACATATCCTATTCTTACTCTGTCTATCAGATTGCCTATTCCTCCGCTTATAACCATAGCTGACAGCACCATAGCCGGTTTTGAGGTACGAAAATTTTTTATAACATACACAGCAAATATAACAAGAGCAAGTGATGCAAATCCTATGGTAAACCATTGCTTTCCACTCATAATACTGAAGGCAGCACCCGTGTTTTCCGTATAGGTAAGATTAACTATCTCATTTCCTGCTATCTTTATAAATTCTCTTGATGCCCCGCCTGAAAGTTCATTAACAGCCCATACTTTAATAAGCTGATCTGCAGCAACAAGAACTGCTGTAATTATTATCATACAAATTATCATATGTTCACCTGTATATCTTCATCTGGAAAAACAAGCCTGCCGCTATGATTATTTAAACGGCAGGCCTGTCTGCTGAATTTATTTTATAACTGATGCACAGCGGGCACAAAGTGTCGGATGATCCTTATCGCTGCCTACTGTTTCTGAGTAAGTCCAGCATCTTTCGCACTTTTCACCATTAGCCTTGCTTACTGTTACAGTAATATCTGCAGCTGAACCTGATGCTCCAAGAGTTGCTGCATCAAATTCTCCGTTTCCTTCTGCAAATGCCTTAACACCTGAAACGATAAATATCTCAGCAAGTTCATCAACGAAGCCGTTAATTTTGTCGAATGACTTTCCGCAGTAAAGGTCAATTTCTGCCTCAAGTGACTTTCCGACTATCTTTTCATTTCGCTTGATTTCAAGAGCCTTGTTTACTGACTGACGAAGGTCGTAGATAAGTGTCCACTTTTCTTCAAAGTCAGCATCAACAGCAATATTGCTCTTTTCCGGCATCTGATTAAGGAAGATGCTATCCTTGTCATCAGAAGAAGTATGCGGCATATATGACCAGATTTCTTCTGCAGTAAATGAAATAATCGGAGCTGCAAGTCTGGCAACTGCACTGAGTATGCGGTACATGGTTGTCTGAGCTGCACGTCTCTTTACTGAATCTTCCTTTTCACAGTAAAGTCTGTCCTTGATAATGTCAAGATAGAAGTTAGACATATCAGTTACACAGAAGTTGTGTATTGCATGGAAAGCAATATGGAAATCAAAGTCGCTGTATCCTTCATTTACCTTGTCAATAAGAGCATCAAGGCGAACAAGAGCCCACTTGTCGAGTTCTGTAAGCTGATCATCTGATACAGAATCCTTTTCAGGATCGAATCCGCTGCCGTTTCCAAGGTTGCCAAGGATGTATCTTGCTGTGTTTCTTATTTTCTTGTATGCTTCTGATAGCTGTTTTATTATATTCTGGGAAATTCTGATATCCGAATGATAGTCTGATGATGCAACCCAGAGTCTGAGGATATCTGCACCATAAACATCAGTAATTTCGTTTGGAGCAATACCGTTGCCGAGAGACTTATGCATTGTCTTGCCATCTCCGTCAACAACCCAGCCGTGAGTACATACCGCCTTGTAAGGTGCAGAGCCCTTGTAAACAACTGATGTGAGGAGTGATGACTGGAACCAGCCTCTGTACTGGTCAGCACCTTCAAGGTAAAGGTCTGCAGGCCATGTAAGACCGTCATGCTGTTCCATAACTGCTGTATGTGAAACGCCGCTGTCAAACCATACGTCCATGATGTCATATTCTTTTGTGAATTCTCCGCATCCGCATTCACACTTAACAGTTGAAGGGATAAATTCGGAAACTTCCTTTGTCCACCATGAATCTGCGCCTTCTTCTCTGAACATTTCGGAGATTGCCTTTATTGTTTCATCTGTAACAACCGGCTTTCCGCAGTCCTTACAGTATATAATCGGGATAGGAACGCCCCATGTTCTCTGACGTGAGATACACCAGTCAGATCTGTCACGAACCATGCCCTTTATTCTGTCTTCGCCCCAGCCAGGAATCCATTTTACACTTTCGATTGCCTTTACAGCTTCATCTCTGAATCCGTTTACTGAACAGAACCACTGTTCTGTTGCACGGTAAATAATCGGGCTGTTACATCTCCAGCAGTGCGGATACTGATGAACTATCTTCTGACTTGCAAGAAGAGCACCTGTTTCTTCAAGTTTCTTTGCAATAGCCTTGTTGGCAGTATCTGTGTCCATGCCTTCGAATTCACCTGCTTCAGCAGTCTGTTTACCCTTTGCGTCAACACATACCAGTATGCCGATATCATCATAGTTTTTGCAGACTTCAAAGTCTTCAACACCGTAGCCAGGAGCTGTATGAACACATCCTGTACCGCTTTCGAGAGTTACATGGTCACCGACAATAACAGGTGAAAGTCTGTCATAGAGAGGGTGCTTTGTCTTCATGTGTTCAAGTTCAGCACCTCTGAAAAGACCTGTTGTACTGTATTCTGAAATACCTGCAGCTTCCATGGTTGTGCTGACAAGTTCATTTGCCATCACGTAGTACTCATCGCCGACCTGTACAAGAGTATAGTCATATTCAGGTCCGAGACAAACTGCAAGGTTACCAGGAATTGTCCATGTTGTTGTTGTCCAGATAACAAAGAATACTTTTGAAAGATCAAGACCCATTGCAGTGAACATGCCCTTGTCATCTGTTACATTGAACTTAACGTAAATTGACTGACACGGATCATTTGAATATTCTATTTCTGCTTCGGCAAGTGCTGTATTACAGTCAGGACACCAGTAAACCGGCTTAAGTCCCTTGTACATATAGCCGTCCTTAGCCATCTTTCCGAATACTTCAATCTGTCTTGCTTCATATTCTTTCTTAAGTGTAAGATAAGGATCGTCATAATCACCGAGTGAGCCAAGACGCTTGAACTGTTTCATCTGGTTATTAACATGTGTCATGGCAAAGTCACGGCAGTGCTTTCTGAGTTCTACCGGAGGAATAGCTCCGTTTTCAACTCCTATTTCTTTCATGGCCTTAAGCTCGATAGGAAGTCCGTGTGTATCCCAGCCTGGTACATACGGTGCGCAGAAACCGCTCATATTCTTGTACTTAACAATAAAATCCTTAAGAATCTTGTTAAGAGCTGTACCAAGATGTATCTCACCGTTCGCATACGGCGGACCGTCATGGAGAATGTAGCGAGGCTTGTCCTTGTTCTTCTCAATCATCTTGTAATAAAGTCTTTCTGATTCCCACTTTTCAAGTGTTACAGGTTCTTTGGAAGGCAGATTTCCTCTCATAGGAAAGTCTGTCTTTGGTAAGTTCAGAGTATTGTTGTAATCCTGAGCCATTATATCTATCTTCCTTTGCTTATTATTTACTTATTGTTCTGCTGACCAAACTGAAGTTCGGAATATTTTCCGTCACTTCCGCCTATAATCGGAATTGACTGTGTTCTGAACGGATCAGGCTTTTCCTCAGCAGGCTGTTCAGAAGCAGCAGGAATTGAGGCCGTTACATAAGGTGCCTTGATCTCTGCTGTTTCTTCTTTGATTTCTTCAGGTTCTTCAATTTCGCAGAAATCATCATCATCATCTGACTGAGGAAGTGATGAAATCATTTCGAGATGTGACTTGTATACATCAAAAAGATTCTTCTTGAATCCGGAAACCTGTTTCTGAAGATATGCAAGGTTTTTCTGTTCTCTCTTCAGTTCATCCTTAACTGCATCAATAGCTTTCTTTGTATCCAGGGTTGCTTCGTTAACCATTCTGTCACTTTCAAGCTTTGCATTTCTGAGCATCTCCTCAGCCTTCTCACTTGCTTCCGTAACAACACGGTGTCCTTCCTTCTGAGCGAAAAGAAGGGCATCCTTTACTGCTTCCTCGTCTTTTCTGTATTCTCTTACTTTATCAGCAAGAACCTGAAGCTTGGCATTTATATCCTCGTTATCCTTTTCAAGCTGAGCATAGTCAGCGGCAATCTCACTGAGAAATCCGTCAACATCTTCCTGCTTATATCCAAAAGCTGCTTTTTCAAATCTCTGACTGTTAATATCTTTGGCTTTAATCAATTTAAATCACCTCTTGACAAATATCATAAATTAAATCATACCGTTATTTTCAAGTTCGCCAACGAGTTCTTCACCCTGGAAACCAACATTGTACGGAGTAATGATATATGTAAGATTTGCTACCGGCTTGAGACTTCCGCCGTTGGCATATGCAACACCTACAAGGAAGTCAATGATTCTTCTCTTGTTTTCTGATGATGCAGTTTCAAGATTGAGAACAACTGTCTTCTTTGCGATAAGATGATCTGCAATCTGCTTGGCATCAGTAAATACTTCCGGTTTTACAAGAACTACCTGAAGCTGTGCTGTAGCCTGAATATTTACAACCTTGTTTCTCTTTTCATCAGGGGATTCCATAATATCAGATGACTGCGACTGATGAACAGGCTGAACCTCCTTAGGTGTATCAGGCTGATAATCATCGTCCTGCTCTGCTGGTAAAAAATAATCTCTGAGAGTATCTAAAAGCTTCATTTTATACTTTCCTTTCCTCGCACAAAAAATAATAAAAATATTATTATGCTTCTTTTATCATCACGTGCGAAAAAATGATAAAGAGCAACTCTGTACATAATTATTTGTAAATGCGGGCTCCAAACAGGGCACTTCCTATACGAAGTATATTTGACCCGTACTTTACAGCAGTTTCATAATCGCCGGACATTCCCATTGACAAAAAACTCATATTAATATTATCTATTTTTTTATCAGAAATGTCAATATATAATTTTTGCATTTCATAGAGAAATTTTTCTGAATTAACTGCAGGAGGAATTGTCATAAGCCCCTGAACCTTTATATTCGGAAGTTCTGCAGCCTGAGCAAGCACATCCGTCAGTTCACCCGGACTGACTCCGCCCTTGGATTCCTCCCCTGCAATATTGACCTCAACAAGCACATCCTGAATCTTACCGATACGCTGTGCATGTCTGTCTATCTCCTTTGCAAGCTTAATACTGTCCACGGAGTGAATCATGTCTACGGAGTCAATTATATATTTGACCTTATTGCTCTGAAGCTGTCCGATAAAATGAACAGATGCAGGAAGGTAGGAATCTTTTTTTGAAAGATATTCCTGTACTCTGTTTTCACCAAGCAGCTTTATACCACATGATGAAACAGCGTGATTTACAATCTCCGGAGCTACAGTTTTGGTAACTGCCATAATCTCTACGATATCACCGGAACGACCGTACTTCTCCTTAGCTTCATTTACCCTGAAAGAAATCTTTCTGAAATTCTCTTCAACATAATCAAACTGTGTACTCATTCCGAAATCATGCCTCCTATCGAAAGACCGCTTACTATGGTATCATCATAAAGCTGAACATATTCTTTTTCTGTTCTTACCTTTGATACCACATAATCTTCACCCTGAAAAATGGAGTCTATCTTTTTAAAAATAACATTTTCACCCTGTTTGATATATACACCGGGAATTGATACTTTTACCGTTTCAGAAGTTCCTGTTTCAGGATTAACCACTTCCTGCTCTTCTTCCTTGACGTATACAGCCTCACGGGGAATACGTATTCCTTTGTACTCATCGTCCTGAATCTCTATTGTTTCAACTCTGTGCTGAACAAAGTCATAGGACATGTCGGTACATTTTATAATAATTATTTTTTCGTTTTCGGTATCTCCGTCGCGAATTTTTTCTATCTCTGCATCAATAGAAGTATCACTTGACGGAAAATACAGTTTAATGGAATTTCCTTCCTTAAAAAAATCCTTTGAATCTTCAATTACGCCGACTATCTTCCATGAATATCCGTTTATAACCTTTCCGATACTTGCAGCATTTATTTTTTCAGGATTACTGTCGGAAACACTTCTTATCTCCGATGCTGTAATCGTCTCTGCTTTTTTAAAATCAAGTATCCCCTCATAACCATCAGTATAGCTTACAAAATATGAGGAATGAGGAACGGTTATTGTATCTGTCGGATCTACCTGACGACTTTCAAGACTATGCTTCTCAGTTTCCAGACTTGCTATCTTGTCAGAAAAATTATATACCTTCTGAGTAACGTACTGCATTGTACTAAGATAAATAATAAGTTCCTGTTTTTCAGTTCTGAGCTTGTCCAGGTCTCCTGATTCCTTGCTGTATATTATATTACGGTAAGCATTTTCTATGAGTCCGGCAAGGTATGCCGGCTGGGCTACTTCCTGAGTGCCCGGATTCTGTATCTTTTTCAGAACTGCTATCTCTGAATCTATCTCAGCTATCCGTTCATTTATGCGAATCTGATTTTCATCATCATACACATATGCAGCAATCTCACCTGAACTCAGTCTTCCGCCGTCATCCACTGCGTAACTGATTACTCCTCCTCTGCTGTACTCGATAGTTTCCTCATCTCTGATATAAACTCCCCTGAACGAAACTGAGTTGGATGCAGATATCGCAACTGCGGTTTCGGTAACATAATCATTTTTGAATATATGTACGATTACGTTGATTATCGTGAGTGTCATAAAAACTACGAGAATCGAAAGCAGAAGTTTCGCAGTCCTGGTGTTCATTTATTCGGCCTTTTCAGCGGATGCATTGTCAAGGATTGAGATATGTTTTGAAGGAATAATTGTGGAAATGGCATGCTTGTAAACCATACTCTGCTTTCCGTCCTGGTCAAGTATTACGATATAGCTGTCAAAACCCTTTACCATACCCTTGAACTGGAATCCGTTTGTAAGATAAATTGTTATTGAAATCTTTTCTTTTCTTGCCTGGTTTAAAAATACATCCTGTAAATTTAACTGCTTGTTCATATAAAACTCCTTTTCTGCAGATGAAAAATAAAACAAATAAACATGTACCGCATTCTCTGCATCAAATACGATACGAAAAAAATGTTTTGTCCATTGTTGTTTTTTGTTTTTGCCTACATAAGATTTATTATAACATATAAATTATTATTTGGCTATAAGATTTTCACATTTTTTTATAAAAAAATTTATATCACTTTCACAGCTACCCTCAATCCAGTTAATATCCGGCTCTTTTCTGAGCCATGTAAGCTGCTTTTTTGCGTATCTTCTTGTCTCCTGTTTTATTTTTTCCACACACTCATCAAGAGAGGCTTTTTTTTCAAAATAAGGAGCAAGTTCCTTGCAGCCTATAGCCTGATGTGCCGTACCTATGCTGTCTCTCTCCATAAATATCTCATATGCCTCATCAACCAGACCCTTTTCCATCATAAAGTCAACTCTTTTGTTTATACGGTCATAAAGCACCTGCCGGTCATCATATGTCAGCGCAACCGTTGTGAATTTGTAAGGAGATTCCACAAGTGTGCTTTCCCTTTTATATTCGCTTAGTTTCCTGCCTGTAACTTCAAACACCTCAAGAGCACGTATTATTCGTCCGAGGTTATTGGCATGAAGTACTGATGCCGTTTCCGGATCACATTTTCCAAGCCTTTCCAGAAGAAGTTCGTTTCCGAATTCGGAAGCTTCTCTCCTCAGCCTCTCACGAACCTTTTCATCGTTTTTTATATCCGGAAACTGTATGTTATTCACAAAAGAAGAAATATACAGTCCTGTTCCTCCCACAACAACAGGAACTTTTCCACGAGAAATAATATCATCCGCTTTTTCAGAAGCAAGCTTTACATAATCGGCAACAGAAAAATTCTCACTTCTGTCGAGAAATCCTATAAGGTGATGCTGAACTCTGCTCATTTCCTCAGCTGTCGGCTTGGCAGTGGCGATATCCATACCCTTGTATATCTGCATCGAATCAGCAGAGATTATTTCTCCGTTCAGCCTCAGTGCCATCTCTATTCCAAGTGCCGTTTTTCCCGAAGCTGTGGGGCCGGCAATTACAAGTATTTCTGGTTTCAAATTTTACCTCCGGATTTTTTTAAACTATCCTTCTGAACTGCTTTTCAAAATCATACTTCGAAATGACAAACATAACCGGTCTGCCGTGAGGGCAGTGTCTGATTTTTTCATTGAAATAAACATCCTCTGCCAGCTTTTTAAGCTCTGCATCACTGTTTTTGTCATTCATTTTTATTGCGGCTTTGCATGCCATAGTGTGAAGTATGTCATCTATGGCTTCAGGACGCGGGTCACGTCTGTTGTTTCTGAAATTTTCAGCAAGTTCAGGTATTATCTCATCCATGTTAAGCTCCGCAAGTATAACGGGAACAGCTTTTACGGAAACATAAGGACTCCCGGAATAGTCAAGTTTAAAGCCCATATTTTCAAGAACTGAATTGTTTTCATAAAGTGCATCTGCTTCATCAAGTGAGAGCAGAATACCCTCCGGGCAGAGCACAAGCTGACTTGCAGGTTCCCTGTTCTCTGCTTTCAGTTTTTCGAAAATAATACGTTCATGTGCCGCATGCTTGTCTATCACAATCATCTTTCCTTCGGCTTCCGAAATTATATAGCCTCCGAACACCTCACCTATAAGTCTAAGCTGCGGTCTTTCAGGTTCCGGCGGTTTTACTTCAGGATTTTTCTTTTTCAGTGCACTTTCCGTTATAAAACTGTAGCGTTCCTTCAGAACATCTCCCCTGTCAGTCTGAACTTTCTCCTTCTCCGGTATTGTCACAGGATTCGGTTTTATCTGTTGTTTAACTTCCGGTTTGGTATTTATTTCAGTTTTGTGAATTGTATCCGGTTCAGTTT
>SAMEA3663038__coassemble_592_pt1 | contig 11427 bp, 10 predicted proteins | sample SAMEA3663038__metabat2_low_PE_024 | metagenome-assembled genome bin SAMEA3663038 (sample SAMEA3663038) | pig gut metagenome | biome: pig gut; feature: pig-associated habitat; material: faeces | place: France | collected 2012
AATATTTTACTGTCAGTCCCAGTATCTCATTGTCTACTGAAATAAGGTATTTGAAAACAGGAAACGACAATGCAATTCCGAGTACGGTTGATATCAGACCGAGTACCATGAGAAAGAAAATACCCGCTGAGGCATTTTTCCTTACGAGTTTTTCATCTCCGGCACCGTAATGTCTTGCAATAACAACACCGTTTCCGGCCGAAAAACCGGTGGCAATAGCAAGAAAGAAAAACGCCATGGTACCGGTCGTCCCCACAGCTGACAAGGCGTCCTCGCTTGAGAAGTTTCCGACTATTATGCTGTCAACTGTGTTGTACAGCTGCTGCAGAAGTGATCCTAAAAGGACAGGGAGAGCAAATGTTATAATATGTTTCCAGGGTGCTCCCTCTGTCATAGATTTTCCATTCATGTTTTTTCCAGCTTTCTTTTAATTTCTTTTTCAAAGATTAATTATAGCATTTTTACGAATATTTTTCAATAATCGAATTGTAATTGAATCGTTTTCAGATAGATAATTCAAAAACTCAGTATTCAAAACCAGTGAAGACCGGAAAAATATTGATATAAAAAAACATATGATAATTTATTCGGTTATAATGCTGCAAGCAATTTACATCCACAGGAATGGTAAAATAACATGTAGAAATAACCAATATAATTGGTCTTGAATTATTGGATTTGCATATATTCCTTCTTAAATTTCAAAGATTAATTGACATATCGTTAAAAATATTGTATAATCGAAACAGGTATTAATTTTATTTGGCTATAATGCCTGTGGGGATATGTGAAATAAAAATTTTATAGATTTGTAATTCACCGCAGGTATTTTATATATCTACGGTGATTTTTTTATAAAGGAGGAAAAAATTATGGCAGTTAATTTTAATCAGAACAGTGTATTTAACCTGAAACCAATTAGCAATGACTTGGTAAGAAATGAGGTAACAGGACTTCTGATAGAAGGTGAAGAAATAATTTATGCATTTCAGACGATAAGAGATCAGCTTGTATTCACAAATAAGCGTATAATTTCTATTGATGTTCAGGGGATAACAGGTAAAAGAAAATCATTTGCAACAATGCCGTATTCCAAGATACAGTATTTTTCAATACAGACTCCGGGGTTTGCAGAACTGTTTCCTGATTCAGAATTATTTTTGGTTTTTTCAAGCGGATTTACAGCAAAATTTGAATTTAAAGGACAGGTAGATATCGGGAAAATAGGCAGAATGATTTCGGGATTTGTACTTCAGTAAATAATATTGATTAAAAGAAACCGAAGCGACTTTGTGAACTGAATGTGGAAAAAACAATGTACTGTACTTCAGAATATTTATTCTGATATTCTTAATTCATATCATACTGATAAAATAGAATCGCTTAAAAAATTTGAAATAAAGATAGGTAAAATCCATTGCAGCAAGATTGGAGATAAGTAAAATGCTGAAAAAATATTTTAATCAGCATAATGCTGATATTTTTAATGATACACAGGAAATAATAAAAAATAACGAAAAGCTTGGTAAGGCTTTGAATAATTCTGTTTCAAATCAGAAATATTTTCCGGAGTCTGCAGCAATAAATGTGGACAAAAATCGTTTTGATACTGAATCAGATATTGTAGTTTCAAAATCACGTTCATTTGAAGCTGCACGAAAATACATAAACGGAAAAGATAAAGTTTGCGTTCTGAATTTCGCCTCAGCCTATACTCCGGGTGGCGGTGTTGAAATGGGTGCGTCAGCACAGGAGGAATCCCTTTGTCGTATAAGTACACTGAGAGATTCTCTTAAGGATTCAAAAATATTCGAACTCTATTACAGAAAAAACAGGATACTTCTTGAAAATCATAAAATGGGCGGAGAATACTGCGATGACTGTATTTATACCCCTGATGTTATGGTACTGAAAGAAGATAATAATGAATGCAGTTTGCTGCCGGAATCAGAGTGGTATACAGTAGATGTTTTAACATGTGCTGCACCGGATCTTCGCATTAAACCAAACAGAAAAAAATTCAGCCCAACTAATGATGAACTTGCAGAACTGCATAGGAAAAGGGCAAAAAAGATACTTGACATTGCGGTTCAGGAAAATGCTGATGTGATTATTCTCGGTGCATTTGGCTGCGGTGCATTTAAAAATCCGCCGGATGTTGTTGCTAAAGTATATGCGGATATCATTAAAGAATACAGATTTGCTTTCAAAACAATAGAATTTGCTGTTTACTGCACTAATGATACAACTAACTATGACGTATTTAACAAAATAATTATGCAGGAAAAATCAAAAGACGCAGAGGTAATAGGATTCCATAATCCTGATGAAGCATACGGATTTTTAAGTAACTGGTATTTATCAGATTTTGAAGTGAATGGCGTGAGATTCTCGTCTATGGAGCAGTATATGATGTACATGAAGGCGAAGGAATTTGGCGACAATAAAACAGCGGCTGACATTCTGTGCACATCAGATGTTGCAGCAATAAAGGCATTAGGCAGGGCTGTCAGAAATTATAATGACCTTGTATGGAATGGAAAGCGTCAGGTTATTGTTTATGAAGGACTTGTTCAGAAATTTCAACAGAATAAATCACTTGCGGAGAAACTTATTTCTACAGGAAATGCAGTACTTGCGGAATGCGCAGTACAGGATAAGGTGTGGGGGATAGGGCTTTCGATGCATGATGACAGACGCTTTGATATGACTGAATGGAAAGGGCAGAATTTACTTGGATTTGCACTTATGATGGTAAGGGATAAGCTTATCTGATAAGGGGGTGCGGAGAAGATTTATTAATTATTTGCTGATATTGGAGTCGATTTTAATATAAAAGTCATGGGTACTGATATGGCAGCATATGTCTTTGACCTTTGTTATGAAGAAATAAACTATCTGGAACGATATCTTGGCAAGGAACATACTGAACAGATAAAGAAATATAAAAGTTCTGGTTTCAGTTCAGCTGATACTGATGTGAATATTGGACGTTCTGAAGAAGTAGATGAAATCAGTTCATCTGGGTACAACAAATTATATGAAATGTTGCAGAATACAGATATTGGAGAACCTGTCTGGAAGGAAGGTCAGGTGATAGGATACAGTATTCATGATATATATAATGATTGTATTAAACTTAAAGAATCCCGGGGCTTTGCTGTTACTGAAACATTGGATATGTTTATACCGGATTTAGCAAAAACAATGTTCTGGGCTAATCCAGAAGAAGAATTGAAAAAAATATTGAAATGGATATGCAAATAGAGAAGTTTATATGATAAGAGGGGGTCTGTGCCTTTGGTAAATTGTTATATTGATAAACTGAATTTTACATAATTCTTTATTATCAGCGACCAGGAACACAGGCAACTCAACTACTTGCTGAAATCAACAGACTGATAAAACTTTTACTATAAAACAATAAACAATGGCAAACAACGAAATTACGTTGTTTGCTATTTCTTTTATATGATTCAGTGCAATTGTTCAGGGCCAATGTCACCTCTTAACTAAATGACATTGGTCCTGAATAGTTACGATTCAGTTACAAATTGCAAATCAGTATTTTTCATATTTGAAAAACTTTCCATAAATCTATTGACATATTATGTCGTTTTATGCTATAATTGGATTATGGTAAATTTATCTAAATAAAAACAGTTGCCCTCTGGTCCGGAACATGGTATAATTAAGAGGAAAACAATGAAGGAAAACAATAAAAATAATAAGAATGAAAACCGTTACAGTCCGGAGGCTGTAAAAGACATCGGCTATCAGGACTTTATCAGTTCCTATGAGGCAAGGAAAATTTTCATTAACAGTCTGAATCTTATGGACGATACTTTCTTTGCCGCTGTTATGGAAGATGTAGATGTCTGCACATATGTTCTGAGGATTATTACAGGTATTAAATCACTCAGGGTTATCTCATCAAAATCCCAGTATCAAATCAGGAATCTTGTTTCTCATTCAGTTATACTGGATATAATAGCTGAAGATGACAAAGGACGTGTTTACAACATAGAAGTGCAGAAATCAGACAAGGATCATCATCCGAAACGCATACGCTACTATCAGGCCAATGTTGATATTTCATTTCTCAATAAAGGGTGTAAGTATGAGGAATTGCCGGAAAGTTATTTTATCTTCATATCTGACTTCGATCCGTTTGGTCTTGGGGATAATTATTACGAGATAGAGCGTAAAATAAGCGGAAGAGATGATATTATTTCAAACGGTGTTCATGAGATTTATCTGAACACAGAGATAACAAACGACAGAGAGATTACAAAGCTTCTTCAGTACTTCAGAAACTCAGATGCAGACTCAACTCAGTTTGGTCCTCTCTCTGATAAGGTGAGATTTTTCAAGAAGGATAAAAAAGGTGGTATGGTTATGTGTGATAAGGTTCAGAGACTTATTGACGAATCAAATGCTGAGAAAGACAGGATAATTGCAGAACAGCAGGAGGCGCTTGAATTACAGAAAGCAGAACAGCAGAGGGAACTCGAATTACAGAAAGCTGAGCAGCAGAAGGAACTTGAGACGCAGAAGGCAAAGTATGATAAAATCAATATTGCCCAGATGGCTGAAATCAACAGACTGAAAGCACAGATCGCTGCTTTGCAGGGAAACCGATAAAACTATTAATATAAATAATATAAAACACAAACGATGGCAAACAACGTAAATTCGCTGTTTGCCATCGTTTTTATATTTCTGTGCATTCAAAAAGTTATTACGAATATGTTGACATAAAAAAATATATCTGTTATAATCTTTTAAGAATAAAAACTGAATATTGTCACCGGAGGACAGTACGCCGTAGCGTAGGGGATAGTAAAGCGCAAAGCTTTGCAGGGCGCCTGTCAGATAAGGCGTCGGGTGAGCCCGGTTATGATACATAACTTGTGTCATAACCGGGTCTGTTTTTTGGAGAAAATTATGGATTCAGAAATTTTTATTAAAACACCGCCGCTGAAACTGTTTTTTCAGTGCGCTGTTCCGGCTGCAGTAACGTCTGTGTTCGGGGCATTGTATTCTGTGGTTGACGGAATTATTCTGGCACCGGCTTTCGGGCTGAACGGAATATGGTTTGACTTTACTGCGGCTTCTGTGTTAAGCGGGTTATTGACACTGATTATGGCGAAGACAATGAAAATCTGAAAAAATCCCCCGTTCCAAAATTGAACAGGGGATTAATTTTATTCGCTCATATCTGGATTATTAAATTCAGATTTAATCCATCTGCACAGCTTGAAAAAATACGAACGTACCGTAAATAGTAGTGTTCGGATTTATGGTTCTGAGACAGTAATCAGATTACAAGTGTTTTCCCAATTGACTGAGCTGTTGATTTTAAAGTTGTCGTATCCAGACTTGTATACTCCTCTGTTTCGTCAACGGGTTCTTTGTCTGTAATCATCATGAGTGTACTTTATTCGTTTATTCTATAGACCTTTGTTTTTCCTCTGCCTTTACTTATGATATATCCAAGTTCTTCAAGATGTCTGGTAATCATATAAGTTTTGGTTTTCTTCAGGTTCAAAAACTCTTCCAGCTGTAAAGGTGTCATTTCTTTTTTTGTTTTTAATTCTGATAATACCTTTATTTCATGTTCTGATAAATCCGAATAATCAGGTGAATTTGCTGAATTAATATTCGGTAATATGATTTTAAATGCATTTGGTGTAATTATTATTTCAGGTTTTACAGAACAGTTATGATACAGGCTGTAAATTCTTCTTATGCCTGTTCCGTATGCTTCAACGTATCCGGTTTTTCTGAATATTTCTGCTAACTTTTCATTTCTGCAGAGGGAAACTCCGCTGATGATGTCTTCCTTTGACAGACCTTCGACAAGATTTCCTAATGAAATAAACTCGATGCATGACTCATTTATATTGATTATTATGCTTCCGCTGTAGCTGTAGTCACGGTGGATTAATGCATTTAGCAGACATTCTCTGAGAGCGGCAACCGGATAATCATAATTGTCATTTCGTTTAAATCCACTTATATCAGAAGATATACGGTTACAAACCGATAGATAATCAGCAGTTTTATGATACTGCTCAAAAACAGAACCGCCAAATTCTTTGCGGTCACGAAATACAGTGTTTTCACTGTCTGAAAAGACTGCTATTTTTACTGTATACGGACACTGATCGGAAATTATACATGCCAGATTTGTGTATTCATTTGTTTTCAAGTCTCTTAATCCAAGTGAGTTATATTTTATATCAAGTCCGGCATCACGAAATTCTTTTTCCAGAGCTGAAAATGTAAGTTCCTGGTTAATGCTTCGTGCTTTTTCAAAAACATCAGCATCTGATAACTTTATCATTTTTCTTATTTGTTCATAAGAAGCCTGCGTACTGCTCGTACCTTGTCTTACATAAACTCCTGAAGGCTTTATTCCTTTGGATTTTAGATAATAAGGCTTATCTGTACCTTCAGAAATTTCTATTTTTATAATGTTGTTATTCTGCAGATGATATTTGATGAACATTGTTACATCCGGATTAATCGAATCTCTTATTCCATTAGTAATCTGCGTATATATTTCATCAATGTTTTCAAGTCCAGTCTCGTTTCCTGAATCATCTATTCCAATATAAACTGTCCCGCCGTCAGTGTTTACAAAAGCAACTACTTCCTTGTATATTTCAGGAGTGTAGGTTTCTTTGAATTCTGTATTTTCACTTTCTCTCATTATTTTTGCACCTCGTTTCTGTTCGTTAATTATATTATATTCATGAATTTTCATTTGTCAAGTGAAAATTTGTGAAAATTATGAAAATTCATGAGTGTGAAAGAAATTAACCTTATGCCGGCAACAAGGAAAACATTTCTTGTAAAAATATCTGTACCGTCTTAGCTGTGAAATTGCAACAAACTATGATATTGTAAAAAAAAGTTTAAAAAAACAGGCGGATACCTCATAATGATGTATCTGCCTGTTTTGTTTCATAGTCCATCGCATAGATTAATAATAATAATTGGTGAAAAACTTTTGTTTGGTACCAATCTGAGTGAAACATGGGATTAATTTTATTATCTCATATCCGGATTGACATGCACCGTGCAGTGCTTGACTTCCGGGAAATGCTTTTCTATGGCGTCGTGAACTTCTTCGGCAGTATCGTGTGATTCAACGAGTGTGCAGGAAGCGTTCATAAGTATTTCGACTTCAACATAAATTTTTGAACCGAACAAACGGGTTTTCAGTTCATCGATTCCTTTTACACCTTCAACTGAGGAAATTACATTTTTCATTTCATCAATTGTTTCGTCAGGACAGGATTTGTCAACCATCTTGTCTACAGCATCTCTGAAAATATCAATAGATGCCTTTTCGATGAAAATGCAGATAACCACGCTGGCAATAGGGTCGAGTATCGGGAAACCAAGACGTGCACCGAAAATACCGATGAATGAGCCTATTGATGAAAGTGCATCCGAGCGGTGATGCCAGGCGTCAGCCATAAGCGCACCTGAGTTGATTTTCTTTGCGGCCGCTCTGGTATACCAGTACATGCCTTCCTTTACAACTATGGAAACAACAGCGGCAACGAGAGCAAGTATGCCCGGGATGATGAGCTCTGAATCGTCACGGCCTGTAATCTTGTTGATGCCGGTCATTCCGATGCCGAGACCGGTTATTGCAAGTACAACGGAAAGAAGAATTGATGCGACACATTCCATTCGTTCGTGTCCGTAAGGGTGATCCTTATCCGACTGTTTGCTTGAAAGGGAAACGCCTATCATAACCACAAACGTGCTGAATACGTCCGAAGCAGAGTGAACTGCGTCAGAAATCATAGCACCCGAACCGGCAATAACGCCGGCAATCAGTTTAAAGACGGAAAGGAAGATGTTTACCGCTATGCTGACAATACTGACCTTCATTGCAGTCGCCTTGTCAGATGTGGTGATTTCGGTTCTCTTAATTGTTTCGTTCTGTTTGTTCATAAAAATACCTCCGGTAAGATAGTTCATTTTGCTTTTGCGGTTTATCATTCCGTTCAGGTATAAAAATACACCTGTGGAACATTAGTAAACTACTGTCCCACAGATGTTCTGATTCATTATCAACATCCGCTGCCCGAAGGGCCCGGCTACGTGGACACTGTCCAGCGCCTGCTCAGTTTGTACTGTAGATTTGTATGCAGTGCAAAATGTGTTAGATATATTATACTATCGAATCAGATAAATGTCAATAAAATTTTCAGATTTTTAGAAAAATCATTTGTTAACCCCGTTAGCAGTTTTCACATACTTTTCATTGACTTGTATCCTTTAAGGTGATATAATCTAACTACATTAGCAAAATATATGGAGGTGCAAAATGATTTCAAAAGAAGAAACGGCTGTTCTTCTGAAAAGAATGGCACAGAGCCGTCCTAAGAAACTTTTTCACAGATTTGACGATACAAATGCAGGTATAGGCTGCGTTGTACGTTACCTCGGCAGCATGGGCAGACCGGTTTCTGCCGGGGAGATAAGTCAGTTTATGAACGTAAGTACGGCGAGAGTAGCGGTACTTCTCAGAAAAATGAACGAAAAGGGACTTATCGTCAGAAGTGCGGATCCGGACGATGCAAGAAAAACAATGATTTCACTTTCGGAAGAATGCATCAGGGAAGTCGAAAAACACAAGGGATATTTCCTCAGCTTTTTTTCAGCAGTAATAGAGCGTATGGGTAAGGAAAGGTTTGAACAGTTTATTGAACTTTCCGAGGAGCTGAGAGATGCTTTCGAGGCGGAGGCGGAAAAAGTAAATATCGATGAACTGAATAAAAAAATCCTGTGACAGTTCATTTGTCACAGTTTATATACATATAATGCTAACCGGGTTAGTAAAATGAAAGGAGCAGAACAGAATGATAAAGATTTTCAAAAATCTGAAAAAACGTGACTGGGCTTATGTTCTGGTCTGTGTGATTCTTGTATTTGCACAGGTATGGCTTGATTTGAAAATGCCTGACTATACCCAGAAACTTACGCAGTCAGTTTCTTCGGGAAGTATTGATATGGGTGATGTGGGAAGAAACGGTGCGATGATGCTGCTGTGTGCGGCAGGAAGTCTGGCGGCTGCAATAGGCTGCGGATTTTTCGCGTCAAGGGTGGCGGCAAATTTTGCAAAGACACTCAGGGAGGTTCTGTTTAACAGGATAATGTCATTTTCAAGCAGAGAGATAAACAGATTTTCCACGCCGAGTCTTATTACGAGAACAACCAATGACGTAGTTCAGATGCAGATGCTCATAGCGATGGGACTTCAGGTTGCCATAAAGGCACCGGTTACTGCGGTCTGGGCTATATGCAGAATTTCCGCATCAAGTGTTGAATGGACAACTGCTGTACTTGTATGTGTAATAATGCTTGTGGCAATTGTGGTCTCACTTGTATTCATTGCCTTTCCGAAATTCAAGGAGATTCAGAAGCTTACAGACAGTCTTAATAACGTGACAAGGGAAAATATATCCGGTGTACGTGTGGTAAGAGCATTCAATGCCGAAGACTATCAGGAGGAAAAATTCGACGGTGTAAATAAGGCTATAACACATAACCATCTGTTTACAAGCAGGATAATGGGAGTTATGATGCCGGTTATGACGGTGGCAATGAACGGACTGACTCTTGCGATTTACTGGATCGGAGCGTACCTTATTAACGGAGCTGCAGTTCCGGAGCGAGCTGAAGTTATTGGAAATATGACTGCGTTTACTCAGTATGCACTGCAGGTAGTAGGTGCATTTATGATGCTTGTAGTTATCTTCATAATGGTTCCGAGGACCATGGTTTCAGCAAAGCGAATCTGCGAAGTAGCCGATACGGAGCCTTCAGTTGTTTTCCCGGAAAATAAGGCTGAGAAGAAAGGCGAGGGAACAATTGAATTCAGAAACGTAAGTTTTTCATATCAGGATACTTCGGAAAAATGCCTGAGCGATATCAGCTTTAAAATAAACAAGGGAGAAACATTTGCCATTATCGGTGCAACTGGTACAGGTAAATCAACTCTTGTAAATCTTATCCCGAGATTTTATGACGTAAGCTCCGGCGAAATACTTATAGACGGAGTGAACGTCAGGGACTACAGTGAGGAACAGCTTGAGTCTCTGGTTTCCGTTGCTCCGCAGAAGGCGACTCTGTTTATGGGTGATATTAAGGACAATATCACATACGGATGCAGGGAAGAGGTTTCAGATAATGACGAGAGAATAAGCCGTGCACTCAGTATCTCCGGTTCTGATTTTGTAAACACAATTGACGGCGGAATACACGCCCCTGTTGCCCAGGGCGGCACAAACTTCTCCGGTGGTCAGAAACAGCGCCTTTCGATTGCCAGAGCTGTATTTAAAAATGCAGAGATAATGATTTTTGATGACACTTTCTCGGCACTTGACTATAAAACTGACATGCTTGTACGAAAGGCACTCAGGGAAAATCTTTCGGATACCACTGTAATCATAGTTGCCCAGCGTATAGGAACAATAAAAAATGCAGACCGTATTCTCGTTCTCAGTGACGGAAAAGCTGCCGGACTCGGAACCCATGAGGAGCTTCTGGAAAACTGTCCTGTATACAGGGAAATAGCCCTTTCACAGCTTTCTGAGAAAGAGCTTGAAGGAAAGGAGATGAACTGATATGCCTCCTGTTAATAAAATGATGCATGCAAATATGCATCCCGAAAAAGCTGACTTCGGTGTTCTTAAGAAAATAATGATATACTGCAGAAGATATCTTCCGGCAATAATAGTCGCACTTGTTTTTGCAGTTTTCGGTTCATATACCACAATCATAGGTCCGGAAAAAATAAGCGACCTTATGAATGAAATTACCGATGGTATTATGACGGAGGTAGATATCAGCGCAATAAGAAAGATATGCTTTACTCTTGTGATTATCTATGCAGGAGGTGCGGTTCTTCATTACGGACAGCAGTTCATTACTGCAACGGTAACTCAGTATGCCTCCAGAAGACTGCGTAATGATATTGATAAAAAAATAAACAGACTTCCGCTCCGTTATTTTGATACGACCACCAGAGGTGATATTCTTTCACGAGTAACCAATGACGTTGATACAATAAGTCAGACGCTTTCAACAAGTACTGCAAATCTTGTAAGCTCCGCTGCTCTGTTTGCCGGAGTAATGATTAAGATGTTCAGTTCAAATGTTATTCTTGCACTGGTTACAATCGCCTCCTCAGTTCTTGGCTTTGTATTTATGGGTATCATTATGAAAAAATCCCAGAAGCACTTTAACCGCAAGCAGGCTGACCTTGGTCGTATGAACGGTCATATTGAGGAAATTTACACAAATCACAATATAGTTTACGCCTTTGGTTCAAAGAAGAAGGAGACGGAAAAATTTGAAAAGATAAATGAAAGTCTTTACAGCAGCAACTGGAAGTCA
>SAMEA3663038__coassemble_595_pt1 | contig 11384 bp, 6 predicted proteins | sample SAMEA3663038__metabat2_low_PE_024 | metagenome-assembled genome bin SAMEA3663038 (sample SAMEA3663038) | pig gut metagenome | biome: pig gut; feature: pig-associated habitat; material: faeces | place: France | collected 2012
TATAGTTCTTGTTACCGATGTAAGATGTGGTGTTACTGCAAATGACCTTGATGTTGCTGCCATGCTTCAGAAGAGCGGAAAACCAATTGTCCTTGCAGTTAACAAGTGTGATGAGATTGGCGATACACCACCTGAAGTATATGAATTCTACAATCTCGGACTCGGTGACCCGTTCCCGATATCGTCGGCACACGGTCACGGAACAGGTGACCTTCTTGATGAAGTGTTTAAGTATTTTCCGGAAGGAGATTTTGAAGACTATGATGACAGCTATATCAAAGTAGCAGTTATAGGCAAGCCAAATGCCGGAAAATCATCTCTTATCAACCGTATAGCCGGTGAGGAAAGAGTAATTGTTTCAGAAATTGCCGGAACTACAAGAGATGCAACGGATACAACAATCGAAAATGAACACGGAAAATTTGTATTTATTGATACAGCCGGAATAAGAAAAAAATCCAAAGTAAATGAAAATATCGAACGTTACAGTGTACTGCGTGCATATATGGCAGTTGACAGAGCAGATGTATGCGTTATAGTTATTGATGCCACCGAGGGATTTACTGAACAGGATTCCAAGGTTGCCGGATATGCCCATGAACAGGGAAAGGCTTCAGTAGTTGTAGTAAACAAGTGGGATCTTATTGAAAAGAATACAAAGACAATGGATGAATACAGAACAAAGCTTGAAAATGACTTCAGCTTTATGTCATATGTCCCGTTCCTCTTTATTTCTGCAAAGACAGGTCAGCGTGTTGACAAACTTTATGATATGATTGTTCATGTAAATGAACAGAATTCAATGAGAATTTCAACAGGAATGCTAAACGATGTTCTTGCATATGCTACAACAAGGGTGCAGCCGCCTTCTGACAAGGGCAAGCGTCTGAAGATTTACTACATGACACAGCCATCAACGAAGCCGCCGACGTTTGTAACATTTGTAAACAAGAGCGAACTTTTCCACTTCTCATACCAGAGATACCTTGAAAACCAGATTCGCCAGACATTCGGACTTGACGGAACACCGGTTCGCTTTATTGTAAGAGAACGCGGAAACGACGATACAAAATAAGGAGGAAAACTTATGCTGCCTTATATTGTTGTGTTTATCTGTTTTGTGGCCGCCTATCTTATAGGAAGCTGCAACTCCGCAATTGTTGTAACAAGACTTCTTAAGCATGAAGATGTCCGTGACTTCGGAAGTAAAAATGCGGGACTGACAAATGTTCTCAGATGTTTCGGAAAGGGACCGGCACTGGTTACGCTTTTAGCCGATCTTCTTAAGGGTTCACTTACGATTATACTTATAAAGATGATTGTAAGTGCTGCAGGATTTAAAGGAGATCTGATGACAATCGGATATATCTCCGGTCTCTGCGTTATGCTCGGTCATGTTTTTCCGGTTTACTACGGATTTAAGGGTGGCAAGGGTGTGCTTGTTACAGCAACGGTTCTTCTTGCAATAGATATACGTACGTTTGCCGTAGTTATTCCGATATTCATCATTATGCTTGTCATTACAAAATATGTTTCGGTTTCGTCCATAACTGCAGCTGCTGCCTATCCTGTGGTAACATTCCTGCTCCAGTATTTTGTTCTTCATTATGAACTTTGTACTGTTCTTGTTCATACGGGACTTGTCTGCATAAGTTCATTCCTTATTATTTATATGCACCGTGCAAATATAAGCCGTCTTAAGGCGGGCACAGAGAACAAATTTTCATTTTCAAAAAAATAATTAACAGTGAGGTGAACAGCTTATGTCAAAAATTGTTATATTAGGAGCTGGTGCCTTCGGTATCAGTATTGCGATAATGGCGGCTGAAGCCGGACACAGCGTAACAATATGGTCGGCCTTTGAAAGTGAGGTCGAAAGTATTCTTAGCATCAGGGAACACAAGGAAAAACTTCCAGGAGTGAAGATTCCGGAAAGTATTGGTTTTACATCTGATATATCCTGTATCAGCGGTTCGGATATGGTTGTCATTGGTGTACCTTCTATTTTCGTCAGAAATGTAGTTAAACAGGCTGCACCATATATAACACCTGAAATGATAGTTGTGAACACAAGCAAAGGTCTTGAGGACGGAACTTATCTGAGAATGAGTCAGGTAATCAGAGAGGAAATAAGCGATTCACCGATAGTTGTTCTTTCCGGTCCTTCACATGCTGAGGAAGTGGCAAGAAAAATGCCGACAACAATATCCGCAGCTTCAGAAGACGAAAAGGCTGCTGCAACAGTACAGGAAACTCTATCAAACGGTTGTCTCCGTATTTACCTTAATGATGATGTTACCGGCTGCGAACTCGGCGGCTCACTCAAGAACATAATTGCTCTTTGTGCGGGTATCTGCGACGGACTTGGTTACGGCGATAATACTATAGCTGCACTTATGACAAGAGGAATAACCGAAATAGCCCGTCTTGGTGTGGCCATGGGGGCAAGACTTGACACATTTTTCGGCCTGACAGGTATAGGAGATCTTATCGTAACATGCACAAGTCTTCACAGCAGAAACAGACGTGCCGGTACACTTATTGGAAAGGGTGTTTCACCGGACGATGCTGTAAAACAGGTTGGTACTGTTGAAGGGTATTACTGCTGCAAAGCAGCTTACGGACTGAGCAGAAAGATGAACGTGGAGATGCCTATAACTGAAGAACTGTATAAGATTCTTTTTGAAAACGGAGATGTAAACAAGCCGCTTGCTTCGCTTATGAGCAGACCAAGCAGACATGAAAGAGAACAGACACTCGTTTAACAGAGGTTTTTCATATGTTTTTTAATCTAGATGACAGCAGTTCCCGTTACAGAATAGGGAGAGTTACAATAGACGGGAGTTTTCACACTCAGAGTGCTGATGAAAATTTTTTCAGTTATTTCTGTAACGATACGCTTTATTCAATGACCAGAACCATACATCCTGATGATCTCGCTGATTTTAAGGAGCTTGTAAATACTCTTGGTGATGACGAAGTAAAGCACTGTATTATTCGCATGAAGAATGCAGAAGGTACTTACAGATGGATGATAATGAAAATGTCGGTAAATATTCAGATGCTTTCGAGAGGAACGAGGCTTACAGATATAGTTGTAAAGGATGCGTTTTTTCTTGAAAAAAGTACTACCGGTCTTGAAAACATAATAGAACGTTTCAGATTTCTGATGAGTGTTCAGGAAGCTGTTATATTTGAATACAGCAGTATGACAAACCGGTTTTACATCTATTCATTTGACTATAATGTAAATACAGTTTTCTATAATGAAGATTTTGATTATTTTCATTTTCACATGCTCTCGGAAAATATGATTTCAGAGGGCAGCCGTGAAACATTTGAAAGTTTTTTTGAAAGTGTAAAAAGCGGTATTTCAAGATTTCGCTTTGAGATGGAAACAGGTATGTTCACTGGTGGGGAGCATACCTGTCTTCAGCAGTTCAGCGGATTTACTGAAACTGATGATGACGGAAACAGTATAGTTCTTGGACTTATCACTGAAAAAAAGGCTCCTGATGATACATTTTCCGATGTTAATCCGGCATATGAGGCGAATCTTGATTCTCTGACAAGACTGTTCAATAAAAAGTCGGTAACCAGTTTTGCAGAAAACCGGATCAGTTCCGGAGCTTCCGGAACCGTTACCATTGTTATAATAGACATAGATGATTTCAAATATATCAATGACACCTACGGACATCTTTTCGGCGATGATATCATCATGACTGCTGCTAATGTAATAAAAAAAGAAACGGGAAACAAGGGTGTGGCCGGGCGTATCGGCGGCGACGAGTTCATGCTGGTACTTGATGATATATCTGATGAGATGGAACTCAGAAGTATTCTAAGAGCTATACGTTCCAATATTGAACTTCGGTGTGCTGAAAAAGCTGAAGGACTGAAGATAACCTGCTCAATGGGTACTGCCCAGTATCCGGCAGATGCTTCTGATTACCATCAGCTTTTCAGGACAGCAGATAAGTCTTTGTATATTGCCAAGGAAAAGGGCAAGGATCGTTATGTGATTTATAACCGTGAAAAACACGGGATAGTAGAGGGATACGATACAGCCATATCCACAGCATTACAGGAAAAAACTGAAAAGGATAAGGCGGAAATTACAGGAAGTCTTATTGCCGGCCTTACAGTATCACATAGTATTTCTGTCGTACAGGCACTCAGGACCATAGTTTCAGTTTTTGAACTTGACAGAATAAGAATCTATGCAGGTGAAAAGCTGCAGCTTATGCTTTCCGTGCCTGAGATAAATACGGATGAAAATGCGGAGTATATTTTGCGTGAGAATTATATGGACAATTTTTCTGGAAAGAATATTTTTTTAATAGACAATACAGATATACTTGAAGGGAGAAATAACGAGGCATTTTCAAGAAATAAAAAAGACGGGGTAAAGGCTTCTGTACAGTATATCAGCAGAGCCGGAGATTCCGTAAATGGTATGATATCCTATGAGCTTACGAATCATTTTAAAAAATGGCCTCAGATGGATGCGAATTTTATGAGCGTTCTCGGCAGGATTATTTTTGAAAAAATATTTAACGGAGATGAAAAGATGGCTAAGATTACATGGAAACCCGGAACACTGCTCGCACCGCTTCCGGCTGTGCTTGTCTCGTGCGGAACCATGGAGAAGGCAAATGTTTTTACTGTAGCCTGGACAGGGATTATAAATACACATCCTGCAATGACATATATCTCTGTACGGCCTTCCAGACATTCATACAGTATGATAAAGGAAAGCGGAGAATTTGTAATAAATCTCACTACTTCGGCTATGGTTCGTACGGTTGATTTCTGTGGAGTCAGGTCAGGAAGCAGTGTGGACAAGCTTAAAGTGTGCAGTCTTCACAAGGAGTCGGCGTCAAAAATTTCCGCACCTGTTATCTCTGAGAGTCCTCTCAGTCTGGAGTGCAGGGTAACTGAGATAAAACATCTTGGTACACACGATATGTTCATTGCGGAGATTGTTGCGGTTGATATTGAGGAAAGATTTATTGACAGCAAGGGAAAGCTTAATCTTCAGCAGGCCGGACTGATTTCGTATTCTCACGGCGAATATTTTGCGACGGGAAGAAAGCTCGGTGAGTTCGGATACTCAGTACGGAAAAAATCAAAAAACAAATGCGTCAGAGGGAAGTAATCAGTTCCCTTTTGACGCATTTTTTCTGTATTCTGAGGGGGTTAATCCTGTGGCTTTTTTAAACTGGCGCATGAAATGAACATCATTGTCATAACCGCACTGTGATGCCACAGATGATACAGTTGCTGAAGTTGATTCAAGCAGATGGCAGGCGTGTTTGATTTTGCATTCTATTACGTCGTTGATACATGTTATACCGAAAGCTTCGCGGTACAGAAGCTGAAAATATGATCTGCTCAGATTTATCTGACGGCATATGGAATCGACTGTCCATTTTTCGTCAGGTCTGCTGTGTATTTTTTTTCTGACCTCCAGAAGTTTATCGTAGTACGGGATATTTACCGGAGAGGATTCCGTTTTTATTTCATTGCCCAATACTGTAAAAAGAGATGATATGTAATGCTCAAGCAGTTCGTGTTTGTGATTTCCGAGGTTGTAGTACTCATTGAGTATTATATTAAGCAGAGAGTCCGTTTTGCTGTACGATGAAAGTTTATAAAGAGTATTGGTACTTATGCTGCCCGGGACGGTGGTATCATTTTTCCCTTCTGTGAGCAGGGTGATTCTGTCATAAACAAGAACTTCTCCTGTTGCATACATGCTGTACGAGGTATTTTCATTAATTAGTATAAATGATGTTCTGAATTTTTGCGAGTAACTGCCTCCAAAACGGAAAACAGCAGGCGATTTTAGAATATACAGTACCAATGTATTTTCAGGTGTTTCAAGAGAAGGACGGTAGAATTCATCCTGACGACAGTTGAAGTTTATATCTGTAATGGTCATGGCATTATGTTCCTTATGAAAAATAGTGTTAATTTCTGATTTGTTAATTATACAATGTTTTTTAATTTCTGTCAATTGATTAAAGCTTTTTTACAATTTTATTCTGAAAAAAACAAGAAATTTATAATGAATTAACATATACTCAAAAAATTCGTACTGAACTATTGTTGAATGAAAAAACAAGTAAAAGACTATATATCAGTATCAAAAATATTATATGTCATTGATTTTAATCTGAAAAAAATATATAATTAGAGCAATGGATGTGACAGATGATAGTTTTGTGCTTTTAATCTGTTATAAAAATGTGATAATGTATATATTTATTAATGATTAGATTGTATGGAGGAATAAAAAATGAACAAATCAGCTAGATTTACATGTTGTTTTCTTGCAGCAGCAATGATGATGTCAGGATTTTCATCATTTGCAGGAGCGGATTTTACACCAGCAGACGGAATCAGCACAGTTTATGCAGCTGAAGCAAGTGTAAAGGTTCAGAGCTCAGCAGGATTCGGTGAAGGTATGTACGCAACGTGGACATCTGTTACCGGCGCAACAGGTTATAACGTATATGTTGACGGAAATCAGATTGATTCAATGCTTATCAGACAGTACACCGGATATATGAGAGCAGATGCTCCTGGTTTAAAAGCCGGTGATCACACAATGAAGATAGTTCCGATAATAAACGGCAAGGAAGACTCTTCAAAAGCTGCTGAAGCAAAGGCTACAGCGTACGCACATGACAGATCAGGATTTGGATTTGTGAACGGTACATCTTCAGGTGCGTACAATGAAGACGGTACACTTAAGTCAGATGCAGTAGTTATTTATGTAACTGAAGAAAACAAGGACAAAGTCACAGCTGATATAGATTCAGGAAGCGGTGTGACAACAGTTACAGGTGTTCAGAATATTATAACAGGATATAAGAAGGGCAAGGAAAAGAGACCGCTCTGCGTAAGAGTTATCGGCAATATCACAGACCCTGCAAATATGCCGAAGGGTGACCTTATGGTTGACACTGTAAAGGCTGGCCTTACCATTGAAGGTATAGGAAATGATGCAGTATTCAACGGCTTCGGACTTGTTATGAAGAACAGCTCAAACGTTGAAGTAAGAAATATCGGCTTTATGAACTGCAACAGTTCAGAGGGTGACAACTGCGGGCTCCAGCAGGCTAATGATCATATATGGGTACATAACTGCGATTTCTTCTACGGTGATGCAGGTTCAGATGCGGATCAGGCAAAGGGTGACGGTGCTCTCGACACAAAGAAGTCAACATTTGTTACTCACTCATATAACCACTTCTGGGATAACGGAAAATGCAATCTTCAGGGTATGAAGAGTGAAACAACAGAAAATTATATCACATACCACCATAACTGGTATGACCATTCAGATTCACGTCATCCGAGAATCAGAACATGTTCAGTTCACATCTACAACAACTACTTTGACGGAAATGCAAAATACGGTGTAGGTGTAACAATGGGTGCGTCAGCTTTTGTTGAAAACAACTACTTCAGAGCCTGCAAGAATCCAATGATGAGTTCAGGCCAGGGAACTGATGCTCTTGGTGAAGGTACATTCTCAGGAGAACCAGGCGGCGTTATCAAGGCGTATAACAATATCATAAAGGATGCTGCAAGCTATATCACATACAAGGAAAACAGTACAAGCTTTGATGCATATGAAGTTTCAGCTGCAAAGGACGCTGTTCCTTCAGATGTAAAGGCAGTTTCCGGAGGTACATCATACAATAACTTTGATACTTCATCAGTAATGTACAGTTACACAGCTGATAAGCCGGAGGATGTTCCGTCAGTAGTGACTGCGAAGGCAGGACGTGTTGACGGCGGCGATTTCAAGTGGCAGTTCAACAATGCAGTTGATGATGAAAGTTATGCGGTAAACACAGAACTTAAGGCAGCTCTTACAAGCTATAAGGGTTCAGTTGTTGCAATAGGCAGCGGATTTAAGGAAGATAATTCAGCACCTCCTGCAGTGACAACACCTGCTCCTTCGGTTACAACGCCTGTTTCATCTGTTACAGAACCTCAGCAGACTACACAGGCTTCATCGGCAACTCAGCCGATAGTAACAAATGCACCGGTTTCAGGTGAAAATGTAATCTACTGTTCACCGACAGGAACAGGTGACGGCAAGAGTATAAACAGCCCGACAGGCGTTTTATCAGCAATAAAGGCAGTGCCGGCAGGCGGAATGATTTACCTCCTCGAAGGTACATACAGTTTTACCGAGACAATAATTATTGATAAGGACAACAATGGTAAGCAGGGTGCATACAAGACAATCGCAGCTTATCCTGGTGCAAATGTAAAGTTCGACTTCACAGGTCAGGCTACTGCTCCTTCAAACAGAGGATTTGTTCTTGCAGGCTCATACTGGCATTTCTACGGTTTTGAAATTACAAAGGCAGGAGACAACGGTATGCTCCTTGCCGGCAATAACAACAGAATTGAAATGATGGTATTCAACGATAATCAGGATACAGGTCTCCAGATTTCACGTTTTGATACATCAGCAGCAACAATCGATGCATGGCCGTCAAACAACCTTATTCTTAACTGTACATCAAAGAATAACTGTGATGATGCGACTATGGAAAACGCAGACGGATTTGCTGCAAAGCTAACATGCGGTCCGGGAAATGTATTTGACGGATGTATGGCATATAATAACTCTGACGACGGTTGGGATCTCTACGCAAAAACAGAAACAGGTCCGATAGGAATAGTTACAATCAAGAACAGTATCGCTTTCAGAAACGGATTTACAGAATTCGGTGAAGGATACGGTGACTGCGACGGTAACGGATTCAAGCTTGGCGGTTCAGGTGTGGGTTCGCCTCATGTAGTGGAAAACTGTCTTGCATTTGAAAACCTCCACTGCGGATTTACAGACAACAACAATCCGAAGCTTGACAAACTTACAAACTGCACTTCCTTTAACAACAACATGGAAGGCAAGGGTAAGCCTAACTTCTCACTTTACCGTTGCACAGATGACGGTTGTGACTTTAAGAATATGATGTCAGTTTATGACGCATCAGTAGCTCTGTCTGACAGCAAGCTCAATGCATCTGCTTCAAATGATAAGTTTGTCGGCACATATGAAAACGGTGTATACTACAACAGCGGCTACTATCAGGTAGATGCAAAGACAGATGTAACTAACGGTGCAAAGATAGGAACAAAGCTTTCTGCAGGTCCTGCAGCATCAGATTTTCAAAAGTATGGAAAAGCACCTGAGCAGGGGGCAGATTTCCACAAGATCTGGAGAAATGCAGACGGTTCAATCTGGACAGAAGGACTTTATCAGACAGCTTCAGGAAGCAAATATGCATCTATGGGAGCCCACTTCGTTAAGAGTACAAATCCTGCAACACCACCTGCAGTGGAACCTTCAGACCCGATTACAACAACAGTAACACAGGCTCCTCCTGTAACTACAACAACTACAGTAGCTTCTAATGTTACTACTACAACAGTTAAGGATGAAGTAAGCTTTAAGTACGGCGATCTCAACGACAATGGTGTTGTGGATGTAACAGACCTCTCAATACTTGCTATTCATCTCGCAGACAAAATTCCGTTTGATACAGAAGCACAGAAACTGGCTGCCGATGTATCAGGAGACGGAGCTGTAAATCTTGCTGACCTTGCTCATCTCAGACAGTATATCTCAAGGGTAACTAACTGGCTTGGTGTTAAAAAATAATCATTCTATAAAATACAGCTTAAGAACCAAAAAAAGCAGCCTTCAGGCTGCTTTTTTTTTTGAAAATTACTTTTTAAGAAATTTTTTCATAAGCATTAAGTCATCAGCAGCTACGGTCCCGTTGAAGTTAAGGTCACCGTGAAGTGAACTGAGCTGATGTTTCTCAGGGTCGATTATTATCTGAACCAGTTTTACAAAGTCAGCTGATGATATGATGCCGTCTTTGCTGATATCATATTTTGAATTTTCAAAATCCGGTTCAGTTGTTACAGTAGTTGATGAAGTAGTTACTGCAGTAGTAGTTACAGTGGTGGTAACAGTAGTTGCCGGAGTGGTAATAGTAGTTGCCGGAGTGGTAATAGTAGTTGCTGGAGTGGTAACAGTAGTTGCCGGAGTGGTAACAGTAGTTGCCGGAGTGGTAACAGTAGTTACCGGAGTGGTAACAGTAGTTACCGGAGTGGTTACAGTAGTAACCGGAGTGGTAGTTGCTTCCGTAGTTGTGGTAACGGATGTTGTGGTGGTTTCAGGGACAGTAGTAATATCTGCCGGAGTTGTAGTTGTTGTGACGGTTGTAGTCACCGCTGGAGTAGTTGTAACAACTCTTATGCTTGTATCAATGTTGTCGATATTCTTCTGGGTAAGATCACTGTATTTGAATTTTATCTGTGACGAACCGTTTCTCCATGACATTTTCCATTCGTTGTATACCGTTAAGTCAACAGGGGTATTTTCATCATATCCATCGCCGCTTATGTAGTATACTCTTCCGGAATTGCTTGTATCCGTGTCATCCGGATAACTTATGCCTGAGGAATTGGTTGGATAAGCTGATTTGTCCCATGCTTCAACTTTTCCAATTTCAGAATATTTGTTTGCCACGGAATCAAATTTATATACAGTGTAGGGACTGAATTTCCCATTAAGTGAATTTGCATTCTTTATCTGTACAGCGACAGTTCCGTTTGCATAGAATATAGAATTATCCGGAAATTCTCCAAGAACGTTTTTTTTCGTGTCAAAAATATAGATGATATTTTCATCTGTCCTGCGAAGAATAAGGTTCTCTGTTCCGTCTCCGGTAGCGTCCTTTATATCAAAACCTATCATATCCGGAAAATAATCAAACATAGGATACTGCTTCAGAACTTCTTCACGACCTCTTGTGAGGAGATACTGGTATCTTACACGAACCGGATCCTTTTCGGCAGTTGAATCAGAAGCGAATATCCTTTCGGAGTTGTCGTTTGAAAATGATATGCTTTTCCCGGAAAAAGCAATTCCTGAAATAAATAAAACTGAAAGTAATGCTGCTGTTAATTTTTTCATAGTACTAAATCCTCATAAAATAAAAAAATACTGATATCCCGTTTTCATAAAATGCAGTCGCAAAACTGAAGAACAGTGCATATAATACTTATAGTGAAAGTCAAATTTATTCTGACGTTCACTATAAGTATAATAAATATTATAATGTATTGCAAACACTTTTTCAATGGTTTTTTTTAAATTCCACAAAATTATAGAAATAAATCTATATTTTTTACAGACAGCTCAGGAATGTTTTTCAAAAAAAATAATTTTTTTTGAAAAAACTATTGACATATCTTTTGAAATGTAGTATAATAAATATCGTCGTCAGAGAGAAAACAAACTCGATGGTGATAAGGTTGGGAGCATAGCTCAGCTG
>SAMEA3663038__coassemble_596_pt1 | contig 11382 bp, 8 predicted proteins | sample SAMEA3663038__metabat2_low_PE_024 | metagenome-assembled genome bin SAMEA3663038 (sample SAMEA3663038) | pig gut metagenome | biome: pig gut; feature: pig-associated habitat; material: faeces | place: France | collected 2012
AAGTAAAAACATCAGTTGATGAGATTAAAAATTATCTTAAAGATTACAATATGGCACCGGTTATGTTTGAAGCACTTTCTGACACACAGACTCCTGTCAGAGTTTATCAGACACTCAGCCAGGGGCAAAAATACAGCTTTATACTCGAAAGTGTTGACAACAATGAAAAATGGGGACGTTATTCATTTATAGGAATTAATCCGAAACTCGAGATTATAATAAAGGATCACTGTGCTGAGATAAAATCCCCTTCCCATACTGAAAAAGCCAGAGTTGATGACCCGGTCAGATTTATCTCCTACTATATTGACAAGTACAGAATGCCGAAAATAAAAAATGCACCTAAACTGCTGGGCGGTCTTGTCGGTTACTTCGGATACGATATTGTCCGGTACATGGAACCTAAACTCACAAATATTCCGCATGATGATATCGAACTCCCTGACTGTGATCTTTTCCTCTATGATGAACTGATTGCATTTGACCACCTGAGCGGAAAAATAATCATTATCGAAAATATCCTTAAAGATACTCCGGTAAGCATTGAAGAACAGTATGAAAAGGCATGTGAAAGAGCTGAAGCGGTATACAGAAAAACATTTGACAGCTTTGCTCCTGACCATATAAGGCCTTCAGCAAGTGAATTCAGTGTTACTTCAAATGTCACAAAGGAAGAATTTGAAGCCAGTGTTGAGAAGGCAAAGGAACATATAGTCAACGGTGATATATTCCAGGTCGTTCTCTCACAGCGTTTTGAGATAGACAATCCGCCGGACAGTTTCGCAGTATACAGAATGCTCCGGGCTACAAATCCGTCGCCTTATCTTTTCTATTTTAAAAATCCAGACTACTGTATAGCAGGTGCTTCACCTGAAATGCTTGTAAATGTTACTGATTCAGTTATCACTACAAAGCCTATTGCAGGAACAATGCCGAGAGGAACAACAGATGAAGAGGACGAAAGATTTGAAAAGCATCTTATCAGTGATGAAAAGGAACGTGCAGAACACACAATGCTGGTCGATCTGGGAAGAAACGATATCGGAAAGGTTTCCGAATACGGCTCGGTAAAGGTTTCAAACCTCATGCACATCGAACGTTATTCAAAGGTTATGCATATCGTATCAGATGTATCCGGTAAACTCAGAGAAGATAAAAATGCTGTTGACGCCCTCCTCTCCGTCCTCCCTGCAGGAACCCTTTCAGGAGCCCCTAAAGTAAGGGCAATGGAACTTATCGATAGTTTTGAAAAAACAAAACGCTGTCTTTACGGCGGAACGGTCGGATACCTTGGATTTGACGGAAACATAGATACCTGCATAGCGATAAGAACAGTCCTCTTCAAAAACAGCAAAGCCTACATCCAGGCCGGAGCCGGCATAGTAGCCGACTCAATCCCTGAAAGAGAATACAACGAAACCAGAAACAAAGCCATGGCAATGATAAACGCCGTAAAAGACGCCTCCGAAATATAAACGCGAAGGAGCAGGGCAACCGCAAAGCCCTGCTGAGCGAAGGTGCAGGCGACCGAAGGGAGTGCAGAGCTCGACCGCAAAGCCCTGCTAAGCGAAGGTGCAGGCGACCGAAGGGAGTGCAGAGCTCGACCGCAAAGCCCTGCTGAAAAAAATATCACTATTATTTATCAAGGATAAATCAACTTAAAAGGAGCGTAAATAAAATGATTATAATGATCGATAACTACGACTCATTCACCTATAACCTCTATCAGCTCATCGGTACAATGTACCCCGACATAAAGGTATTCAGAAATGACGAAATAACAATTGAAGAAATGGAAAACCTCAACCCTGACGGAATCATCATTTCTCCGGGACCGGGTTATCCGGCAGACGCAGGTATATCAATACCGGCAATCAAACACTTCGCCACCGAGATTCCGATTCTCGGTGTATGCCTCGGTCACCAGGCGATAGTCGAAGCCTTCGGCGGCAAGATAGTAAAAGCTGAACAGCTTATGCACGGAAAAGCAAGTGAGATATCCATAGCTTCGACAACGCAGCTTTTCGATTCGCTTCCGGAAAAAATCACAGTTGCAAGATACCATTCACTTATTGCAGACAGTGCCTCCAACCCTGACTGTCTCAAGGTTACAGCACGTGATGAAAACGGTCAGATAATGGCTGTTGAACACAGAGTCTACAAGGTATTCGGTGTCCAGTTCCACCCTGAATCAATACTTACACCTGATGGTGCAGTAATTATCCAGAACTTCCTGAAAAATGTTGAGGGCTTTGGAAAGCAGAATTCACCTGCTCCTTCTGAGGAAAAAACTGAACTGAAAAAGTACATCTCAAAAGTTGCCGACAAACGTGAACATCTTACGGAGAGCGAAGCCTATGATGCTATGATGTGCATAATGAACGGAAAAGCCACAGACGCCCAGATTGCATCTCTCCTTACAGCTATGAAGTTTAACGGGGAAAACACAGATGAAATAACCGGATTTGCAAAGGGCATGCGCGAGATGGCGTCTGAAGTAACCAGCTGCCGCGATGCAATAGACATAGTAGGTACCGGCGGAGATATGTCAAATACATTTAACATCTCAACCACATCAGCCTTTGTAATATCTGCATGCGGAGTCAGGGTTGCCAAACACGGAAACAGAAGCGTGTCAAGCAAAAGCGGTGCCGCTGACACACTTGAGAGCGTAGGTGTAAAAATTGCCTCAACTCCTGAAGAAGCAAAAAAATACATCGACACAATCGGTCTCTCATTTCTCTTTGCCCAGAGCTATCACAGCAGCATGAGATATGTTGCTCCGGCACGAAAGCAGCTTGGTATCAAAACCGTATTCAATATACTGGGACCTCTTACAAATCCGGCAAAAACAGACTACATTGTTCTTGGCACATACTCCAGAGACCTTCTCAGACCTATGGCTGAAGTACTTATCAACCTTGGAATCAAACACGCAATGCTTGTCCACGGAAACGACTGTATCGATGAGATATCAATCTCCGCTCCTACATCAGTATGCGAAATAAAAGACGGACAGATAAGCGAATATGAAATCTCACCTGCTGACTTCGGCTTTGAAATGTCGGATAAAAAATCGGTTGAAGGCGGAACACCTACTGAAAATGCCGACACTACACTTAAGATTCTCTCAGGAACTCTTAAGGGACCGAAGAGAAATATAGTTATCATGAACGCAGCTGCTGCACTTTATACAGCAGGAAAAACTGAATCTCTTATGGAAGGCGTTAAACTTGCTGAAAACGCCATTGATTCCGGAAAGGCTCTTGAAAAACTCAATCAGCTTATCAAACTCACAAACGGAGGAACAGTCTGATGATTCTTGATGATATTATCGAAAAGAGAAAAATTCAGCTTTTACGTGAAAAATCAGAAATTTCACCGGAGGAAATGAAAAAGGCAGCACTTTCCTGCACCCGAAAAACTCTGAACTTCAGAGATGCTCTTAACGCTCCGGGAATAAGCATTATTTCAGAAGTGAAAAAGGCTTCGCCCTCAAAGAAAGTAATCTGCGAGGACTTTCACCCGGCTGAACAGGCTGTAAAATATGAAAAAGCCGGTGCCTCGGCAATCTCATGTCTGACCGAGGAATTCTATTTTCAGGGCAGCAGCAGATATCTTAAGGAAATACGCGAAAAAGTTAATCTTCCTATTCTTAGAAAAGACTTTATCATTGATGAATATCAGATATATGAAGCAAAGGTTATCGGTGCCGACGCAGTTCTTCTGATATCTGCAATACTTGATACCGAAACAATAATAAAATTCATGGATACAGCAAAGTCTCTGGAACTAAACTGCCTCTGCGAAATACACAATGAAGATGAACTAAGAAACCTCCTTCCTGCAAAGCCTGATATAATAGGCATAAACAACAGAAATCTGAAAACATTTGATGTCAGCCTGAAAACCACCGGAGAACTGGCCGCAAAGCTGCCTGAAGGCTGTACAGTTGTCTCGGAAAGCGGAATAAGTACCAGTGAAGATATGAAGCTTCTCCGTTCCTACGGAGCTGATGCTGTACTTATAGGTGAAACTCTTATGAGAGCAGAGAATGTTGAAGAAAAGATTGCAGAACTCAGAAGAGGGATAATATGAAGTTAAAATTCTGCGGTATCAGAAGAAAACAGGACGCCGAATATGTAAACATCACCTTGCCTGACTATGTCGGATTTGTTTTTGCACCTTCACGAAGGTATATTTCTCCGGAAGATGCTGCTGAATTATCAGAGATAATACGTCCAGAAATAAAAAAAGCCGGAGTTTTTGTAAATGAATCACAGGAAAATATAATAAACACAGTACACACAGCAAAACTTGACATTATACAGCTTCACGGAGATGAAAATGAAGAATTTATTAATTCTCTCAGAAAAATAACAGACTGTGAAATCTGGAAGGCTGTAAGAGTCAGAGATTCCGGTGATATACAGAAAGCAGACATGATGCAGGCAGACAAACTCCTGCTCGACAGTTTTTCTGTATCGCAATACGGCGGAACAGGCAAAACAGCTGACTGGAATATTATAAAGGATACCACAATTAAAACTCCGTTCTTCATTGCCGGAGGACTTAATGAACAGAACATTCTGTCAGCTGTGTCGGAACTTTCACCGTTCGGACTTGACATATCCGGAGGAATAGAAACTGAAGGAACAAAAGATTTAAATAAAATGAAAAAAATAACTGATTTACTTGAAAGGAATGATTATTAAAATGTCACAGGAAAAAGGCAGATTTGGTAAATTCGGAGGACAGTATGTCCCTGAAACCGTTATGCATGCCGTTGAGGAACTTGACAAGGCATACAACAAATACATCAATGATCCTGAATTCATAAACGAACTCAGAACTCTCTACAGAGACTATGCATCAAGACCTTCAATGCTCTACTATGCAGACAAGATGACAAAGGATCTCGGAGGTCCGAAGATTTACTTCAAAAGAGAAGATCTCAACCACACAGGCTCACACAAGATAAACAACGTTCTTGGTCAGCTTCTCCTTGCAAAGAAAATGGGCAAAAAAAGAGTAATAGCTGAAACAGGTGCCGGTCAGCACGGCGTTGCCACAGCTACTGTAGCCGCTCTTATGGGCCTTGAATGTCAGGTATACATGGGGCGTGAGGATACAGAGAGACAGTCTCTTAACGTTTACAGAATGCAGCTTCTGGGTGCTTCAGTTACTCCGGTTGACAGCGGTACAAAAACTCTTAAGGACGCAATAAATGAAGCCATGAGAGACTGGGCTGCAAATTCTGAAAATACATTTTACTGTATAGGCTCTGTAATGGGTCCTTATCCGTATCCGGAAATGGTAAGAAACTTCCAGAAGATTATTTCAGAAGAAGCAAGGGCACAGATACTTGAAAAGGAAGGAAGACTTCCTGATGCAGTTGTAGCTTGTGTTGGCGGCGGTTCAAACGCCATGGGTATGTTCTACAACTTCATTCCTGATAAGGAAGTGAGACTCATCGGTGCCGAAGCTGCCGGCAAGGGTGTGGATACTGCTCTCCATGCAGCAACTATGACAAAGGGTTCAGTTGGTATTTTCCACGGAATGAAATCTCTCTTCCTTCAGAATGAAGAAGGTCAGATTGATCCGGTATACTCAATTTCGGCCGGTCTTGACTATCCTGGTGTAGGACCTGAACACGCAAATCTGTTTGAAACAGGCCGTGCGGAATATGTGGATATAACTGACGAGGAAGCAGTATGCGCATTTGAATACCTGTCTAAAACGGAAGGCATTATTCCTGCCATAGAGTCATCTCATGCTGTTGCTGCTGCTATAAAGGAAGCAAAGAAGATGACTAAGGACCAGATTATGATAGTATGTCTCTCAGGACGCGGAGACAAGGACGTTTATTCAATAGCTAAGTACAGAGGAGTTAATATAGATGAACAATAGAATTGAAACACGCCTTGCAGAACTCAAGGCACAGAACAGAAAAGCACTTGTTACATACATAACAGCAGGCTGTGGCGGATATGAACAGACTGAGGATGCCGTACTTGCAATGGACAAAGCCGGAGCAGACATAATCGAAATCGGTGTTCCTTTCTCAGACCCTGTCGCAGAAGGTCCGATAATTCAGGAAGCAAGCCTTAAGGCTCTTGAAAGAAACACAACACTTGCAGGAACATTTGAGATGGTAAAGAGAATCAGAAAAAGTACAGATATGCCTCTCCTCCTTATGCTCTATGTGAATACAGTTTTCAGGTATGGCACAGAAAAATTTTTCAGCAAGTGTAAGGAAAGCGGCATCGATGGTGTAATAATCCCTGATCTTCCTTACGAAGAATATGATGAAATAAAAGAAGACGCAGACAAAAACGGCATTATATCAATAAGCCTTGTTACTCCTGTTTCATTCGGCAGAATAGAGAAAATTGCTGCTTCAGCAAGAGGTTTCCTCTACTGCGTATCATCAACCGGCGTAACCGGCGTAAGAGAACACCTCGACACTGACTTCACTTCATTCTTTGAAAATGTAAACAAATACTCAAAAATCCCTAATATCCTCGGTTTCGGCATCTCCACCCCTGAACAGGTCCGCGATCTGAAACAGTACGCCGACGGCGTAATCACAGGCAGTGCTGTAGTCCGTCTCATAGACGAAAACAACAGAGCCGAATCCACAAAGAAAATATCAGAATTCACAGCATCATTAAGAGACGCCCTGGACAATTAACGCGAAGGTGCCGCGAAGGTACAGGGCGACTGCGCGAAGGTGCAGTGCGACCGCGCGAAGGTGCAGGGCGACCGCAAAGCCCTGCAAAACATAACTTAAACAAACAAAAACAACCTCCCATCTTCCCTTAACAAACGATGAGAGGTTGTTTTTATTTATATATTTTGTATTTTACTTGCTGTACCCCTGCGGATTATTCCTCTGCCAGTTCCACAAATCCCTGCACATATCCTCAAGATTCTTCTCCGTCTTCCATCCAAGCACCTTCAGTGCCTTATCCGCATTCGCATAACTCTCCGGAAGATCCCCTGCTCTTCTCTGGCCGTACTCATACTTAATCTTAATATCATTAGCCTTCTCAAAAGCAGTAACAATCTCAGTAACACTGTACGGCGTACCCGTGCCAAGATTAAATACCTCAACACCCTTATTCTTCACAACATATTCCACAGCCTTCACATGCCCCTTAGCAAGGTCAACAACATGAATATAGTCGCGTCTGCATGTTCCGTCAGGTGTCGGATAGTCATCACCGAAAATAGTAAGATGATCCCTTCTTCCTACTGCAACCTGCGCAACATACGGCATAAGATTGTTCGGAATCCCCTGAGGATCCTCACCAATCATACCTGATTCATGTGCACCAATCGGATTAAAGTATCTAAGAAGAACAACCGACATGCTGCTGTCAGCCTTCGCTGTATCCTCAAGTATCTGCTCCATCATAACCTTGGTCCAGCCATAAGGATTTGTGCAGGTTCCGCGCTTCATTTCCTCAGTATAAGGAACAGGATTTTCTTCACCGTAAACTGTAGCTGATGAAGAGAAGATTATATTCTTAACATCATATTTTTTCATGCATTCAAGAAGTGAAAGTGTTGTATCGATATTGTTTCTGTAGTAGAGCACCGGCTTTTCAACCGACTCACCTACAGCCTTAAGTCCGGCAAAGTGAATTACCGCATCAATGCTGTTTTCAGAAAAAACATTCTCAAGTTTCGCTGCATCCCTGATATCCACTTCGTAAAGCTTAACGGACTTTCCTGTTATCTGCTCCACTCTCTTTACTGACTCAGGACAGCTGTTTGAGAAGTTATCAGCGATAACAACATCATAACCTGATTCGAGAAGTTCAACCGCTGTGTGTGAACCGATATATCCGGCACCGCCGGCAAGTAATATTTTTGACATAGTTTGTATTCTCCTTCTGTATTTTATTTACAGCAAAACTCTTAGATCAGTCATCAAGCCTGTACTGCATACTGTATGCTTCAAACCTCCTGCTGTAGTCATTAAGGTTTTCAGATTTAAATCTTTCAAGATACTCATGTGTATCATAAACATCGTGGCTAAGTTCAATTGTGGCAACTGCGATATTTGAGCAGTGTGCACCAATACGTTCGAAATTTGTCAGAAGATCGTTGAATGTAAATCCGTGATCAAGTGTACATTCACCTGTTTTAAGGCGTTTTACATGTCTTATCTTAAGTTCATCACAGAGACCGCCGATAAGTTCATCAAGCGGTTCAACCTTATGAGCGGTATCAAGGTCATTGTTCACATATGCCTCGATGGTAGTCACAACTATCTCTGAAACCGCAGAAATAACAACATTGAGTTCTTCCTGAGCCTTTTCCGAGAAAACAAGTTTCTTGTCGTGCATTTCCTTTGCACAGTTTGAGATATTTACTGCATGATCTGCAATACGCTCAAAGTCACCTATAGTATGAAGCATTTTCATCACTTCACGGCTCTGTTCCTGAGTAAGTTCGGCACCGGTTATTTTTACAATGTAGGTTCCAAGCTTGTCCTCGTATTTGTCAATGATTTCTTCCTTAGCCTGAATCTTGTTATACTGTTCGTCAGAGTAGTCATAGAGGAGGAAGAAAGCCCTCGACATATTCTTTCTCGCCTTTCTTGCCATTGAACTCACTGCATCCTTACTCTGCGCAATCGCAATTGCAGGATGTGCAATAAACTTGTCTTCAAGTCTGTCAATCTCAGCATTCTCTTCCATGTCTTCAGGATTGTCCCTGAAAATAAGCTTCACTGTCTTTTCAAGATATCTGATAAAAGGAAACAGAATGACAACTGTTGCAAATCTGAACAGCGTATTCACAAGTGCTATTGACACCTTGTTCATAGTCTCGTTCATAATTTCGAAGTGAAGAAATGCATTCAGCGAGTAAAATACCAGAGAAATAATTATTACACCAAGTACGTCGATAAGCAGATATACAAATGCTGTTCTCTTGCCTGAAACGCTTGTACCCAGTGCCGAGAGAAGAACCGGAACTGCTGCACCTATGGCAATACCCATAATAATAGGCAATGCACAGTCAAATGAAATCGCACCCGTTACTGAAAGGGCCTGAAGAATACCGACAGTAGCCGAGGCACTCTGAAGTATACATGTGATAAGCATACCCACAAGTATACCGATAATCGGGTTTTTGAATGATGTAAGTACTCCGATAAAAGCAGGATTGTCACGGAGAACTGAAACAGAAGCACTCATTGCTTCCATACCAGTCATAAGTATCGCAAAACCCATGAGGATATTACCTACCTGCTGTTTTGATTTCTGTTTGCAGAACATTCGCAGATAGATACCGATAATTGCTACGATACCTGTAAGGGTTGCTGTTGAAAGCAGTGAAAGAAGACTTGATGAAGAGCCTCCCACATCTGAAAGACAGATAATCCATCCGGTAACCGACGTTCCGAGAATGGCACCCATTACAATACCGATAGCCTGATTAACCTTCATCATGCCTGAATTAACAAATCCTACGGTCATGATTGAAGTTGCTGAAGAGGACTGAATAATCGCTGTTATACCTGTTCCTAAAATAACACCCTTAAGCGGCGTGCTTGAAAGCCTGTAGAGAACCATCTCAAGTTTACTTCCGGCAACCGCCTTAAGGCCTTCACCCATAAGCGTCATACCAAAAAGGAACAAGGCTACTCCGCTAAGCAGAGCAATTACATTTGAAATTCCCATTTTCACCATTACTTTCCTGAAAATATAATTTTCAATGTTCTTATTTTTTTAATCTACCATATATATTTATATCATATTTTTAAGAAAAAGTAAATTGTTTTTAAAAAAAATTTAAGGAATTATTTTGTCTTTAATGTGAAAAAGAACACCCTGAAAGAGTGTTCTTTATTTTATAGTTCAACTCCGTTAAGTTTTAACAGTTCTCTGGCTGTATCTACGGAATCTACGCCTTCTTTGTTCTTGACAGGGGCAAATTCCTTCTCCCTTTCAACCTCATATGCAAGACAGCTGTCCTGAAGCTTAACCATATCGAGTACAAGCGTTTCATACTTATATGCATTTGGTTCTTCCGGAATAACTGTGTTTCCATTTTCATCAAGATACTTTATCTTCTTAAAGGCACGATGAAGAGGAAGGTGCATTCCAAGAATATCGTTAAGCTTGTCTGTGCGGAATACGTAGTTAAGGATAACACCCCAGTTGTATGAAAGTGTGCCGTCCTCTTCACGTCTTGTGCGCATCTCATCTGTCATCTCGTAGTATTCAACAATGGACGGCTTTCCGTCTTCAAGACACATAACGCCTACGCGTTCTTCCGGTGCAGCCTTCGCTACAACTTTAGCTCCGCACTGTCTGCCGGATTCTATTATGGCACCTATGAAACACGGATCAACCATTCTCTGAAGAACATTGTCAACAGCAAATACGTTGAGCCATTCGATATCCGCTTTCTTAAGGCTTTTGAGTACACCTGACTTAACCATGGACGCATACCAGCCGCCGTTTCCGTTAGGTGCTGTTGAAATTGTACCCTTGCCGGCAAGCATCAGTTTTCCGTTTGTATCAACTGTAGGAAGCTGTTCCTGAACAAAGAACATTACATTGTCACTGCTGTACCCAAAGTAATTATGTTCTTCAAAAAAATCTCTGGTATCCTTGTCATTATCAACACTTGTCATAACAAAAAGAGGAATCCATGTTTCTGTTTCTTTTACAACATCAAGAAGATTATTGATAAGACATTCGAAAATATAAAGTTCCCTGTTTACGCCGATATTAAACATACCCTTTGGCTTGTCAAAACCAAGTCTGCTTCCCTGTCCTCCGGCAAGAAGTACAGCACCGACTTTTCCGTTTCTTATAGCTTCGATACCGGTTTTTCTGTAGATTTCCTTTTTATTTTCAATTTCGGAAAGAGTAGCTGCATAAAGAGGTTCTATATTTCCTCTCTCTTCTTCAGCACCGGTTTCATGAAGAACTGAAAAATCAAGAGTTTCAATCTGATTTATCAGATTCTGCTTATCTGTCTCCGACAGCTCTTTTATAAACTTTAACAAATGAGACTGATTTAATATCGATAACTTTTCTGAGATTACATTTTTCAAGATATTTTCCCCCGGTTGTTTTTATTTAATATGACCATGTTATTCTATTATAAAATATTTATTTTCATATGTCAACACCATATCGAATTTAAAGCAATAATTTGTAGATTATCACAATTAGATAAGAGGATATAATAAAAAATCCGGATACAGTAAAAGTACCCGGAATATTTTCATAGAATTTACTTCAAGACTGATTCATGAATTGCAAAATGTTTTGGAATACCGTGTTCCATAACAAGGTTAAGTTCTCCCTGAATAAGAGGAAGGAAATAATCAAGGGCTCTGTCATCAATATT
>SAMEA3663038__coassemble_597_pt1 | contig 11375 bp, 7 predicted proteins | sample SAMEA3663038__metabat2_low_PE_024 | metagenome-assembled genome bin SAMEA3663038 (sample SAMEA3663038) | pig gut metagenome | biome: pig gut; feature: pig-associated habitat; material: faeces | place: France | collected 2012
AGGGTTACTGTTCTGTATCTGCAGTTTTCAGGTACTGTCCGTGTATTTACTATTACATTCATTCCGAATGCTTCTGCTATGGAAGCAACTTTTTTTCCTATGCTGCCAAATCCGACTACGGCTATTGACTTTCCGGCAAGTTCGTATGTTGGAAAAGGGAAGGCTGAAAACGTAGGAGATGTAATCCATTTTCCTTCGTCAACAAAGCTGCTGTAAAGAGATACTTTGCTGTAGTGCTGAAGAATGAGGGCAAATGTGTGCTGTGCAACTGCGTCAGTAGAGTACGATCCGGCATTGCACACAGGTATACCGCGTTTTTTTGCTGCGTTTATATCAATATTGTTAAACCCGGTTGCAAACAGTCCTATGTATTTTATATCCGGGCATGAATCGAGGATATCTTCTGTGATATTAATCTTGTTGCAGAGAATGATACTGCTGTTTCCTATATTCTCCTTAATCTTGTCAGGGCTTGTAAGGGAATGGAAGGTTATTTCTCCCTGTGAGAAAATCTCGTTTTCAGAAATATCACCGTTTGAAACTGTTGACCAGTCAAGAACTACTGTTTTATTCATTTGTTTTGTCTCCGTCAGCTGCTGTTTCAGAAATCTCTGTTGTTACAGATGACTCAGCTGTGTTTTCCGATGCTGCAGCGGCTTTCTTTTCGGCATTTTTCTTTTCGACAGACATAACGATGAATATTGCTATGATGAGAACGAGTTCAAGTCCGCCTACTGTATAGCGCCATGCTGTGCTGTCGCTTATGTAGAGAAGGAGGGTAGCGCCTATTGCGGCTGCACTCATTATCTGGTACTTAAAGCCCTGTCTGAAAAACTGAAACAGGAAGAAGATGATGCCGATGGCACAGAAAAGTATGTGTTTGTTCAGTTCGAGTGGGAAAGTGTTCATATTTTTTTACCTCTGTTATTTTAAAGTGATTATATTATTTTTGTTTAGTCGTATAGATATTGATGTTTGAAGAATTTTTGTTTTTTTGCAGGGCTTTGCGTTCGAGCTCTGCACTTCCTTCGGTCGCCTGCACCTTCGCATTGCAGGAGCTAAATTTAATTATAGCATAATTGTATAGTTTTTACAAGACTGTTTTGGGAATTATATAAGGTATAAAAACGACAAAATACCGGGGAAATGCGTTAGGAAGAGTAAAAAATATTACAGTTCGGTTTCTGTGAGCCTTGATTTGAGCAGGATGAGGTCTGCTATGTTTGTTGTACCGTCATTGTTAAGGTCGGTTATATATTCGTCTTCTTCTGTTCCGTAAAATATTTTCATCATGAGAACAAAGTCGGCTGTGTCAACACTTCCGTCTCTGTTTATATCGAACGGGTCCGGTGCGGTTTCGGTATGTGATGAATATGCTTTCAGGCAGACGTTCCCGAGTGTAACGGAACGGAGCCTTGAAAGAGATTTTGCAAGGTTCAGATATTCCGGGTATGCATATGAGTATTTTTTTCCGGTTGTCGTGTACCATGATTTGCCGTCGAAGCTTATGTAGCTTGGATCCTTTTCTTCATTCGCATAGCTGTTGAAGAGAAAAGTTTGTGTGGAGAAAAAGCCGGACGAAACAACTGCTGAGGAGGCTTCCACCGGGAGCATATACGGAGACTCATGATTTGTAAGTTTTACAGCTACGGAAAACTGTTCTCCTTTCCGGATTTTTACCGGTTCATCAAGTGTAACTGTATGGAATCCGCTGTACTTATGAGTACCGGAAACTGATGCTGCAGCTTTTCCGTTTACAGGTGAAGGTTTGTTTGAACTGAGTTCAACATCTGTATATACTGTAATTTCGTATTCTGCATTGTCCTCCGTTGTGTAGAAGGACACTGCGGTAACCGGGTCATCATTTTCAGCTGTAAAGACATTGGCCATGTATCCTGAAAGTGCCTGCTGATTTCCGTCTGCTGAAACCGAGATTGTCCATCCGGTTTCGTCGTACTGATAGTTTGTGGAGTAGGTATCTCCCGGAACACTGAAGAAGCATCCGGCTTCACACAAAGTAACATCTTCATATGAAATCCAGAAGAAGCCGCTGTCTCCCCAGTCTTCGCCCCAGCTGTTTTTTGCAAGCCATGCACCGTTTTCAGAGGGCTGATATCCTTCTTTGAAGTTTTCCTTAGGGTAGTTGTCATCCCAGCCAATAAGGATCACTGCGTGGTCCACGGTCATACTTTCATCCGGGCAGTACTGGGAGAAGGTGTCCGGGTTGTAGAATTCATCCCTGCTGTAGTATGTTGCTGAAACAGCATTTTCATTGTATATGAGCTCCTTGAGAAAATCATTGGAGTGTTTTATATGGCTTGATGTAAGTGCGTGTACGTTCCATGCATCAGAAAGCTTATAGTCAGATTCGAATTTTGTATCCGGGTCCAGCTCATATGATGCTGCATAAGGAGCTTTTTCTTCATAAACTGAGCCGACCCATCTGCTCAGTGTTGCTGCTGCAATCGTGTTTGTTCCCCCGCTGTTAAATACATTTTCTGCAGCACTCTGGAAAGGTTTAACACCACTGTATGAAAAATATGCCAGGTGCCACTCGGAAAGATCAGGGTTCTGTTCAAATCCGTTTTTTATTATCTGCGTTTCAACTGAATCGGTCGCAGCTATCGCCCAGCAGGTTCCGTAGTTCTCCTGTTCTCTTACAGGTGTTACTATTCCTTTGGTGCGAAGATCAAAGCTTTCCGGAAAAAAGTCAGTTTCCGGTTCTGCCTCGTTTAAAGCTCGTGTAAGTCCCGGGACTGTGAAAAATGAAGTATCTTCAGATATCTCAGTTTCCGTGTAAAAGTTCGCCTCATTTATGTATGCCGTTTCATTTGTACAGAATGAAAATGCAGACGAAAGGCAAAGAAGAAACAGTATTTTTTTCATTAATAACCCTCCCGAAATTATGAATGTATTTTCCTTTAAGTATATTATATACTATTTTGCCTCCGAATCAATAGTGTTTTTTGTGAAAAAATTATGTTTTTATTTTATCGAAATCACGGAGCACGACTTAACAAAACAGTCAGATTTCATAATAAAACCGTTGCTTTGTAATTGACAGAGGGTTGATAATTGTGAATAGTTAATAAAAAACATAACAAACCAATTGTTAATATTGAAAGATTTGTGATTTAGTGATATAATATAAAGGTATTGTTTTTGACTGAATACTGAATTTTTTTGATATAGGAGCGGTGTGAACAAATGAAATCTGAAAACAGGCTGCGAATGGTACTGCCTCCTGCTGTACTTGGTGTAATCGTTCTCCTTATGATACTGTATTCATTTATAAGTTCAAGATTGTCTATGGAGGATACGGCTAATTTTTCTGTGTGTAAAAACGCCAGTGGTATTGCAGAAAATATTAATATATATATGAAATACGGAGCAGACAGTATAAAATCTGCTGCATTTACAGCCTCTGAATCAGATGTTGGCTATGATCCTGACAGTGAGGAAAACAAAGCTCTTCAGGAACTTCTGAAAAGTATTTCGGTGGATACGCCTTTTGACTTTATAGAATATATAGGTCCGGACGGAAGAGGGATAACAAGCAGCGGAGCAGTTTTCAGTGCGGATAACCGTGAATATTATTCTGATGCGTCAAGCGGAAGGTCGGGAATATGGATTGGAAAACATTCGTATATATCCGAAGAGAAAATTTTTATTGATTTTTGTGCTCCGGTAAAGCGTACCGGGCAGACGGATGGATTTATGATTGGTGCGGTAAGCATTGATGATAATATTTCTCCGATTATGCAGTCATCATTTTTCGGAGAGAAAATGGATTCCTTTTTATTCAGCAATGACGGCAGGATAATCGCTTCCACAGAAGAGGCGGGGACAGATATTTTTGAGTATTTGCTGTCAGTGGGAGTGAATGAAAAAAAAGTCAGCTCACTTATAAGTACAATTGAAAATTCGCCTTTCAATTCGATAAGCCTTAAGACTGCTGAAGGAGAGGCGATAGCCGGATTTGAAAAAATCAACACTACAAACTGGAATATTCTCTTTATTATTCCGGCGGATTCACTTGATTCAGCTCTCAAAGGATTCAGAAGTGCTGATAAACTTTCAGTTTCGGTAATAATCTCCGCCTTTGGTTTTTATATTATTTTCATAAGTATTTCTTCAAAAGTGAAAAGTACAAGGATAACCAATGAAAACAAAAAACTCACGTGGCAAAACAAGAAAATCAGTACCGATGCCTATACTGATGTTCTCACCGGTCTTTATAACAGAAGAGCGTATGAACAAAACTGGGAAGGACGGACTTCGGTACCGGCCTTTGAATTTGTTTATGCCACGCTTGATGTAAACGGGCTGAAAAATATAAATGATAATTCAGGGCACGAAGCAGGTGACGAGCTCATTACCGGAGCGGCCAATTGCATGGCTGTTTCTTTTGGAAAATACGGAAAAGTCTACAGAATCGGTGGTGATGAATTTGCAGCTGTTCTCAGAATCGGTGCTGATGAATTTGAGAAGGTAAGAAAAGATTTTGAACAGAGAGTAAGCAGCTGGAGTGGTCAGAGAGTAAAAGAACTTGCAGTTTCCGCAGGATATGTTTTCAGCAGTGAAACTGAAGGAATGACAATAAGTGATATAGTAAACACGGCTGACCAGAGAATGTACCAGGCCAAGTCACGTTACTATGCAAGGAGAGGTGTTGACAGGCGAGGCAATCAGGATGCATTCAGGGCGATAAGCGATACATACAGGCTTATACTCCGTGCAGTGCTCAATGAAGATGAGTGTTCCGTTATACGTATGGAGCGTTCGGAGGAGAATTATATTCGTAAAAGTATTTCGGAATGGGTGAATTATATTTCTGCATCAGGTATTATCTGTGAAGAAGATGTGGAAAAATTCAGGAACAGATTTGACATCAGCATTCTGAAGGATTATTTTAAAAATAATGATGTAATGTCATTTAGCTGCAGAAGAATTGTTGACAATGAAATCAGGAATGTAATTGTGGATATTATCCGTTCAAAGGATTATGAAGAGGATTTTCAGCTTGTGTATATCTATATCAAGGTTATAGAATAACATTTCCCCCTCGCTTTTTGTGAAGCGGGGGGTTTGTATATGCAAAAACATTGCTGTCGTTTACATCATCCGTTCAGATTGATTTTTCTTACAGTGTCTCGTACCTTCAGAACAAGGGAAGGAGAAACAGAAAGTTCATCGATACCCATCCGGAGAAATGTTTCTGTCAGCGAAGTGTCCGCTGCCAGTTCACCGCAGATGCCAATCCATATGCCGTTTTTATGGGCGTTTTCTGCTGACATTTCTATAAGGCGAAGAATTGCTTCATGATGTGTGTCACAGAAACGTTCAACGCGGGGATTCTGCCGGTCGCAGGCGAGAGTGTACTGAGTAAGGTCATTTGTGCCGACACTGAAAAAGTCAACCATTGGAGCAAGTCGGTCACTGATAATTGCGGCGGCGGGTGTTTCAATCATAATTCCAAGTTCAATATTTTCAGAATATTCGATATCTGACTCTTTCAGCTCATTTTTTACTTCACTGCAAAGGGCGAGTATTTCTTTAAGCTCAGATATGCTTGTAATCATAGGAAACATAATTCCGAGTCTGCCGTATACAGAGGCACGGTACAAAGCTCTGAGCTGTACCCGGAATATTTCCGGTCTTGACAGGCAAAGACGAATTGCACGAAGACCAAGAGCCGGATTTTCTTCATGCTCAAGATGAAAATAATCTGCCTGCTTGTCTGCGCCGATGTCCAGAGTTCGGATGATTACTTTTCCGGGAATACTTTCAAGTACGTGTTTGTATATTCTGAACTGCTCTTCCTCAGCCGGATAGTCAGTATTCTCCAGATACATGAACTCGCTGCGGAACAGACCGATTCCGCCTGCATCGCTGCCAAGCACTGTATCAATGCTTCCGGCACTTCCGATATTGGCGAATATATCTATTTTCTTTCCGTCCAGAGTTATGTTTTCCCTGCCTTTCAGTTTCTGAAGCAGTTTTTTCTTTTCTTCCTCTTCCTGCTGCTTCTGTTTGTATTCGGATAAAGTCGCTTCATCAGGGTCCACAATAAATGTGCCGGTGAAACCGTCTGCGATGGCAGTCGTTCCGTCCTTTATCTGTGTCAGAAATTCTTCCCCCAGTCCGATTATGGCAGGAATATTCATGTTTCCTGCAAGAATAACTGTGTGTGAACCGGATGACCCGAAGGAAGTTGCAAAGGCAAGTACCTTATCCTTATCCAGGGATACTGTCTCACTTGGTGCAAGATCATCGGCACAGATAATTACTTTTTCCGCAGATGGCACTGCTTCCGTTTCACATCCATTCATGCATGCAATGATACGATTTGAGATGTCATGCACATCTGCGGCTCTTGCCTGCATATAGCTGTCATCCATAGATGAGAACATGTCAGCAAAATTGCCGGCAGTAACTGACACTGCATATTCTGCGTTTACGTTCTGTTCTGTAATCATTTTTGTAATTGCTTCATTGTAGTCATCATCTTCGATCATCATCATATGAATTTCAAAAATCTGTGCATTTGCTTCACCGACTTCTTTCAGTGCTTTTTCATAAATCTTCCGGAGCTGTTCAGTTGCTTTTCCCTTAGCCTTTTCAAGACGTTCAAGCTCAGTACTGGTATTGTCAGTTTTTATCTTTTTTACCTGAATATTCTTCCGGCGGAATATTGAAATACTTCCGATAGCGATTGCACCGTAAACGCCTTTTCCATGATACTTTACCATAGGTCTCATCCCTTTTCTGTAATTTTTTGCTTTTCCTCAGCCTGTATCAGAGATTTACTTCAAGAAACCTTCTGATTGTTTCCAGTGCAGCTTCTTCATTTCCGCCGTTAGCTGTAATAGTGACAGTATCACCGCATTTTACGCCAAGTCCCATCAGAGCCATAAGCTTTTTTGCTCCAACGGTTTTGCCGTCTTTTGTAACAGTAATCTCGCTGTCCAGTGACTTTGCGGTTTTTGCAAGCATACCGGCCGGCCTTGCGTGGATTCCAAGTTCGTCCTTAATTGTGTAATCAAATGTTTTCATAGCAGTACTTCCTTCCATTTATTTAATTTCAATAATTTTATTTCCGGCAGTTACATGTTCTGCGGAAACGATTTCCACTGTTTCATAATCATCTGTATTGCAGATAATCATAGGGGTTGTGGTCTGATATCCTGCTTTACGGATTTCATCAAGTTCAAATGAGATCAGCAGATCTCCTTTGTGTATTTCCTGTCCGTCAGAAACATGTGTCTTAAAGAATCTGCCGTTCAGCTTTACGGTGTCAATACCGATATGGAGCAGAATCTCACAGCCATTTTCAGACACAAGACTGACTGCATGCCCGGTATCAAAGACCATTTCCACTTTTCCGTCACAAGGAGAGTAGAGTTTACCCTCTTCAGGTTCAATTGCAGCACCTTCTCCGAGAACTTTTGAAGAAAATGCTTCGTCCTGCACATTTTCAAGTGGCACAAATATGCCGTTCATGTGGGCTGATAAAGTAATGGTATTTTTACTGTTTTCAGCTTTCCGGTCTGTTGTTTCCGGATGAGCGGTATTACGGGCGAATGTGATATTCTGCATTGCTTCCGCATTATCCGAATCAGGTTGTTCGAGGAAATCTTCCAGAGCGGATTTTATAACGGAAACCTGAGGACCATAAATGATCTGTACACCGTTCCCTTTGTGTATGACGCCTGAAGCTCCGCTTTCCTTCAGCAGACTGTCTTTAATTAAACCAGGGTCCATGACAGTTACTCTCAAACGAGTTGCACAGCAGTCGATGTCAGAGATATTGGATCTGCCGCCAAGACCCTTCAGGATAAGTGCACTGACTCTTTCGGATTCGGCATTGCTCTTTTCAGTTGTTTCTTTTTTAGTATTCATATCACTGCGGGTATAAAGTTTTGTTTCTTCACCATCAGATTCCCTTCCTGGTGTTTTAAGATTTAACTTTGTTATCATGAAATAAAACACAAAGTAGTATACAACCGCATAGGCCAGACCCACTATGACAATCCATATCCAGTTTGTCTTTTCATTTCCCTGCAGAATACCAAAAAGAGTGAGGTCAATTGCACCGCCGGAAAAGGTCATTCCTACACCAACGTTTAAAATGTGCATCAGCATGTAGGAAAGTCCGGCGAGGACACAGTGTACTGCGTACATAGCAGGAGCAACGAACAGGAATGTAAATTCCAGAGGCTCTGTTATACCGGTCAGCATGGAAGTAAGTGCAGCAGAGAGAAGAAGACCTCCGGCTGTTTTCTTCTTTTCCGGACGTGCAGCACGGTACATGGCAAATGCAGCGGCAGGAAGTCCGAAAATCATAAACGGAAATTTACCGGACATAAATCTTGTGGCAGATACAGAAAAATGTTCTGTTGATTTTGATGCCAGTTCTGCAAAAAATATATTCTGCGCACCCTGTACAGTTACACCGTCAATTATCATGGCACCGCCAAGCTCAGTCTGCCAGAAAGGCATATAGAATACATGATGCAGACCGAAGGGAATAAGTGCACGCTCAATTATACCATAGATCCATGTTCCGGCATACCCTGATTCAAGCACCAGCTGACCAAGCTGAGAAATACCGTTCTGAACCACCGGCCAGATGTAGAACATAAGTATGCCTGCAATCAGGTAAACAACACTGGAGATAATCGGTACAAATCTTGTACCTCCGAAAAATGACAGTACCTGTGGCAGCTGTATCCTGTAGAATCTGTTGTGAAGGGCGGCAACGCCAAGTCCGACAATAATACCGCCGAATACCCCCATCTGAAGTGTGGTGATTCCAAGAGATGAAGTAGTGGAGTTTGCAGCCATTGCTTCAATGCCGCCTTTTGCAGAGATAAGCGTGCTTATGGCAGTGTTCATGATAAGATAGGCGATAGCACCGGAGAGTGCAGCAACTTCCTTTTCCTTCTTTGCCATGCCTATAGCAACACCCATAGCAAACAGAAGAGCCAGATTGTCAAATACAATGCTCCCTGTTTTGCTCATGATGTCCAGAATGGTATAAAGTACTCCTCCTTCTCTGATTATTCCGGTTAATCCGTATGTTTCCAGAGTTGTCGGATTTGTAAAGGAGCTTCCGATTCCCAGAAGAAGACCGGCAACAGGAAGCAGGGCAATAGGAAGCATAAAGGAACGCCCTACACGCTGTAAAACTCCAAAGATTTTATCTTTCATAGATGATACCTCCTAAATCACAGGTAAAAAAAGAGAACTTTTAATTTACTTCAAATACAAGTAAAATATATTATTTCCAGATTAAAGAGATATATTAGTTATACAAGAGAAAAACCACGTAAACTAAGCATTTACGTGGCTTGATTTTGCTGCAGGGTGGACTTTGAATCAAACTGACAGTTTTACACCATATCCGTCAACTGTAATTTTTTTAATTGTTCCGCTTGACAGCATTTCGTTTACAGTTCTGCTAAGTCTGGCTGTAATTCCTTTATAGCCCATAGCAACTGCAAGTTCCGAAAGTGAAAGCGGCTTAATATTAAGAATATCTTTGATTTTAGCCTGATATGCCAGTGATTTATCAGTCTTTTTGCTTTTGGGAATAAAATATTTGTGAATCGGAATAATTACTGACAGGTAGTCACGTTCAGGATTCATTTCAAACTTCGGAAGTTCAGAACCGTTCGATCTGAGAGCCTGAATAGCATTAGGAAAACCGGTGTTTCTTCCTTCAATGAGTTTCAGTTCCTTCAGAAAATCTCCTATTCTGCGGTTACGGTAAATTCTTGATCTTATCTGATATTTTTCAATGCTTTCATCAGAAATACTTATGTCAAAACCCGGGAAGCTTGTGATTTCGATTGATTCAGAAGTTATTCTTACTGTTATAGGTTCATTTATCTGATATGACCGGTGATAAACCGCATTTGACAGTATTTCCTCGATAGCTGTATAGGGATAATTGAAAATTTTCGTTGCCTCTGCCTTGCAGCTGTTTTTGATTGTAACTTCTTTCAGAGTGTAATTCTTGATATAGGCAAGTGCATCTTTCAGCTGGCGCTGTATTGGTCCTGTAAATACTTTTTCTGTCATATTAGTACCTGTAGGGTCGGGAATATCCACAACTTCTATTCTTGCATAACGAAAGTATTTTTCAGGTTGTTCAGAAAACATAAGTATTCCGACATTCAAAGGTTTCAGCCTTTCCGGCGGACCTGAAACAAGCTGTAAATCTTCAGCAATATCAAGCAGATCCATTTTTTTTGAATGTTCATACAAATCACTGCCAATCTCCTTTAAATGACTTCTCATTAACCCTATATCAAGGTCATCGACTTCTGCGATAAGATTTGGTCTGTCGTCAAACGGAATATCTGTCGAGATATAGAAAAGTTCCTTTTCTTCATCGGCAGAAGCTATAATTGTACTGCTGAATTTTCGGATATAGTAATACTTATTTGATTTTCGGGATTCTTTTCCTAAAACGTCAAGTGAAGCTTTATAAGGTCGTCCATAACCGCCTGACACCCATATTACAATAACATAAACTCCCTGAAATAAAACAGGCTCTGCAACAGGATTATACAACGGTTCAATACAGTGACAATATCCGACAAGTTCTCTTAAAATGCCGTCAATTCTGCCCTGTTCAATACCTTTTACAGGGAATACCGGAGAACCGTCTTTTTCTTCAACTCCAACAATAATATATCCGCCGCCAAGATTATCAATATCATTTGCAAATGCACAGACAGAATGAATTATCTCATTGGGATTAAAATCACTTTTGAATTCAATCCTTGCAGATTCAACAATTCGTTTGTTTATAAGTTCTTCTATATTAACCGGAATAGCCATACTTATCACCTCTTTCGATATAAGTATAACATACAGTAATTATCATGTCAACACACTCGATAAATTTTCATCGAGCAATTCGATAAAACGTGTGCGATTTTTCGGCGTGGATATGTATTTTCAGACAGCGTTTTTTTATTGACCGGGAGTTGCAATTATGGTAAGATAGTAAGTAAGGAAAAAACCAGGAACGGAGGAAGAAAAAATGCGGTATCCTATAAGTGTACAGACGTTTGAAGAAATGATAAACGGGAAATATGTGTACGTTGATAAAACAGATCTGGTATATAATCTCTCGCACGGGCACATATGCTTTCTGTCAAGACCGCGAAGATTCGGAAAGTCATTGCTGATAAGCACACTTGATGCATATTTTTCCGGGAAAAAGGAACTGTTTAAGGGGCTTAAGATAGATGCACTTGAAAAGGAATGGATTGAGTATCCGGTGTTCAGAATTGATTTTTCGGGAGGAAAATATAAAGAGCCGGACGGGTTACAGCAAAAACTGGAGGAGTGTCTGGCAG
>SAMEA3663038__coassemble_598_pt1 | contig 11362 bp, 8 predicted proteins | sample SAMEA3663038__metabat2_low_PE_024 | metagenome-assembled genome bin SAMEA3663038 (sample SAMEA3663038) | pig gut metagenome | biome: pig gut; feature: pig-associated habitat; material: faeces | place: France | collected 2012
TTATAGCTGCTGAGGAAAAAGATCTTCTCCTTACTTCACACTGTGAAGATATGGATATCATCGGAAAAGGCATAATGAACAAAGGTGCTGTATCAGAAAAACTCGGAGTATGCGGTATGGACAGAGCATCTGAAGACAGTATAACAGCAAGGGAAATTGCACTTGCCGGTGCAGCAGGTGTAAGAGTTCATATTGCACATGTAAGTACAGAGGGAAGTGTGGGATTTATCAGGGACGCAAAAAAACGCGGTCTTAAGGTTACATGTGAAACGGCACCGCACTACTTCATTTTTACTGATGAAAAGCTTGAGATGCGCGACGCAGATTACAGAATGAATCCGCCGCTCAGAGAAAAAAGAGATGTGGAAGCAATAACTCAGGCAGTGATTGACGGTACCGTTGACTGTATCGTTACTGATCACGCTCCTCACGCAGCAGAGGAAAAGGCTGACTTTGAAAAGGCACCAAACGGTGTTGTTGGTCTTGAAACATCATTTGCTGCCACACTTACTTATCTTTACCACACAGGAAAGATTTCACTGCAAAGGATATCTGAGCTCATGTCTGAAAATCCAAGAAAACTTTTAGGACTTGAGCCTGTATATATAAGAGAGGGAAGTACCGCTGATATCTGTATAGCAGATACAGAAAAAGAATGGATCGTTGATCCGGACAGGCTTCACTCAAAATCCCATAACACATTATTCAAGGGCGTAAAGCTTAAGGGTAAGCCGGTTATGACTATATCAAAAGGCAGAATTATTTTTTCAGAATTAAGTTAATTTAGGGAGGAACGAAAATATGTCATTTGACAGACTTATAAAAAAAATTATCGAAACAAACAATCCTACAGTTGTCGGACTTGATCCGTTAATCGACTATGTTCCGGAATTCATCAGAAACGAATGTTTTATGAAGGACGGTCAGACACTTGAAGCGGCTGCAAAAGCTGTCTTCAGATTCAATAAGGCTATCATTGATGAGATTTACGATGTGGTTCCTGCTATCAAGCCACAGGCTGCATATTATGAAATGTTAGGCTGGAGAGGCGTTAAGGTTCTGGAAAAGACTATAAGATATGCTCAGAGCAAGGGCATGTTTGTAATGACAGACGGTAAGAGAAATGATATTGGCGCAACGATGACAGCCTATGCTGCTGCGCATCTCGGAAACACTGCAGTTGGTGGTAACCTTATCGAAGCATTCGGCGCAGATGCACTTACAGTAAACGGATATCTTGGTACAGACGGTATCGCACCTCTTCTTGAGATATGTGAAAAGAAGGACAAGGGTATTTTCGTACTTGTAAAGACATCAAACAAGTCAAGCGGTGAACTTCAGGATCAGAAAATTGACGGAACACCTGTTTATGCAGTAATGGGCGACATGTGCGAAAAGTGGGGCAGTGAACAGATAGGAGAATACGGTTATTCTTCAGTAGGTGCTGTAGTTGGTGCAACATATCCTGAGCAGCTCACTGAACTCAGACAGAGACTTCCGCACACATTTTTCCTTGTTCCAGGCTACGGTGCTCAGGGCGGCGGTGCTGAAGGTCTTAAGGGTGCATTTGATGCAAACGGACTTGGTGCGGTGATTAACTCATCAAGAGCAGTTATGTGTGCATACAAAAAGGAAGGCTGCGATGAAAGAGAATTTGCAAAGGCTGCAAGACGTGAAGTTCTCAGAATGCGCGATGATATAAATTCAGTAATTAACAAGTAAGAAAGTTAGACTTTTGAAGGGATCTGATATAATGGCATTATTCAATAAAAGCGACAAAGCTTATCTTCTTTTAGCTGACGGAACTGTTCTTGAAGGGCAGTCATTCGGAGCAAAGGGTACAGTTATCGGTGAAGTGGTTTTCACAACTGGTATGACAGGATATCAGGAAACACTTACAGATCCGAGTTACTACGGACAGATTGTAGTACAGACTTTCCCGCTCATAGGCAATTATGGCGTAAACAAAGAAGATTTTGAATCAAAGAAATCCTACGTAAGCGGATATATCGTAAGAGAGTGGTGCAATACACCTTCAAACTTCCGCAGCGAAGGAAATGTTAATGACTTTATAGCGGAACAGAATATTATAGGTATTCATTCCATTGACACAAGGAGTCTCACAAGAAAAATAAGAGAATACGGCGTTATGAACGGTGCCATCACAACAGAAGATGTATATTCAAAGAAGGAAGAACTTCTTAAACAGATAAAGGAATATACAATAAAGGATGCAGTTCATACCGTAACAGTGCCGGAAAAAAATGAATACAAGGCAGAAAACAGCAGGTACAGAGTAGTTCTTATCGACCTCGGATACAAGAGAAATATCCGTCAGGAACTCCTGAAAAGAGGCTGTGATGTCATAGTTGTACCGGACAGAACCACTGCGGAAGAAATAAAACAGATAAATCCTGACGGTATTATGCTTTCAAACGGACCTGGAGATCCGGCTGAAAATACAGAAGTAATAAAGAATGTTGCAGAGATAGCAAAACTCGGTATTCCGATTTTCGGAATCTGCATGGGACATCAGATTATGGCTCTTGCACACGGCGCAAAGACAGAAAAATTAAAATACGGTCATCGCGGTGCCAACCAGCCGGTTATCGATCTCAGACTGGACAAGACATTTGTAACAAGCCAGAACCACGGATATGCCGTTGTAAATGACAGTGTAAACACAGATATTGCAGAAGTTTCACATATTAACGCAAATGACAAAACCTGTGAAGGCGTAAGATATAAGAATGCGAAAGCTTTTACGGTTCAGTTCCATCCGGAAGCTCATGGAGGACCGCTTGATACAGCTTACTTATTTGATGAATTTATTAAGTTAATGGAGGAAAAGTAAATGCCGTTAAGAAAAGACATTAAAAAAGTATTGGTAATTGGTTCAGGTCCTATTGTTATCGGTCAGGCAGCTGAATTTGACTATGCCGGCACACAGGCCTGCCGTGCACTTAAGCAGGAAGGGCTTGAAGTTGTTCTTGTAAACTCCAACCCTGCTACGATTATGACAGACAAGGCGATGGCAGACAAAATCTACATCGAACCTCTTACACTTGATGTACTTAAAAGAATAATTCAGATAGAAAAGCCTGACAGCCTTCTTTCAACACTCGGCGGTCAGACAGGGCTTACACTTTCGATGCAGCTTGCAGAAGAAGGATTTCTTGAAGCAAACAATGTAAAACTTCTTGGTGCTGATCCGGAAACAATTCACAAAGCTGAGGACAGACAGGCGTTTAAGGATACAATGGAAAAAATCGGTGAGCCGTGCATTCCTTCAAAAGTAGTTGAAACAATCGAAGATTCAGTGGCATTTGCTGAAGAAATAGGATATCCGGTAATTGTACGTCCTGCATTTACTCTTGGCGGTACAGGCGGCGGTATTGCAAATGACGAAGCTGAACTTCGCGATATAGCAAAGAACGGTCTAAGACTTTCCCCGATTACACAGATTCTCGTTGAGAAATGTATCAGTGGCTGGAAAGAAATAGAGTTTGAAGTTATCAGGGACAGAAAGGATAACTGTATCACAGTCTGCTCCATGGAAAACTTTGACCCGGTCGGAGTTCACACAGGGGACAGTATCGTTATTGCTCCTGCAGTAACTCTTACAGACCGCGAATACCAGATGCTCCGTACAGCAGCTATAAACATTATCTCAGAACTCAAGGTTGAAGGTGGATGCAACTGTCAGTTTGCCCTTCATCCGACTTCATTTGAATACAGCGTAATCGAAGTTAATCCGCGAGTATCACGTTCCTCAGCACTTGCCTCAAAGGCAACGGGTTATCCGATTGCCAAGGTTGCAGCAAAGATTGCTATCGGTTATACACTTGATGAAATCATAAATCAGGTAACCGGAAAGACATACGCATGTTTTGAACCTGCACTTGACTACGTTGTTGTAAAGTTCCCTAAGTGGGCGTTTGACAAGTTTGTATACGCAAAGAGAACTCTCGGTACACAGATGAAGGCTACCGGTGAGGTAATGGCTATCGGTACAAGCTTTGAACAGGCTATGATGAAGGCTGTAAGATCAATAGAACTTGGTATCGACTCTATGAATCTTAAAAAGCTTGAAATCCTTTCAACAGAAGAAATACTTGAAAAGCTCAAAACTGTAGATGATGAACGTTCATTCCAGGTTTATGAAGCACTCAAGAGAGGTATTTCAGTTGAACAGCTTCATGAAATAACAATGATTGACTGCTGGTTCCTTAACAAGCTTCTCAACATGGTAAATCTTGAAAAGTGGCTTGCTGAAGGTGAACTTACAGAGGAAAAATATCTCACTGCAAAGAACTACGGTTATCTTGACAGCACAATCGAAAGAATGAGCGGTCAGAAATGTCCTATGCACAAGAGTGCTGTATTCAAGATGGTTGATACATGTGCCGGCGAGTTCAAGGCAGAAACACCTTACTTCTACTCAACATTTGACGAGGAGAACGAGGCAAAACAGTTTATCGAGAGAACTGATACAGGAAAGAAGAAGGTTATCGTTTTCGGTTCAGGTCCTATTCGTATCGGACAGGGTATTGAGTTTGACTACTGTTCAGTACACTGTGTATGGACTCTTAAGGAACTCGGTTATGAAGCGGTAATATGCAACAACAATCCGGAAACAGTTTCAACAGACTTCGATACAGGTGACAGACTCTATTTTGACCCGCTTACAAAGGAAGATGTTGAAGCTATTATCGAAACAGAGCAGCCTTACGGTGTTGTAGTTCAGTTCGGCGGACAGACTGCCATCAAGCTCACAAAACACCTTTCAGATATGGGAGTAAGAATTCTCGGTACGCAGGCTGACAGTATTGACGCAGCTGAAGACAGAGAAAGATTTGATGAGATTCTTGAAAAATGCGGTATTCCGCGCCCGCAGGGCCACACAGTAATGACAACTGAAGAAGCTGTTGCTGCTGCTGAGGATCTCGGATATCCTGTACTTATGAGACCTTCATACGTACTTGGCGGTCAGAATATGATTATCGCACATTCCGAAAAGGATATCGTTGAATACATGGGTATCATCACAAGAACAATGATTGAAAATCCTGTTCTTATTGATAAGTATATGATGGGTACTGAGGTTGAGGTCGATGCAATATGCGACGGAAAAGACTTTCTCATTCCTGGTATTATGGAACACATTGAGCGTGCCGGTGTACATTCAGGAGACTCCATCTCAGTATATCCTGCTCAGACTCTTTCAAAGAAAATAAGAGAGACAATTATCGACTACACAAAGAAGCTTGCTCTTGAACTCAAGGTAGTCGGACTTGTAAATATCCAGTATGTTGTATACAACAACGAAGTATACGTAATCGAAGTAAATCCTCGTTCTTCAAGAACAGTTCCGTATATCAGCAAGGTTACAGGAATACCTATGGTTGACATCGCTACAAAGCTTATGTTCGGTGCAACACTTAAGGAACTTGGCTACGAAAGCGGTCTCTATCCGGAGGGCGAATATGTAGCAGTCAAGGTACCGGTATTCAGCTTTGAAAAGCTTCATGATGTTGATACGATGCTCGGACCTGAAATGAAGTCAACAGGTGAATGTCTTGGTATTGCGAAAAACTTTGAAGATGCACTTCTGAAGGGTCTTGTTGCTGCCGGATTTGACCTGAAAAAAGAGGGCGGAGTATTTATAACTGTACGTGATACAGACAAGCAGGAAGTTATTGCAATTGCAGACAAGTTCAGTCAGATGGGCTTCGACCTGTATGCAACAGCCGGAACGGCCGGTGTTCTTAACAGAAACATGATTGCTACAAATCAGGTAAACCGTGTATCTGAAGCTGAACCAAATGTAATGAACCTTCTTGAGAGCGGAAAGATTCACTATGTTATTTCCACATCTGAGAAAGGAAGACTTCCGGCGAGAGACAGTGTTAAGATGAGACGTAAATCAGTGGAACGTTCAATCTGTTCTCTCACAGCGATAGACACAGCAAAGGCACTTGCAAATGTTCTTATGACAAACAGAACAATAGCAGATGTTGAGCTTGTGGATATCACAAAAATCTAATGTGAGAAAAGGAATGAATAAATATGAAATATACACAGGGAAAATATCTCCTGCTTGAGAAAAAAACTCTTGCAAAACAGATATATGATTTTACAATACTATGCCCGGAAGTAGCTCAGGCTGCTTCCGTAGGTCAGTTTGTAAATATTCTTCCTGAAGGTCATACACTCAGGAGACCGATTTCAATCTGCGGAATTGATAAGGAAAAGGGAACACTCAGAATCGTATTTATGGCAAAGGGTGATGGTACACTTAAACTTGCTGATACTCCAAAGGGTGCAAATCTTGATATTGTCGGACCGCTCGGACATGGCTTTACTATGAACGATGTATCCGGAAAGACAATAATAACAGGCGGAGGAATAGGTGTTCCTCCTCTCCTTCCTCTTGCAAAACATTACGGAAAAGATGCTGTTGTTATTCTTGGTTTCAGAAGTGCCGATGCAGTGATTCTGAAGCAGGATTTTGAAGCAACAGGTGCAGAAGTAATTATCTGTACAGATGACGGTTCATATGGTGTTCACGGTATGGTAACGGTTCCTCTTGCAGAAAAAATTTCAGGAGCATCTCAGATTCTTTCATGCGGACCTATTCCGATGCTTAAGGCTATTTCAGCAGTTGCTGAAGAAAACAGTGTTCCGTGTCAGGTTTCACTTGAAGAAAGAATGGGCTGTGGCGTAGGCGCCTGTCTTGTATGTGCATGCAAGGTAAAGAAGAACGGTGAGGAACGGTTCGGACATGTATGCAAGGACGGCCCTGTATTTGACTCAAAGGAGGTAATGTGGTAATGGCTGATCTTTCAGTAAATGTAGCCGGTATAGATTTTAAAAATCCTGTTATTCCAGCATCAGGTGTATTTGGATACGGACGTGAATACGAAGAATTCTATCCGCTTTCAAAACTCGGCGGTATATCCACAAAGGGTACAACCGGTCAGATGAGAACGGGTAACCTTGCTCCGAGAATCGCTGAAACTCCTATGGGTATGCTTAATTCCGTAGGCCTTCAGAATCCAGGAATAGACAGATTCATAAGCCACGAACTTCCTAACCTTATGCAGAAGGACACAGTAATTATTGCAAACATTGCTGGTTCAACTCCTGAGGAATGTGCTGAAGTTGCAGCAAAGCTTGATGAAACAGATGTACACATGATAGAACTCAACATCTCATGTCCGAATGTTAAGCAGGGCGGAGCAGCTTTCGGTGTATCCTGTGAAGGTGCTTCAGCAGTAACAAAGATAGTAAGAAATGCTACAAAGAAGCCACTCATCGTTAAACTCTCACCAAATGTAACGGACATTGCTTCAATAGCAAAGGCTGTTGAAGCAGAGGGTGCGGATTCTGTATCACTTATCAATACAATTCTCGGAATGCGTATAGATATCAACACAGGCAGACCGGTTCTGAGAAACAACTGCGGCGGTATGTCAGGTCCAGCAGTATTTCCTGTAGCTGTACGTATGGTATGGCAGGTTGCAAATGCAGTTAAGATTCCTGTTATAGGTATGGGCGGCATTTCATCAGGCAGAGATGCCATTGAGATGATGATGGCCGGTGCCTCTGCAGTGCAGGTAGGTGCAGCTATCATTACAGATCCTTTTGCACCGGTAAAGATTATTGAAGAGATGAACCAGTTCCTCGATGAAAAGGGCATCAGTTCTGTAAAGGACATTATCGGTTCAGTAAAGCCATGGTAACCGGAAGGAAATCTGACGTATGAAGATAATGGCTGTTGATTTCGGTGACTCAAGAACAGGCCTTGCAGTTTGTGACAAGTCTGAATTTCTTGCTTCACCGGCAGGTGTGATCGAAGAAAAAGATTTTGAAAAATGCATAGAAAAGGTAGCTGCAGCTGCTAAGGAAAATGCAGCAGAGGAAATTGTGGTCGGCTATCCGAAAAATATGAATAATACAATTGGCGAAAGAGCACAGAAATGTGCTCTGTTTGCTGAAAAACTCGCAGAACTCGTTGATGCTCCTGTAAAATTATGGGATGAAAGAAGCACTACAGTTTCTGCCCACTACTACCTTAACCAGACAAATACCAGAGGCAAAAAAAGAAAAGCGGTTGTTGATGCGGTTGCAGCAACAATAATACTTGAAAGTTATTTAGGGTTTAGAAAAAATACAAATTAAGAGGTTTTTTTATGAAGAGACTTATCGCATTTTCTGCAGCACTTGCCATGATATATTCCATTCCGGCTTTTGCTGTATATTCGGAAACATCAGAAGACACAGTGATATCAGCTGAAGATACTTCTGCTGAAGAAGGCGGAGAAGAGGAAACTGATACTACTGTTTGGCATGTTAATTTTAATGAACCTGCAGAAGCAGAAATGACAGACGATACAGAAAACAGAGAATACTCAGTTCTTGTCATCAATCCAGGAGGTGAAGCCCGCGGAGGAACTGACAAGTGGGATGTTCAGTTCAGAATCAGAGGAATATCAATTGAAGAAGGACATGATTACAGAATAACATATCGTATTTCCTCGGACACCGAAGGAAGCTACTACACAAAGATAGGCAACCTTGATTCATCAACGGTTGGTGAAGCTGTGGCAGGTGAGGTATGGCACAATCAGTTCGGTATTTCAACGATAACAAGTTATACTGAAGGAACGGTACAGCAGGATGCTGAAACATCATACGGCAGTGCATGGAATAATCAGAAAATAGGAATGGGTGACACCCTCAATGTTACATGTAACTTCAAAGGAATAGCAACTATCCCCGAAGCCGAGTGGTCATTCTTCCTCGGGGGAGCAGGTGCAACTTCAGCAAGTGACTGTTTTGCTCCCGGAGCAACAGTAAGATTTTCGAACCTGACTCTTACAGACCTTACAACAGGGGAAACACTTGTAAGCGGATATGCATTTAATCAAAGCGATGTTAAAGGCGATATAAACTGTGACGGAAAGGCTGACGTTACAGACCTTTCAGTGATGTGTCTTGCGATGATTGGTGATTTAACTCTCGATGATGGTCAGATTACCATCTGCGATGTGGACGAAAGCGGTAAATTTGATATGGCGGATCTGGCACACTATAAGAGTTATCTTTCGGGTGTAAGGAAAGAATTATAAATATATTTGATATTAAAAAAATGTCAGACGCATAAATCCTATGCGTCTGACATTTTTATATCAATTTTATCCCTTCTGTCCGTAATAAGCATTCGGTCCGTGCTTACGCATGTAATGCTTATTAATAAGATAGTCAGGTGCCGGCCGGACATTTCCGTTGAGCTGTTCTGTAAGAATTGACATGCGGGCTATCTCTTCGAGAACAACAGCGTGATAAACAGCCGCAGCTGCATCTTTGCCCCAGGTGAACGGTCCGTGATTAGCACATATTACACCGGGAACAGCAACTACTCTGAGATTCCTTTCTGTAAATGTTTCGATTATCACTTTACCTGTATTTTTCTCATAGTCCTCATCAAGTTCTTCTTTTGTCAGTCCTCTTGTACATGGAACAGGTCCGTAAAAATAATCTGCGTGGGTAGTTCCGTAACAGGGGATATCTCTTTTAGCCTGGGCCCATGCCACTGCATTTGTACTGTGAGTGTGAACTATTCCGCCTATCTCGGGATATTTTTTATAAAGCTCAATGTGTGTTTTTGTATCCGATGAAGGATTAAGACTACCTTCTATAATATTTCCGTCGAGGTCAAGAGCTACGAGCTTGTCGGGGGTGAGTTCGTCGTACTCAACACCCGAAGGCTTAATCAGAACGATTCCGGTTTCACGGTCAATTCCGGACACGTTGCCCCAGGTAAAAGTTACAAGATTCCTTCTTGGAAGTTCCATGTTGGCTTCATAAACTTCTTTTCTTAATTTATCAAGCATTTTTAACACTCCTTATTTGAGTTTCCATACTAAATCTGAAACAAGAAGATCGTGTTCAAGTGATTCCACAGTAGTGTCTTTGGTTATATGAACATATTCTATATCCATCATGTTTGCCCAGTCATGCATCTGTTCGGCTGTAACATCATAGCTTAAAACAGTATGATGAGCACCTCCGGCAGTGATCCAGCATTCAAGACCTGTTCTAAGGTCAGGCAAAGCCTTCCACATCACTCTTGCAACAGGGAGGTTCGGCATTTCCATGATAGGTTTTACACATTCGATATCCTGTACGATAAGTCTGAATCTTCCGCCCATGTCGATAAGACTTGCAACGATGGCAGAGCCTGCTTTTCCTTCAAATACAAGACGAGCAGGATCTTTTTCATTCATGCCTATTCCGAGATGGTGGGTTTCAATTCTCGGTCTGCCCTCTGCAAGGCTTGGACATACTTCAAGCATGTGAGCACCAAGGCTGTATTCGTTTCCTTGTACAAGGTGGTATGTGTAGTCTTCCATGAATGCAGAGGAACCGTTTCCGTCCTTGCCCATTACTTTCATAACAGATGTAAGGGCTGCAACCTTCCAGTCGCCTTCGCCGCCGTAGCCGTAGCCCTTTGACATAAGGTGCTGGCTTGCGAGGCCAGGGAGCTGTTCCATTCCGTAAAGATCCTGAAATGTGTTGCTGAATGCCATGCATTTTTCACGCTTAAGCATTTTTTCCATAGCAATTTCTTCTTTTGCCTGATATCTTACTGCATCGATATTGTCCGTTGCGATATCGTATGATGCTTTGTATTCTTCCATAAGAGCATCGATTTCAGCTTCTGTGACAAGTGACATTTCTTTTACGAGATCACCGGTAGCCCAGGTATTAACCTGCCAGCCGAACTTCTTCTGTGCTTCAACCTTGTCGCCCTCAGTAACAGCAACATCACGCATATTGTCACCGAAACGCATAACTCTCATATCTTTTGAGAATGCTGCTCCGACTGCGGTCTTCATCCATGAGGCAAGTCTTGTCTGAACATCTTCATCCTGCCAGTAACCTGCAATAATCTTTCTTGAACTGCGGAGTCTTGCCCCGATAAATCCGTGTTCTCTGTCTCCGTGAGCTGCCTGGTTGAGATTCATGAAGTCCATATCGATTTCTTCGTTTGGAATTTCACGGTTGTACTGTGTGGCAAAGTGACACCATGGTTTCTGAAGATTTGAAAGACCGTTTATCCACATTTTGCTTGGAGAGAATGTGTGACACCATGTGATGATGCCGGCACAGTTATCGTCATAGTTTGCTTCTTTTATAACACTGTTTATTTCATCACTGCTCTTTGCGGTTACTTTGTATTTAACCGGGAAAGGGAGTTTTGAAGAAAGGTGGTCAGCCATCTCCTGAGCTCTTGAAGCTACTGTTTTGAGAACTTCTTCACCATATAAAAGCTGTGAACCTACAACAAACCAGA
>SAMEA3663038__coassemble_603_pt1 | contig 11304 bp, 11 predicted proteins | sample SAMEA3663038__metabat2_low_PE_024 | metagenome-assembled genome bin SAMEA3663038 (sample SAMEA3663038) | pig gut metagenome | biome: pig gut; feature: pig-associated habitat; material: faeces | place: France | collected 2012
ATCAAGGCTTCTGAAAAGATCAACAGTATTTTTCCAGAGCTTTTCAAACCATTCCCTGCTCTCTTCCGGCTTACAGACTACGATCATTTCCTGCTTTTCAAACTGGTGAATACGGTAAACGCCTCTTTCCTCAATACCGTGGGCACCTTTTTCCTTGCGGAAGCACGGTGAATAGCTTGTAAGTGTGTAAGGAAGCTTTTCCTCCGGATTAATGGTATCGATGAACTTGCCTATCATTGAGTGTTCACTTGTACCTATAAGGTAAAGGTCTTCGCCCTCAATCTTGTACATCATTGCGTCCATCTCAGCAAAACTCATAACGCCTGTTACAACGTTGCTTCTGATCATGAAAGGAGGTATGCAATAAGTAAATCCTCTGTCAATCATAAAATCTCTTGCATATGCAAGAACAGAAGAATGAAGTCTTGCAATATCACCCATAAGATAGTAGAAACCGTTTCCTGCAACCTTACCTGCACTGTCAAGATCAATACCGTCAAATCTTTCCATAATCTCTGTATGATAAGGAATTTCAAATTCAGGAACAACCGGTTCACCAAACTTTTCTATCTCAACGTTTTCTGAGTCGTCTTTACCAATCGGAACAGAAGGATCAATTATATTAGGAATAACCATCATTTTCTTTCTGAGATTTTCCTCAACTTCTTTTTCTTCAGCGTTAAGCGCTTCAAGACGGTCAGCCTGTGCCTTAACCTGAGCTTTTACATCTTCAGCTTCATCCTTCTTTCCCTGAGCCATAAGGCCGCCTATCTGCTTTGAAAGCTTGTTTCTGTTAGCTCTTAGAGCTTCAACCTCCTGCTTGATAGCACGGTTCTTCCTATCAAGTTCAATTACCTCATCAACAAGCGGAAGCTTTTCGTCCTGAAACTTGTTTTTGATATTCTGTTTTACAATATCAGGATTTTCTCTGACAAATTTAATATCCAGCATTATTATATACTCTCTTTCTGTAAAAAATTTTCAGTTATTTATTTTGAAAGCTTGTCTGCCAGAAACAGCAGATCTGCCTTATCGTAAAATTCGAGAACAAGAGTTCCCTTGTCATTGCCCCTGTTCTTCACAGTTACTTTTCTTCCCAGACTCTCCTTAAGACTTATTTCCATCTCTCTGAAGTAACTGTCTGACGGCTTTTCAGGCTCTTTCTTTTCCTTTTTGAGTGAAGCTGCTATACTTTCAAGAGCTCTTACCGTAAGTGTCCCCTCTGCAACCCTTGAAGCCAGATTTATGACAAGATTTTCATCCTCTACGGAAAGAAGAACCTTGGCATGTCCGACTGAAACCAGACCTTCCTTAATAAGTTCAAGCACCTCATCAGGAAGTCCTAAAAGTCTTATGGAATTTGAAACAGCTGATCGTGAACGTCCGGTTATATGAGCTATACTCTCCTGTGTCATATTATACTTATCAGCAAGTTCCTTCAGCCCGGCTGCCTCTTCAACAGGATTGAGATTTTCACGCTGCAGATTTTCAACAAGGGCAATCTGCATCGCCTCGGAGTCTGTGAGATCCTTTATAATAACCGGTACTTCCTCAACTGCCGCCTCTCTGGCCGCACGCCATCTTCTTTCACCGGCAACTATCTGATATGTACCCATGTACGGTCTTACCACAAGCGGCTGTATCATTCCGTGGGTTTTTATCGAATCCGCAAGAGAAGCAATGGCATCATCGTCAAATGATTTTCTCGGCTGCAGTCTGTTAGGTTCAATCTCAGATGTTCTCAGAGTTCTCTTAACCTGAACTTCGGAAGAATTGTCGCTGAAAAGTGATTCAAGTCCTCTTCCCAGTCCGCCTTTTTTAGGTGCCACGCACATCACTTCCTTTCAGTTACTTTTTCTTTTTTATACCTAATGAAAATTTCTTCTTCGGCTTTTCTTCATATTTTTCACCGAGAATTTCCATACCAAGACGGGCGTAGGCTTCAGCACCCTTTGAATTTTTATCGTAGTACATTACCGGCATTCCGTAGCTCGGTGCTTCGGAAAGGCGAACATTTCTCGGTATTGTAGTTTCAAAGACCTGATTCGGAAAAGCTTTCTTTACTTCATTTACTACCTGGCCTGTTACATTAAGACGAGGATCAAACATAGTAAATAAAAGCCCCTCTATCTCAAGGGATGGATTTTCGTTTGATTTTACATGACGTAGTATCTGATCAAGCTGTGAAAGACCTTCAAGTGAGAAGAATTCGCACTGCAGAGGAATAATCACACTGTCAGCTGCCACAAGTCCGTTCAGAGTCACAAGGCTGAGTGACGGCGGGCAGTCGATAAATATAAAATCATATTCGTGCCTGCATGACAAAATCTGCATCCTTAGTCTTCTTAGTCTTCCCTCAAGATCGACAATTTCTATCTCCGCACCTGCAAGTGCAGATGTTGAAGGAACTACGGAAACATTTTCGAATTCTGTATAAACAGCAGCCTCCTGAACACTTGCTCTTCCGATAAGCAGATCATAGGATGAAAACTTCACTGTTTTTTTCATTATACCGAATCCGCTGGTTACATTTCCCTGAGCATCAAGGTCTATGCAAAGCACCTTTCTGTCCCTGCTGCCGAGAAATGCGGCAAGATTTATTACAGTAGTTGATTTTCCTACTCCGCCTTTCTGATTGGCGACTGCAATTACCTTACCCAATATGATTCCTCCTTCATTTTATAAAATAGGCTAATTATAGAACGTCAAAATAAATTTGACGTTCACTATAATTATTTTATTAATATTGCCTTGCACATCCGTCCCTACGGTCACTCCGTGCATATCGGCACCGGTGAACGAAAAAAATAATTTTTTCATTCACTATATCATTATATCACAAATCACATTTTGTGTAAAGAAAAAATCCCTTATCAGATGAATTTCTGAAAGGGATTTTTGATGAAACGTTCCACGTGGAACATTTTTATTTTTCTATCGGGATTCTTACTCTGTATTCAACAAAGTCATCGTACTGGATTTTGCAGGAGTCGGCGGAAATACCGGCGGCCTTCATGGTTTCCACGGCTTTGTTAATGGAATTTACAAAGAGCCGGACATCCGCAAACACCTTGCTCCTCTTGCGATAACTCTCTTTTTCGCCGTTTTTGGCTATGTACTCTTCAATTATCTGTTCAGTCTTTTCAACATTCAGTTTTCCCTTTACAACACGGTTAATAATAAGAAGCCTGTCCTCCGGGGAACCGAGTTTGAGAAGAGCTCTGGCATGACGTTCGGTAAGGTTATAGCGGGTAATCACAAGACGTTCCTCATCGGAAAGTTTAAGAAGCCTTAGCTTGTTGGCAATTGTGCTCTGTGCCTTTCCCAGTTTTATTGCCGCGTCTTCCTGAGTCATGCCGTAATAGTTTATAAGCTTTTCTATCGCTGCAGCCTCATCAAAAAAAGACAGATTCTGACGCTGAATATTCTCAACAAGTGCCAGTATGGCTGAGTTTCTTTCGCTCACGTTCATTATAATGCACGGCACTGACTGCAGCTGAACAAGTTTGGCCGCTCTCAGTCTTCTTTCGCCAGCTATAATCTCATAGTGGTCATCCGCTCTGCGAACTGTAAGCGGCTGAAGTATTCCGTTCTGACGTATGCTCTCAGCCAGAGAAAATATATCTCCGTTTTCAAATTCCGTTCTCGGCTGATGAGGATTTGGAACAATATCCGCAACATCAATCTGGACTACCCTGTTAATCTGTTTCTCTTTTGTAAATCCTAAAAATGCACCCATGTTTTAAACTCCTTTAATTTTTTTACAGTGAACATCAAAATATTTTTTTCGTTCACTATAATATTTTAGCAAAAACTTCCTTGTCTGTATTATAACCCTTAAAGGAAATAATTTCCACAAAAATATTTCAGCTTAAAACACTGTAAAAATACAAAAGCCGCTGAAATTACAGCGGCTTTGACTTTATCTTCCCTGATGCACGGGGATATTTTGACGAAACAGAGGAGATTTTTTTTACTGTTACGATTCTTCTCTGCTCCCCGTTAAGAGTGTACTGTATATCATTTGCAGGACTTCCTCCGAGAATCTTTACTGCGTTTGCTGCAGCACCTATATCCTCTGAAGGTCCCTTCATCGCACAGAATACTCCGCCTTTTTTCACAAAAGGCATACAGTATTCGCAGAGTACAGGCATTGCTGAAACAGCTCTTGCTGTCGCAATGTCATATTTTTCACGGTATTCTTCCTTTCTGGCAAGAAGCTCAGCACGCTCATGTATGCATTCGGCATCCACTGAAATTTTTTCGCAGAGTTCCGAAAGAAATTTTATACGCTTGTTAAGTCCGTCGAGAAGGGTTATTTTTATGCCCGGTCTGTATATTTTTACAGGCAGAAGCGGAAATCCCGCTCCCGTTCCTACATCTATAGCCTTCATTCCGTCTTCAAAGTTTACAAATCTTGTTATGGCAATGCTGTCAGCAAAATGCTTTATAAGGATTTCCTCCGGCTCAGTTATTGCAGTAAGATTCATGACCTTGTTCGTTTCAACAAGAAATTCTGCATATATATCGAGTTTTTCATAAACCTCTTTTGTAAGTTCAAGTTCATTTTCCTCAAATATTCTTTTACAGAATCTGTATTCAGGCAGCATATTTACCTCCTTCTGCTGTTCTGTTCAAGCCAGATAAGCAGCACTGAAATGTCCGCCGGGGAAACACCGGAAATTCTCGAAGCATGACCTATGCTGAACGGTCTGAACTTTGAAAGTTTCTCCACGGCCTCAAGTCTGAGACCTTTTATTTCCTTATAGTCAATATCCTCAGGAAGAAGCTTGTTGTTGAGCTTTCTCATCTGTTCTACCTGAGCGATCTGTTTCTGAATATATCCGTCATACTTAATCTTTAGATCAACCTGTTCACATACCTCAAAGTCAAGCTCCGGTCTGTTTTTATCGAATTTTTCCAGCATGAAATAATTAAGCTGAGGTCTTCTCATAAGGTCTACCAGTTTGCATCCCGTTGTCATTGCCGTTGTACCGTTTTCCTCAAGGAATCTGTTGAGTTCGGCATCAGGTGCAATATTAAGTGTACTTACACGGTTAAATTCCTCTTCAATCTGTTTCTGCTTAACGATAAGCTTTTCATATCTCTCATCGCTTATAAGTCCGATTTTATGTCCGACAGGTGTGAGTCTCTGATCACAGTTGTCCTGTCTTAAAAGAAGTCTGTACTCACTCCTTGAAGTCATCATTCTGTACGGATCGTCACAGCCCTTTGTTACAAGGTCATCTATAAGCGTACCTGTGTACGAACTTGCTCTGTCGAGTATAAGAGGTTCTCTGTTCTGTATCTTAAGAGCTGCGTTTATACCTGCAACAAGACCCTGTGCAGCAGCCTCCTCGTAACCGCTAGTTCCGTTGAACTGACCCGCACCGTAAAGTCCGCTTAAGTTTTTGAATTCAAGTGTCGGAAGAAGTTCCGTAGGGTCACAGCAGTCATATTCTATGGCATATGCCGGACGCATAATCTCAACATTTTCAAGACCTTTTATAGTTCTTAAAAATGCAAGCTGAACATCCTCCGGAAGAGATGAAGACATTCCCTGAAGATAGTATTCGTCAGTATCAAGTCCCATCGGTTCAATAAAGAGCTGATGTCTTTCCTTGTCAGCAAATCTGACTATCTTGTCCTCTATCGACGGACAGTATCTCGGTCCCACACCTTCTATTCTTCCGCCGTAGAGAGGTGAACGGTGAAGGTTTTCCTTTATTACTTTATGTGTTTCAGCATTTGTGTAGGAAATATAGCAGCTGACCTGATTTTTAAGACCTTCCCTGTCAGTTTCAAATGAAAACGGAGTAATATCTTCGTCTCCGTCCTGTCTTTCAAGAACATCGAAGTTGATACTTCTTTTGTGAACACGGCACGGTGTTCCTGTCTTGAATCTTCTGAGTGTTATTCCGTTCTCCGCAAGTGAACTGCTTAAACTCAGAGGTGCTATCGTAGCATCCGGACCTCCTGTATATGAAGCTTCACCTACATGAATCTTTCCTCTGAGATAGGTACCTGTGGCAATAATTACAGCCTTTGCACTGTAAACTGCTCCGAGAGAGGTTCTGATTCCCTTTATCTCACCGTTTTCCGTTATAATTGCTGCAACCTCAGCCTGCTTGATATCAAGATTCTTTTCAGACTCACAGACACTCTTCATATATGTGTGAAAAAGCCTTCTGTCTGCCTGCACTCTCAGACTGTGCACTGCCGGGCCACGTCCTCTGTTAAGCATCCTGCTCTGAATAAAGCATTTGTCAGCAGCTCTTCCCATCTCACCGCCGAGGGCATCTATTTCACGTACAAGGTGTCCCTTTGCTGTACCGCCGATTGAAGGATTGCACGGCATATTGCTTATCGCATCAAGCGATATCGTAAAGAGGGCAGCTGAACAGCCGAGTCTTGCACAGGCAAGAGCAGCTTCAACACCGGCATGTCCTGCTCCTACAACGATAACATCATAGCTTCCCATTACATATTCCATGAAAAATTTCCTTTCCTACTTTCCTACGCAGAAGCGTGAGAATACTTCGTTTACCACGCTGTCAGCAACATTTTCACCCGTAAGTCTGAGAAGATTTGCAAGTGCCTCGTCAATAACAACAGTAACTGCATCAAGGCTCTCTCCGTTTCTCAGAATGCAAAGTGCATCATTTACAGAGGCAAGTGACATCTCAAGGCACTGCTTCTGACGCTCATTTGCAATAATACCGTCCTGAGAATCGATTTCCTCATTTATAAACATTTTTTCGAGGCATTCCTCAAGACCATCTATGCCACTGGAGTTTTTAGCCGATATCTCGATAACATACCGGAAATGTTCACGCAGATATTCAGTGTCCGCCACTCTTTCCTTGTCTGACTTGTTAAGAAGGGCTATCGCCTTTCGATCGCCAAGGGAACTGATTATATTTCTGTCGTCCTCAGAAAGCTCTTCAGAAGAGTCAAACACAGCAAGCACAAGATCTGCTTCGCGGATTTTTCCGTAGGCAATCTCAACTCCGCGCTGTTCAATCTGATCCTCTGTATTTCTTATTCCTGCCGTATCGGAAAGTCTGATGGTCAGCTCACCTATCTTTACATATTCCTCAACAACATCACGGGTTGTTCCGGCTATATTGGTTACTATACTTCTCTCATATCCGCTCAGGCAGTTCATAAGAGTTGACTTTCCTACATTCGGCCTTCCCACGATAACAGTGTTAATACCCTCTCTGATTATTTTTCCGTAATCATAGGTTGCGGAAAGCTGTGAAAGATCTTCTCTGATATCCGCAAGCTCAGCTTCAAGTGTAACAGGGTCAACAAAAGGTATGTCCTCTTCTTCCGGATAATCAGCCCAGGCAGCAAGATCTCCGAGAATCTTTACTATCTTTTCCCTTACTGAAGTAATTCTTCTGAACATAGCACCGTCCTTCAAAGCAACAGCGTATCTGAGTTCGTTTCTCCCTGTTGATGAAATCACGTCCATAACAGCCTCAGCCTGTGTAAGAGACATTTTTCCGTTGAGAAATGCCCTCTTTGTAAATTCACCCGCCTCAGCAAGTTCAGCTCCTGCGGAAAGAACAAGTCTGAGTATCTGTCGTGTTATATAAATTCCTCCGTGACATGAAATCTCAGCAACATCTTCACCTGTATAGCTCTTCGGAGCCCTGAATACAGTTAAAACAACATCATCGAGCTTTTCTCCGTTTTCCGTTATCTCTCCGTAGGAACATGTATAGCCTTCCATATCGGATACTTTTTTTCCGCTGTAAGCCCTGAATACTCTGTCTGAAACAGCAAATGCATCACTTCCGGAAATTCTGATTACAGATATTCCTCCCACAGCATTCGGGGTTGATATTGCAGCTACAGTTGACATATTTTTCGCTCCATCCTGACCTAAATTATTTCCCCGATGAAAATCTCACCGGGGAAATATTTTTTATATTTCGATTTTACCGTAAAGACCGGCATTGATATCATCTTCAGGCTTCGGTTTCTTGTAATCTTTTTCGAAGCTTGTCTTCAGATCAAGTGATCTCGGTTCAAAGTTTCTGCTTCTTCTTCCCTCACCCTTGCGTCCGCCTCTTCCGCCACGTTTGTCGCCGCGTCTGTGCTCTTTTTTATTGAGTGAAGAAATGATTATCTTTCTGTACGGTTCTTCACCCACAGAACGCGAAGAAACGCCTTCGATTTCAGAAATCACTGAATGAATGATTCTTCTCTCATACGGATTCATCGGTTCAAGAACAGTAGAACGTCCGGATCTGAGTACATTCTTGGCAATTTTCTTCGCCAGATCTTCAAGTGTTTTCTTTCTCTTGTCTCTGTATCCGTTGCTGTCAAGAACTACCCTGTAGTATTCATCATCAAGTCTGTTGCAGAACATTGATGCGAGATACTGTATGGCATCAAGATTCTCACCTCTTCTGCCGATTATGAAGCTTGTGTCTTCACTCGTAAGGTTAATAACAACTCCGTCCTCGGTTTCTTCATAAGTGTATTCAGCTTTTACACCCATTTTATCAAAAATGTTGAAAATATAGTTTACAGCAGCCTCTGCCTTGTTTCCTTCAAACTTTGGCTTGTCTGAAACTTCTGGTGCCGGAACTGTTTCTTCTGCAGCTGATTCCATATTCTCTGAAACATCAGGTTCTTCATCAGTTTCAGAACTTGCAGGAATGTATTCAGCTTCTACCTTAGCTTCTCCCTTGATAATACCGAGAAAGCCTTTTTTAGGTTCTTCAAGAACTGTAAAAGAAATAAGTTCTTCAGAAACGCCAAAAGCATCAACTGCATTCATCTTTGCTTCTTCTATCGTTTTTCCGACAAATATGTTTTTCATTTCAATCACTCCTTTTTTAATCAGTCAATATCATCACCGTATTTTTCAGCCATACGTCTTCTGGCTGCTTCAAGTGAGCTGTCCTCAGTATCATCATCGGAATATTTGGCATCAATTATTTTTCTTGCTTCATTTATTGCTTTTCTGCTCTGTTCATTGTATTCGGACTTTGACATACCACCACGTGTTCTGGAAGCACTTCCCTGATATGCAGATGTTCCGTTCTGCTGAGCAAGCATTTCCTGCTGCTGTTCCATGAGCTTCTGCATAAAACCAGGCTTTTTGTTTTTGTTCTTTTCCTTGTCTGTTGCAAGAAGTGCCTCACATCTCTCAGCAGTGTAGTAATTGTTGAAAGCTATCATCTGGATAAGTCCGAGAATACCTGAAACTGTCCAGTAAAATGCCGCACCTGAAGGAATAGAGAATGAAAACCAGATGTAGAATATTGACATACCGTACATCATAACATTCATACTTCCCATACCTGCCATCGCAGGATTTGTCTTCTTCTGATGCATCTGAGAAATAAATGTTGTTACAAGATTTACGAGACCTGAAAGAATCGGAATAGCAACAAGCGCCACAGCACCTGCTGTCCATACTTCCGGATGTAAATCAGCTTTGGTTCCAAGGTTAATGAAACCAAGAAACATGTTGTGATTATTAAAATCTGTTATCTTTGCAACAAAATCAGGACCAAGTTCGGAAAAATAACTGCTGTAAGCAGGATCTGATGCATACTTAAGCACAGAAAGTTCACGGTAGTTTACCGAAAGGTCTGTTCTGGATATATCAGGAATTTTTTCAAGTACCTTAGCAGCAGCTTCAAGAGTATCCTTGCTCATTCTGAGAATATGTGTAAGTGGTTTGTAAACAACGTCCACGATACCAAAAAGAATCGGAAACTGAATAAGTGCAGGAAGACATCCTGACATAGGGTTAACGCCCTCTTCTGTCTGAAGCTTCATCTGTTCTTCCTGAATACGCTGCGGATTATTGGCAAAACTTTTTTTTATCTTTTCAAGTTTAGGGTTAAGTGCCCTCATCTTGGCTGCACTCTGCTGGCTTTTGACATTAAGCGGCAGAAGCAGTGCTTTGGTCAGTATTGCAAAAATAATAAGTGAAACACCATAGCTTTTACAGAAACTATAGATGCCATACATTATCCATCCAAGCGGATAACCTAAAATTCTCAAGTTTTATCTCCTCCATCTTGTCTTTTTTTCTTTACGAAACTGAACTCCTCAGGAACATCATCGTATCCGCCTCTGCAAAACGGATTGCATCTGAGAATGCGCCAGACAGCAAGCACTGTTCCTTTTATTATTCCAAATCTTTCGACTGCTTTTACAGCATAGGCTGAACAAGTAGGAGTAAACCGACAGCAGGGTGGGGTAAGCGGAGAGATGAACCTCCGGTAAAACCTGACGGGAAACAGATATAACCTAACTAAATAAGTTTTCATTGTTTTGTTTCCTCCAGGGAAGTCAAGTAAGAATCTATCTGCTCAACAGCATATTTTCTTATATAATCACTAAGATAGTCTTCCTTTACCTCTGCCGCATATCTTCTGGCAACGAATACCATATCGATGCCAAGTGGAAACAAAAGTTCATTTTCACGATAAGCCTGTCTTATTATTCGCTTTGCACGATTTCGCATAACAGCATTACCTACTTTTTTTCCGGCCGTTATGCCGAATCTGTTGTACGGGAGTCCGTTTGGTCTGAAGTAAATTACAACAGACTTTGAAACCAGCGACTTTCCCCTGTGATACAGATTCATAAAATCTTTATTCCTGTTTAAAACCTCAGTGTAGATCATAAAAAATGTTTTCTTAATTAAATAGACCACAAAATAATAAAAATTGTGGCCTTCTCTGATGACATAGTTAATAAATTTTCGCTGTCAGCAACGCAGCCGTTACTGACAGACATAAAAACAGATTAGTGAGTGAGTCTTGCTCTTCCCTTTAAACGTCTTCTTGCAAGAACCTTACGTCCGTTGCTTGTAGACATTCTCTTTCTGAAACCGTGTTCCTTCTTTCTGTGAAGTTTCTTTGGCTGATAAGTTCTTTTCATTATTATTACCTCCAGTATCTTAATGTGATATACAAGGCACCTTTTGTGTGCCCTACAGTTTTTATTCAATAGTAAACTACAACAAGCAGCTTATCACCGTATTCATACAAAAAAATGAATACCGAATAAATAACATAACCCTGCAATAATAAATTATATCCCAATACAATTGCCTGTGTCAAGTCTTTTTAAAAAATTTTAAAATTTATTTATTATTCATACAATTAAAGCTCTTAAAAATTATACTATATAACGTAATTGCATAAAGATTTTTACGTTAACCTCCCGTGCGGATTTGGGAAGGCTCCGTTTGGAATAAAAATTCCGGTCAGGGCACCATGTTCAAATACTGTTCAGTTAACTTGAAAAAAAATAAAAAACGTG
>SAMEA3663038__coassemble_618_pt1 | contig 11218 bp, 9 predicted proteins | sample SAMEA3663038__metabat2_low_PE_024 | metagenome-assembled genome bin SAMEA3663038 (sample SAMEA3663038) | pig gut metagenome | biome: pig gut; feature: pig-associated habitat; material: faeces | place: France | collected 2012
TTTTTCCGGGACTATCTTCTCTATATTCCTGTTTTCGGAAAAAGAATTCCAACGCTTAATCTCTTCATAGTATGGTTCTGCACGGGTCTGTGGCACGGTGCAAGCTGGAATTTTGTTTTCTGGGGACTTTACTTCGGAATATTTATCTATATCGAAAGACTTGTCGGCAAGAAACGAATGAAAAAAATACCGCTTGCTGTAAAGCATATTTACAACAAGATTGTAATTATACTCGGATTTGGTATTTTCTACTTTGAGGACGCACACAAGCTCCTTGATTTCTTCCGTAATCTTATCGGGCTGAACGGTAATGCATTTATCGATGACAAGGTTAAGCTCTCTTTTGCAAATAATATTTTCCTTATTATTATTGCAGTTATCGCATGCTTCCCTGTTAAAAATCTTTTCAAAGCAGACTGTGATTCTTCTTCAGCAAAAATTATCGCAGTAAATACCGCAAAGATAGTCTATACTGTTATTCTTCTTGCTGTATCTACAGTTCTTCTTGCCGATTCGACCAACAGTCCGTTCCTTTATTTCCGGTTCTGAGGAGGATTCTATGAAACCTGATTTTCCAAATGATATTTCAAAAATTGAAATAGACGTACCGGTTCCTGAACCGGTAATTACAATCGAAGAGCACAGAGTTATGCTTATAAAAAAATTCAACAGGATTAATATAGCTGTATTTTCATTTCTGTTAGCTGGTTTTTCCGCCTTCCTTATGTTCGGCAAAAGGCCTGTTATCTCGGAAACTGAAAACAGAAAACTTACTGAATTTCCTGAATTTTCTTTTAAAAATCTTGTCAGTGGAACATTTACAAACGGACTGGCAGACTACTATAACGATACTGTCCCTATGCGTAAATATTTGAAGAACTCAGCTGCAAGTATCAAGGAACTTGCAGGAATAGAACTCGGAGGAGTCAAGGTTTACACTGTAAACACAAAACCATCCGGAAACAACACTCCTGCTGCACCTGTTACTTCAACTGCTCCTGTTACTTCATCAGCTGAGACAGATTCAGAAAATTCTGTTACTCAGGCTGCTGAGGAAAGTACTGTAACTGAGACCGTAGCAGAAACTGCCGCTCCGGTCACGGAGGCTCCTGCACCGCCGCCGGAAGAAAATGACGGTGACGCAGGCGAACTCAGCAACAATATTATGATCTACAAAAAACGAGGAATTCCGATTTACTACGGAAGTTTTGAAAACGGCACAAGATATGCCTCAATTGTTAATGAATACAAGCAGCGTCTCGGAGACGGAGTAAATGTATTTTCCATGGTATGCCCTACTTCAATGTCATTTTACTGGCCTGAGAATTCAGATATTTCACACGGCAGTGAAGCTGAAAACCTTGAAAATATCAAAAATAATCTTTCCGGTGTGACTGACATCAACACTATCCCTGTGCTTAATGAACACAAGGATGAACATATTTACTCAAGAACGGACCACCACTGGCAGGCAAGAGGTGCTTACTATGCAGCAAAACTGTTTGCCGAAACTGCCGGTGTTCCTTTTGCTGATATTTCAGAATATGAAGAGGTTACAGTGCCGGGATACGTGGGTACACTTTACGGATTTTCCGGAGCTGCCGTTCTCAATGACAATCCTGAGGACTTTGTGTTCTACCGTCCGAGAAACAACTATATCACACGTTACTACACTCCTTCATTTGAATACAGATATGAAGGGCCGCTTCTTGTTGAAGCATACGGTTCAGCTCTCTACTGTACATTCATGGGAAGCGACGAAGAAATCGTTCACGTTGAAACCGACGCGCCGAATGAAAGGACACTGTTCATTATAAAGGACAGTTACGGAAACGCACTTGTTCCGTTCCTTACAGGTTCGTATAAAAACATATTTGTAGTGGATATGAGATATTTTAACCTGAATATCATCCAGTTCATGCAGGAGCATAATGCAACTGACCTGCTTTTTGCCATGAACACATTCTCGGCAACCGGCTCAAACTTTGAAAATCTTGAAGTACTTCTGAATCAGTAAACAAGGAGAAACAAATGACAAATCTTTCTTACCCTTTTGACAGTGACTATATACTAAAGAAAAAACGTTCATTAAAAAAGGAACTTCTTTCCTCAGGAAATGAACGTATAAAGAAGAGAATTGCTGTTCTCGGCGGTTCAACTACAAATGAAATTGTAAATATTCTTGAGCTCTTCCTGCTTAACTACGGCATAGAACCGGAGTTTTACCAGTCAGAATATAAAAAATACTGGGAAGACGCTGTTTTCGGAAATGAAGTGCTCGACAGCTTCAGACCGGATATTGTATTTATCCACACTACTTCTGAAAATATTACCGGATACAGATTTGATATGTCCGCATCAAAGGAAGAAACTGAGAAAAGGCTGAATGAGCAGTACAGACATTTTGAAGAGGTATGGGAAGCTGTAAAAAACAAATTCGGCTGTCCGGTTATCCAGAATAATTTTGAAATGCCATTTTACCGGATGCTTGGCAACAGTGACTTCAGTGATTACAGAGGAAAAATAAACTTTATAAGCAGGCTGAATGAAAAATTTGCTCTGTACGCACAGAACAGTGAAAACTTCTATATCAACGATATAAACTATATTTCTGCCTGCTTCGGTCTGGAAAAATGGCATGACAGGAGCACATGGTACATGTACAAATATGCTTTCAGTACCAGCGCCATTCCGGAATTTTCATTTAATCTTGCAAACATCATAAAATCCATATTCGGCAAAAACAAAAAGATGTTTGTTCTCGATCTGGACAACACTCTCTGGGGCGGAGTTATCGGTGAATCCGGACAGCAGGGAATCGAAATAGGCTCTGAAACAGGGGTTGCAGAGGGATATACCGAATTTCAGAAATATATAAAGAATCACAAGCAACTCGGTGTTCTCCTTGCAGTAAATTCAAAAAACGATTATGAAAATGCCATAAGCGGTCTTACACATCCGGATTCAGTTCTCTCCCCTGATGATTTTATTTTAATAAAGGCAAACTGGGAAAGCAAGGACAGAAACATTGAAGAAATAGCTGATGAAATATCAGTACTTCCGGAGAGTTTTGTTTTTGCTGACGACAACCCGGCTGAGAGAAATATTGTTTCAGAACAGATAAGAGGAATAGCCGTTCCGGAAATAAACGGTATTGAGGACTATATAAAAGTTATTGACCGCAACGGATATTTTGAAATGACATCTCATACAGCCGATGATGAGAAACGCAATGAAATGTACAGAGCAAATGCTCAGAGAATACAGTCGGAAAAAACCTTCTCAGACTACGGCGAATATCTTGAAAGTCTTGATATGAACGCTGTCATAGACAAATTCGATGAAGTCTCACTTTCAAGAATAACCCAGCTTACAAACAAGAGTAATCAGTTTAATCTGACCACCAGAAGATACACACTCAGTGAAATCAAAGCAGTTTCCAGTGATGAAAGCTATATCAAGTTATACGGCAGACTGACTGACAGGTTCGGTGACAACGGCATTGTTTCAGTTGTTATAGGCAGAACAGAAAATGATTCGCTTCATATCGACCTGTGGCTTATGAGCTGCCGAGTACTCAAAAGAGACATGGAATATGCAATGCTTGACAGACTTACTGAAATATGCAAAAGCAGAGGAATAACCAGAATATACGGTTATTACTTTAAAACAGCAAAAAACAGCATGGTTAAAAATCTTTTTTCTGACTTTGGTTTTAAAAAACTCACTGAAGAGGAAAACGGAAACTCCTCATATGTACTGGAGATATCCGGTTATCAGAAAAAGAACAGATATATCAAAATAAATACAAACGGAGGATATTAAAATGCAGAAAGATGCAATACTTATTAAACTTACAGAAGTATTCAGAGAAGTTTTCGACCTTGATGATGTGGTTATTACACCTGATACTGTAGCCGATGACATTGAGGAATGGGACAGCCTTGAACACATCAGTCTCATCAGTGCAGTTGAGAGAACTTTTAAAATGAAATTCAAAATGAAGGAAGTTTCAACAATGAAAAATGTCGGTGAGATGATCGATATTATTGCGGAGAGAACCAAACTTTAAAAACAAAAATCCTGTGTGTTTTTTCTTGCAACACACAGGATTTTCTATTACAGATCAAGGCTGAGAATATCACTGAATTTATTTATTATATAATCATATTTTTTCACGCTGCCAAAACCATATGAGGCGAAAACAAAAGGAATTCCGGCAAACTCCGCAGAATCTGCATCTCCCTGGGTATCACCTACATAAACTGCATTTTTCAGATTGTTTCTTTCTATTACAAGTTTATTGTTTTCACCCTTCGAGAGATCTGTATTTCCGTAGCATTCAATATCCGTAAAATATTTTGCTGTATCATGTGCCGCAAAGAAACTTTCAATATATCCCTTCTGACAGTTACTTACCACAAAAAGTTTATACTTACCGGAAAGAATTTCAAGAACACTCTTAAGGTCCGGATACAGAATGCCTCCGTGTTCCGCAAGGTATTCATTTTCAAGTTCACAGCATTTTTCCATAAGTTCATTCTGCAGTGAATGGCTGTGTCCGGGAAAAAGTTTCTCAGCTATATCCCTCATCTGCAGTCCCATGCATCCGTGAAGATTTTCCGCAGTAATCACCTGATTCACCTCAGGATAACCGGCGAGAACCTGATTCCAGGTTTCACATATTCCTTCAGTTGAATCCCAGAGTGTACCGTCAAGATCAAATATTATACTGTCGTGTTTCATAAATTTATATTCCTTTCAGATTTATTTCTGTCTTTTATCATTACTAATTATATCATATTTTTAGAGATATAAAATATTAATATTTCTTTTTAGGCGTAATAGACAAAAACAAATTATGAACTGACTAAAATTTGAACACATCAAATGCAAAAAATTTCTTTAAATCACCTTTAAATTTTTTTTAATCTATGATATAATATGTATTGATTAGATATACAAAAATGACTTATCAGAGGAGTATTTGATTATGGATGAGATGCAGTTATACACACTATGGACTCAGAATGCTACTGAAGATCAGGATCTCATAGAAGAACTTGCTTCAATAAAGGGCGACTCTGATGCCATAAAAGACAGATTTTACAGAGATCTCGAGTTTGGTACCGGCGGACTCAGAGGAACAATCGGTGCCGGAACTTACAGAATGAACATATATACAGTACGTCGTGCAACACAGGGACTTGCTGACTATGTAAACGGCTCATGCAAAAACGGAAGCGTTGCAATTGCATATGACAGCAGAATAAAATCTGACGTATTTGCAAAGGCTGCTGCCGGTGTTCTTGCTGCCAACGGAATCAAGGTACACATCTACAGAGAACTTATGCCGACACCAATGCTTTCATTTGCAGTTCGTGAACTTAAGTGCAGTGCCGGTATTGTTGTTACAGCAAGCCACAACCCTTCAAAATACAACGGATACAAGGTATATGGCGCTGACGGATGTCAGATTACTCTTGATGTTGCGAACACAGTTATAAACAAAATCAGCAGCGTTGAGATGTTCGGCGGTCCTAAGTACATTTCCTTCGAAGAAGGTCTTAACAACGGAATGATCAGCTACATCAGCAATGATGTTATAGAAGAGTACTATAAAAACGTTATCGCACAGGGAATTCACACTGACCTCGTTAAGGACAGTGGTCTCAAGGTTGTGTATACTCCGCTTAACGGTACAGGCAACAAGCCTGTAAGAGCTGTACTCGGAAAGATCGGCATAAATGACATAACAGTTGTTCCTGAACAGGAAAATCCTGACGGAAACTTTACAACATGTTCATATCCGAACCCTGAAATCAGAGAAGCACTTGAACTCGGTCTGCAGCTTTCATACAAGGTTAAGCCGGATCTTCTCCTTGCTACTGACCCGGATGCTGACCGTGTTGGTATTGCTGTTCCTTCAGGTGATGAATACGTTCTCTTCTCAGGTAACGAAGTAGGTGCTTTGCTCCTCGAATACATCTGCGAAGAAAGAACAAAGCTTGGCACTATGCCAAAGAATCCGGTTGCTGTAAAAACAATTGTTACTACAAAGATCGCTTCTGCTATCGCTGAAAACTACAATGTTCAGCTTCTTGATGTTCTTACAGGATTCAAGTTCATCGGTGAACAGATTGGTTTCCTTGAAGAAAAGGGCGAAGCAGACAGATATATATTCGGTTTTGAAGAGAGCTACGGATATCTTGCCGGTTCATATGTAAGAGACAAGGATGCAGTTGTGGCTTCAATGCTCATCTGTGAAATGGCTGCTTACTACAGAACACAGGGAATTTCACTTATAGAAGCAAGAGAGAGAATGTACAAAAAGTACGGTGTTTACAAGCACATGCTCAAGAGTTTCACATGCGAAGGTATTACAGGCATGGAGAGAATGAATGAAATCATGGCTTCACTCCGCAGCAACCCTCCTAAATCAGTCGGCGGACTTGAACTTCTTGAATTTTCTGACTACATGGCAAGTACTACAAAGAATATGAAGGACGGAAGCACTTCGGAAATTCTCCTTCCTAAATCAGATGTTCTTGCATTTTCACTTGAAAAGAATGCAACAATTATCATCAGACCTTCCGGTACTGAACCAAAGATTAAGGTTTACTATACAACCACCGGTGAAACACAGGAAGATGCTTCAGAACTTTACGAAAAGCTCGATGAAGACTTCAGAGGTATCCTTGGATTCTGATAATGATTCTGACGCTGTCGGATTTCCGACAGCGTTTATTATTTTTCTGAAAAAATTTTCATAAAAACGCTTGACATTTATTTTTAAATATGATAAAATTATTAGTACAAGTGAATTATCGATAGTACTACTGTCTAAAGAAGCTGATGGGCTACTATGTTAATCATAATAGTTTATAAAGAGGTGACCAATAGTGAAAAAGGATATCCATCCAAGTTTTGAAAAGGCAACAATCACATGTGCTTGTGGTAACGTTATTGAAACACGTTCTACAAAGGGTGATTTAAAGGTTGAAATCTGCTCAAAATGCCACCCATTCTTTACAGGTAAGCAGAAACTTGTTGATACAGGCGGACGTGTAGACAGATTCAAGAAGCGTTTCAACAAGGGCAACTAAGTTCCGATGAAACTAAGGGTGACTTTATATTTTTATAGAGTCGCCTTTTTTATTTAATGGAGAGGTTTTAAGCTATGGGTTACAAAACAATAAAAAAACCAAATAACATAACCTTTACCGAACGTCGTTCTGAATTTATCGCATATCTTTGTCCGGTTCATACCAATGACGAAGCTATCGGATTTATAAATGAAATAAAATCTCTGCACAGAAAAGCGACACACAATGTTTATGCATATATTCTAAGAGACAACAATATCACCAGATACTCGGATGACGGTGAACCTCAGGGTACCGCAGGTGTTCCTGTTCTTGATATTCTTCAGAAACACGGACTCACAGATATCTGCTGTGTTGTCACAAGATATTTTGGAGGAATTCTTCTCGGAGGCGGAGGTCTCGTACGTGCTTATTCCACATCTGCAAAACTCGCTGTGGAAAACGCGGATATAATGGACATGCAGGAATGCTACAGGATTTCATTTTCCATGGACTATAATCTGTACAGCAAGGTTGCATACTTCCTGCCACAATACGAAGTCAAGGAATTGTCCTCAAAATTTGAAGATAATATTTCGATGGAGCTTCTTGTAAAAGAAAAATTTACAGAAGATTTCAGAAAAAAACTTATTGATGTATCCAACGGAAAAATTGACATCTGTATATCAGATAAATTATTCGAAGATTTTTCATAATTTTATCTATAATTCGGAGGTTTAAAATGGCATTATCCGAAGATTTTATTTATCAGCTCCGACTTGGTAATCCCATCGAAGATGTCGTAAATTCATACTCTACAATAAAAAGACACGGCTCAACATCGAAGTGTCTCTGTCCTTTTCACTCTGAAAAAACACCTTCATGCACTATTTACAGTGATACACAGAGCTTTTACTGTTTCGGATGCGGTGCCGGAGGAGATGTTATTTCATTTATAAAAAAAATTGAGAATCTTAGCTATTATGAAGCTGTCAGGTTTCTCGCAGAAAGGGCTGGTATTGCTATGCCGGATACATCCGGTGATGACTTTGCCAGAAAAAAATCCAGAACATACGAAATAAACCGGGAAACAGCAAATTTTTATTTTAAATGCCTTCTTTCCGGTTCGGATAAAAGAGGACTCGCTTACTTCAAAGAAAGAAAGCTTCTCCCCCAGACGATAAAAAAATACGGTCTGGGCTACGCCCCTGATCAGTGGGACGCACTTAGAAATCACCTCAGATCGCTTGGATTCACAGACAGTGAGATGGTAACAGCTGATGTATGCAGATTTTCCGAAAAAGGCAGCTGCTATGATAATTTTCGAGGCAGAGTCATATTTCCAATTATTGATCTGCGCGGAAATGTTATTGCTTTCGGCGGTCGTACTATAGACAGCAGAGGACCCAAATATCTTAACTCAGCTGACACACCTGTATTTAAGAAAAGCAGAAATCTGTTTTCTCTTAATTTTGCAAAAAACTCTTCTTCAAAAAAACTGATCCTTGCAGAAGGATATATGGATGTTATTGCAATAAATCAGGCAGGATTCGAGAATGTAGTTGCAACACTTGGTACTGCACTCACACCGGAACAGGCACGCCTCATGTCTCAGTATGCTTCTGAAGTAATTATCTCATACGATTCAGACGCAGCAGGACAGGCTGCTACGCAGAGAGCTATCAATCTTCTCTCGTCAGCAGGTTTAACCACAAAAATAATTAAACTCCATGACGCCAAGGATCCGGATGAATACATAAAAAAATTCGGCAGTACCCGGTTTAAATTTCTGCTTGATGAATCAAATGATGCAATTGATTTTGAACTCAGCAAATGTAAAACCGGTCTCAACATTTCTGAAGACAGTGATAAATACACATACCTGAGAAAAGTAGTCGGTGTTATTTCATCACTTGATGATTCTCTGCTGCGTGATGTCTATATTTCAAAAATATCACGTGAATGTGAAATTAATACAAGTGTTCTCTACTCAAAGGTTGAGGAAGCGATAAAAAACAAACATAAAATAAAACAAAAACTCGAATGGGAATCAACAAAAAGAAGTCTTACACAAAGAGATGAGATAAACCCTGAAGCCTCGAAGTACTCAGCCCAAAGCAAAGCCGAAGAGTTTATTATACTTTATCTAATAAAAAATCAGGACAAGCTTAAAGAGATTAAAAACAAAATATCTGCCGACGAGTTCGTTACCCAGTTTAACAAAAAAGTTTTTCTTGCAGTAACAGAAACTATAGAAAATTATTCGGATTTTTCACTTTCTCTGCTTTCAGACAAATTCAATGATGCAGAAATGGGAAAAATAAGTGGAATAGAGGCAAAAAACAGAGATTTAACCATTAATGATGATACTCTTTCAGATTGTATTGAATTATTAAAGAATTTTAATCAAAGTTTGGTATATAATAAGGAAACAGATTTGTCTGATGATGATTTGCTTAATCTGCAAATGCAGATGCAGATAAAAAAGAGAAAATAGGAGGAATATTTTATGGCAAGTGAAAAAAAGACTATCGAAAACTTACTCGAACAGGGTAAGGCAACAGGAAAACTCACAACCAAAGAAATTACAGACGTTCTTGAGGAAACAGACTTTGACGTTGACCAGATGGACTCTTTCTATGAGACATGTGCCAGCCTCAACATTGAAATTGTAGAGGATTTTTCTCCTGACACAGACCTTAAACTAGGTCTTGATTCCAATCTCAATGACGATCTTGAAATGGCTCTCTCAACGGAAGGTATTGCCATCGACGATCCTGTTAAGATTTATCTTAAGGAAATCGGACGAGTTCCTCTTCTCACTCCTGAAGAAGAAATAGAACTTGCTGAGAGAATGGCAAAGGGTGACCCGTACGCAAGAAAGCGTCTCTCTGAAGCAAATCTCAGACTTGTTGTAAGCATTGCAAAGCGTTACGGTGGCAGAGGTATGCAGTTCCTTGATCTTATTCAGGAAGGTAATCTCGGACTTATTAAAGCCGTGGAAAAGTTTGATCATACAAAGGGATTTAAGTTCTCAACATATGCCACATGGTGGATCAGACAGGCTATAACAAGGGCAATTGCAGACCAGGCGCGAACAATCAGAATTCCTGTTCATATGGTGGAAACAATAACAAAAGTAAAGAAAATTTCAAGTCAGCTTCTCCATGAAAACGGACATGACCCAACGGCGGAAGAAATTGCAGAAAAGCTTGAAATGCCTGTAGACAGAGTACGCGAAATCATGCGTATAGCACAGGATCCTGTTTCTCTTGAAACACCTATTGGTGAAGAAGAAGACAGTCATCTTGGTGACTTTATCCCTGATGATGATGCTCCGGCTCCTGCTGAAGCTGCTTCACTCGTTCTCCTGAAGGAACAGCTCAATGAAGTTCTTAACACACTTACAGACAGAGAAGCAAAGGTACTCAGACTCCGTTTTGGCCTTGAAGACGGTCGCTCACGCACTCTAGAAGAAGTTGGTAAGGAATTCGAGGTAACAAGAGAACGTATAAGACAGATTGAAGCCAAAGCTTTAAGAAAGCTTCGTCATCCAAGCAGAAGCAAAAAAGTCAAGGATTTTCTTGATTAAATCTTTTTCGGCCGTATATGCAACGGCTCGGAAATACATAAAAAATAAAGAGATCTGGAATTATTATTTCCGATCTCTTTTATTTTTTATTCAATTGTAAGTTCATCTTTATTACCTTTCATGTACAAGTCCATTACGCTTGCACATCGTGAAATTTATCCGAAAATATCAGGAATTTTCTGGCGGACTCATCCTTTCTGATTTAAATAATTCTTTTGATACCATAGTTCCTAAAACTCATACATATCACATCTTTTCAGAAATCTATATAAACTCCCTTTTCCCCAGGGACCGCCTTTCCAGAATTTAATTTAAAGTTAATTTTACATTGGAAACACCCTTTACATATTATTTGGTTCCATTAAAATTACTTATCATTCCATTGGTCACACCTATTTCAGTTTTATTCTGGTCGAAATATCAAATATACTTATTCCATTGGTCACACCTATTTCAAATTTATTCTGGTCGAAATATCAAATATATTTATTCCATTGGTCACACCTATTTCAAATTTATTCTGGTCGAAATATCAAATATA
>SAMEA3663038__coassemble_623_pt1 | contig 11181 bp, 8 predicted proteins | sample SAMEA3663038__metabat2_low_PE_024 | metagenome-assembled genome bin SAMEA3663038 (sample SAMEA3663038) | pig gut metagenome | biome: pig gut; feature: pig-associated habitat; material: faeces | place: France | collected 2012
GCAGTCAGCGGAAGTATGTATGTCGGCGGCGTGTGCGGATATTATGACGGGGACACAATCACAAACTGCTATAATACAGGTGCAGTCAGCGGAAGTATGTATGTCGGCGGCGTGTGCGGATATAATGGCTGGGGCACAATCACAAACTGCTATAACACAGGTGCAGTCAGCGGAAGTGAAGATGTAGGCGGCGTGTGCGGATGTAATTACGGCACAATCGAAAACTGCTATTATCTTGACACCACAGCAAGTGACAGCGTCGCAACAAGCAAAACCGCAGCTCAGTTCGCAAGCGGCGAGGTAACTTATCTCCTTAACGGTTCAACAAGCGCGGGTACTCTTGCTTGGGGACAGACGCTCACAGGCGAGAATAAGCAGGCTTACCCCGTTCTCGGCGGCGCTAAGGTTTATCCCTGCACCAAGGGTTGTACAGCCAAGTACGCCAATACCCAGAACGCTATTGGCGAACACACAGCAACATATAGCAACGACGGTTTCGGAACTTGTACAGCTTGCAACAATGAAGCATATCAGCCCGCAACCCTCATTAACGGCATTTACGAAATCAGCAACGCAGGTCAGCTTTACTGGTTTGCGGAGCAGGTTAACGGCGGAAATACCGGAATAAACGCAATCCTTACAAAGGATATTATCGTAAATACGGACGTGCTAAAATCCGACGGTACTATTGCTGATGATATAAGCGGATTCAGAAGCTGGACGCCTATCGGTAATCATTCAAATAAGTACACCGGCACATTTGACGGAAACGGAAAGACTGTAAGCGGCTTGTATTTTAATGAAAGTAATACGAATTATGTTGGCTTGTTTGGTTACAGTTCAGGCACAATAAGAAATGTCGGCGTTGTTGATTCCTATATTAGAGGCGGAAGTGATAGCGGCGGTGTGTGCGGAGAAAGCAGCGGCACAATCCAAAACTGCTATAACACAGGCACAGTCAGAGGCAATGTGGAAGTAGGCGGCGTGTGCGGAAGTAATTGGTTTGGCACAATCGCAAACTGCTATAACACAGGCACAGTCAGCGGCAATACGGAAGTCAGCGGCGTGCGTGGAAATGATTTTGGCACAACCACAAACTGCTATTACCTTGCAGATACAGCAGACGAAAACGGCGGCAAAACCGAAGCTCAGTTTGGCAGCGGCGAGGTAGCTTATCTCCTTTCGCTGGGCTGTACAATAAACGAAACTCATTATAGCGGCGAAGTATGGGGACAGGATTTAAGCGCAGAAAATTCTTACCCCGTTCTCGGCGGCGATAAGGTTTATCAGACAACGCCTTGCCCTAGCTACTCCAATACGGCAACAAAGGAGCATACGGACGAAAACGGTGACGAAACCTGCGATGTCTGCAAAGCAAAAACTGTTTACATAGTTTCTCTTACTTCTCAGCCGGACGGCGTTAATACTTCCGTTGCAAATCTTGACGGCGGCGGAAAAATCAAAGCAGGCGAAAGCACGACTGTTGTCGCTCCCGCTGTTCCCGGATATACCTTTAACGGCTGGTATGAGGACGATACAAAGCTCAGCGCAGACCTCAGCTTTGTGTATACTCCCACAGCGGATATTACGCTTACGGCGAAGTATACGGCGAACAGGACTATGAGCGTGACTATCACAAGCGAGAGCGCAAACTTTAATATCGCTGTCAACGGCGGCACTTCCGAAAACTTTACCACACAGCAGATAAACAATTATGCTGTTGGAACAGTTCTTACGCTCACAGCAAACGGCGATGATTTTGATTACTGGGCAAACGACATAGGCTCTGTTGTCAGCAGAAGCGCAACTTTTGACTATACAGTTGTGGGAAATGTTTCGCTGACAGCGGTATTCAACAAAAAGGCTGAAAACAAGGCTACTGTTACATTTGTTACAGCTTATGACCAGATAATCGGCAGAAAGCAGATGACAGCGGCAGATACAATCGATGTTCCCGTAACTCCCGTAAGATACGGCTATGACTTTGCAGGCTGGTCGGTAAACGGCAGCGCAGCTGTTGCGGCAGACAAGGTCGTTGCGGAGATACAGAAAGCGGTTGCTGAGGTGCTTAAAACCGAGGGCACAGCTGATGATATTGTAATGGTAAGACCTGTTTACGCACCAAAGGTAATCGACATAACAGTTACAGTATATAACGGAAATGCCGAAACGGGAACAGAGCTTTCCTACAAAGTAAACGACATTGTTACCGTAACCGCAGAGCCTGTAAGCGGCATGAAGTTCGCTTACTGGACTGACGGCGCGGGTAAGATTTTGAGCTATAATGAAACATATAAGTTCTATGCAACTATAAGTACTACCGTAAAGGCATCTTATGCTACGGAAGAAACTGTTATTGAGGCAAAGGGTACAACGGAAATAGTTGATATTATACCTGATGCTGCAAATGGAAGAATAGCATTTGTTTCATTGTCGACAGTTCCCGAGGGCTGCACTATAAAGGTTGCAGGTCTTATAGCAACTACTAACGAAAGTGTTGCAAATGGTACATTTGATGATACGACAGCTGAGTATGTACGCGGTAAATCTTGGAGCGGTACATCATACAGATATACTTGGAACAAGAGTGCGACCGCGGATCAGACATGGTATGTTAAGGCGTATCTTGTATATGTTGACAATAATGGTAATACACAGACCGTATACGGTAATACAGTAAGGTCTGCTGCATTACAATGAAAGGAGAATTTAAATGAAAGAATTATATGAAACTCCCGAAATGGAGATAGTCGAGTTTGACGTCGAAGATGTAATTACAACAAGTGGCATTGGTGATGTAGGCGAAGGCGAAGAGTACGAGTAATAACTAAAAGCAGCAGGCAGTTTCAGCTGTCTGCTGTTTGTTTAAGGAGAAACTATGAAAAAGATTGTAAAATACATTACGGTGGCGGTGCTTGTGGTGTGGCTGCTCTGCATGACGGCAATATCGGCGCTTGCATACACCGAGGGGTGTTTCCGATACGAGGTGACCGACGGCGTTATCACCATAACCGAGTATTTCGGCAGGGAGGAAAATGTCACCGTGCCGAGCATGATTGCGGGTACGCCCGTGTCGATCATCGGCGAGAATGTTTTCCCCGACGGCTGCGGCGTAAAGACGGTCAACCTGCCCGATACTATTATGCAGGTGCAGGATAACAGCTTTGGTTCAAGCGTGAATGTTGTATATGCGGTTATTCCCGAGCAGACGACCACGGCTGCGCCCGTGCCTGTTGAGCCGACTGTGAAAGAGTCCGGCGTCGGCGAAATTGTGGACGATGCTCCCGTTATGCCGTACACAAGCGCGGCGGACGTTGTAACGACCCGCACAGATGACGGTGCGGTGTATATTGTGGAGGAAACGGCGGTGGATAATGCCGAGGAGCTTGCAGAGGACATCGGCGAGGGCGGCATGGAAGAAGTGGAAGAAATATTCGACGATGAGCCTGCGGTTGAGCCTGCTGTGTCCGAACAGGCGCAGAGCAGTGTGCTGCCGATAGTTATTTCGGCTGCTGCAGCTGCGGTGGCAGTTATTGCGGCTATCGTGATAATTATGGTAAAGCGGAAAAAGTAATGAGTGATATGTCCTTGATAAGAGCGGATTGACAACTGCAATTTACTATGATACAATTTAGTAAAATCCAGATAAAAACCGCCCGGCTGTCATTAGCCATGTGACAGTCGGGCGTTGTGTTATTATATCAGAAATTCATAATCTCATTCAAATCAGCAAGTATAATCGAGCTGTCGGACTTCGCTTCGTTTATTACAGCGTCGGTAAACCCTGATTTTGAGAAAAGAGCATAATAGGTGTTGTTTTTGTTTTTGCTGAATATATCTGCTTTGGCTTTTAATTCACAGAGAACAGAAAGATCAGTCTTGTCATTTCGCCATTTGCATTCTCCGAAAATATAATCCTTTCCGTCGTTTGCAACCAGATCAATTTCCTCCTGACTGTGAGTAACAGGGTTAGTCCCCCACCATCTTCCGATGGAGGTGAAAAGTATCGGCAATTCTCCGTTTGCGTTTTTTACACAAAGATAATCCATGCAGACTTTTTCGAAAACAAGTCCCATATAGCTGTTGTAATCAGGCTCTATTCGCTTTTCCCATACAGCCTGCTGTGCCCCTGTTTCGATAAGTGTTCTGTTTGCAAAAACATAGCGGTACCAGAAGCGGAACATAAAATCAGAAATACCGTAAATTGTTTTTCTGGAGGATTCTTTCTCGCCAAAAGGTGTTTCCCTGTGCAGTATTCCAAGTTCGCATAAGGTTTTGATATATTTCAGGCACTTCGCAGAGTCTTCACCGATTTTTGTGGAAATCTCATTCGCCTTGGTGTATCCCCCTGCAATAGCTTCAATTATTGCACTGTAAACTCCCGGCTCCTGCACTTCCTGGCGAAGAAGCAGCAATGCCTCCTCGTAAAGATATGAGGTTACTTTCAGATATGCCCGCCTTATATTTTCTTCAAAGGTTTCATTTGTATTTATCTGCTGTAAATATAAAGGAGTACCGCCGAATGCACCATAAAGTTCAAGTTTTTCAGTATCAGAAAAGCCGTCAAGGAATTTTGAGCTTGTCTGGTAGTTAAACGGCTTCATATGAAGCTGCGCCGTCCTTCTTCCGAAAAGGGGACTTTTGGAGCTGAGAACTTCCTTTTCCATAAACCCCATATAGCTTCCGCAGAGTATCATAAAAAGATTTCCCTTTGCAAGTTTGTGGTCGATAATATGCTGAAGTTCTGAAAGCAGAGTCCTGTTTTTCTTTGCAAGATAGGGAAACTCATCAATTACAAGTACCAGCCTTGTATCCTTCTGGCGTTCGTCAATGTATGACAATGCGTTTGTCCAGGATGAAAACGGCTCAAGATTATTTTCACCGTAAAAGTCGAAAACGAGAGATGAAAATTTCTCAAGATTCAATTTGTTGTTGCTCTGTTCAGCGGAATAGAAAATTGTATCCTTGTTTCTGCAGAATTCATTTAGCAAAGTTGTCTTCCCGACACGCCTGCGTCCGTACAGAACAAAAAGCTGAAACCTGTCCTGTGAATAAAGCTCATTCAGATCTGCAAGTTCTTTTTCTCTTCCGATAAAGATTTCCCGCATAACATCATCTCCTTAAAGTGAAACAAAAGTAATTTACTCTAAAGTTAATAATATATCATCCGGACAACTTTGTCAATAGGGAAAGGAATATGAATTTTACAGCGTATGCGGTGTCTTTGCAAATATACGGATTGACAACTGCAATTTACTATGATACAATTTAGTAAATCGTAATACATCAAATTGCAGAAAGGAAAATTCTTTATGTTTATCGGAAGAAAAGAAGAGCTTTCAAAGCTTGAAAAACTTTACAGAACGGACAGATTTCAGATGCCTGTTATTTACGGCAGGAGAAGAATCGGTAAAACTGCACTTATTAATGAATTTATCAAAGATAAGCCTGCAATATCGTTTACAGCAATCGAAAGCAGCCTGAATCAGAATCTCGGAAATTTCAGCAGGAGTATACTGAAGTTTGAGTCACAGTCAGATTCTGATTATCTTCCGTCTTTCCGTACATTTCAGGAAGCACTTGAATATGTTTTCAGTCTTTCTCTGAAGAAAAGATTTATACTTGTCATTGATGAATATCCATATCTTGCACGTGCAGACAAGAGTTTTTCATCAGTCCTTCAGGCCGCAACGGATAAATACAAGGACAAATCCGGACTGTTTCTTATTCTTTGCGGTTCCTCAATGTCGTTCATGGAGGAGCAGGTTCTCGGGTATGAAAGTCCGCTGTACGGAAGAAGAACAGCACAGTTTAAAATTTCTCCGTTTTCATTTTTCGAAATAAAGGACTATATGAATTCATTCAGTCCGTACGATACGGCTTTGCTTTACGGAATATCCGGCGGTACACCCCAGTATTTTCTGCAGTATGACAAGGATATTTCTGTTGAGGAGAACATAAAGGAAAAACTGCTTGATACCAGTTCATATCTTTTTGAAGAGCCGGAAAATCTTCTCAAACAGGAAGTGCGGGAAGCGGCTCTGTACAATGCGGTAATCACAGCTGTTGCAGAGGGTAGTACAAAGATTTCGGAAATAGCCTCAAAAATATCCGAAGAAACCAGTACCTGCACAAACTGTCTGAAAAAACTGATGTCACTTGGAATAATAAAAAAAGAAACACCTTTCGGTGAAAAACAGGGAAGAAAAAGTCTGTATGTGGTAGAGGACAATCTGTTCCGGTTCTGGTACAGATTTATTCCGGAAAATATTTCAGCGCTTCAGAACGGAATGGAAGATGTTATTTACAGAAAAATAAGCGAACAGTTTAATTCCTATATGGGATATGTATTTGAGGAAATATGCAAACAGTATCTGTGGCTGAGAAACCGCCAGGGCTCACTGCCGTTTGTTTTTACCGGTCTTGGCAGATGGTGGGGGACGGACAGCAGAACCAGAACTCAGGAAGAAATAGATATTATAGCGGCAGACGGAAGCAATGCACTGATATGTGAATGCAAATGGAGAAATGAACCTGTGGGAACAGATGTGCTCGATAAGCTTTCTGAACGCAGCACACTTGTAAATTATACATCCACCTGGCTTTTTATTTTTTCCAAATCCGGATTTACCGAATCATGCAGAAATGCCGCAGCGGAAAGACCGAATGTTTTTCTTGTTTCTTTTGACCAGATGTATGAGGAGTTTTGAATTTGATAAAATGTTAAAAAATAAAATATGAAATTAAGAAAAGGAAAACCATGTTATGGGAAGATTTTTTACATCAATTCAGATATTGAATGAAGAAAAGCTTAATAAAGATGCTTTTCTAAAAAAATACTGTGAAAAGATTAGTTACCAGATTCATAAGTCTGATACTTGCGATAGGAATAACACTTCCTTTATTTGGAGATTTAACTATTAATGTCAGTGCTAAGAAAGGTGTTGCTTACCCTCTGAGATTATGGTATACTAAATAAAAACAGCCCGGCGAAAAGGAGAGAAAAGAATGAGATACCCGATAAGCATACAGACGTTTGAAACGATAACGGAAGGAAATTATGTTTACGTTGATAAAACAGATCTTGTATATAACCTTGCGCAGGAACATGTATGCTTTCTGTCACGTCCCCGCAGATTCGGAAAGTCGCTTTTAATCAGCACACTTGATGCATATTTTTCAGGGAGAAAAGAACTGTTCAGGGGGTTAAAGATAGAATCACTTGAGACAGAGTGGGAGAAGTATCCGGTTTTCAGAATTGATTTTGCAGACGGAGATTATACTGATTCTGATTTGCTTAATAAAAAACTTGAAGAGCTTGTAAGCGACTGGGAGGGTGAGTACGGAAAAAAAGAAAATTACACAACATTGACCAGCAGATTTAAATACGTTCTTGAAGCAGCAGAAAAACAAACAGGACATAAGGCGGTAGTACTTATAGACGAATATGATAAGCCAATGCTTGATGTAATCGGAACAGAAACAGAAGAGAAAAACAGAAACATACTTAAAGGATTTTACGGTACTTTCAAGGCGGCAGATGCACACCTGAGATTTGTACTTCTGACCGGAGTGACAAAATTCAGTCAGATATCAGTATTTTCAGGATTTAACCAGCCGAATGATATCAGTATGAACAGCAGGTTTGATGCGATATGCGGAATAACGGAAAAAGAACTGTACAGTTATTTTGCGGAGCCTATTGCAGAGATGGCAGAGAAAATGGAATGTACTGAGGAGGAAATGAAGGCGATACTGAAGAAACAGTATGACGGATACCATTTCAGCAGCGGGATGACGGATATATATAATCCGTTCAGCCTGATAAATGCTTTTAACAGTATGGAAACGGGAAATTACTGGTACAGATCAGGAACACCGACATATCTTGCGAAACTGCTGGAAGGTCATAGTGTTAATATGCAGAAGCTGACCGGACGTCCCTATGAAGCACAGTACTTTGTTGATTATCGTGCTGATTCGGAGGATCCGCTTGCGATGCTGTATCAGAGTGGCTATCTCACCATAAAAAGTTATGATAAACATTATTCTGAGTATATGCTCGATTATCCGAACAATGAGGTGCGAAAAGGGTTTGTTGCATTAATAGCAAACAGTTATTTCAGGGACCCGGAAGATCTTCCTGAAAACCGGGTTAAAAATCTTGACCGTATGCTTCGCAGATGTGATCTTGACGGAGTGCGCGACGCGTTCACATCGTTTCTTTCTTCAATACCGTATGAAGCTAACAAAGATGAACGTGCAAAGGATTTTGAAACGCATTTTTCGTACACATTTTACATCATATTCCGCCTTCTCTCATGTTACACAACACTGATTGAAAAACAGAACAGCAAGGGAAGAGCTGATGTGATTATAGAAAGTGACAATGATATATATATTTTCGAATTCAAACTCGACGGCAGTGCAAAGGAAGCGCTGGAGCAAATAGAAAAAATGCAGTACGCTCTTCCATATCTCGATGACAGCAGGACAGTCCATAAGATTGGAGTAAATATCTCCAGCGAAAGCAGAACGGTTTCTGAGTGGATTGAGAAATGAAAAATTAAACACCGCATATGTATTTTTACAGTGTATATGGTATACTAAAAAAAACAGCCCGGCGAAAAGGAGAGAAAAGAATGAGATACCCGATAAGCATACAGACGTTTGAAACGATAACGGAAGGAAATTATGTTTACGTTGATAAAACAGATCTTGTATATAACCTTGCGCAGGAACATGTATGCTTTCTGTCACGTCCCCGCAGATTCGGAAAGTCGCTTTTAATCAGCACACTTGATGCATATTTTTCAGGGAGAAAAGAACTGTTCAGGGGGTTAAAGATAGAATCACTTGAGACAGAGTGGGAGAAGTATCCGGTTTTCAGAATTGATTTTGCAGACGGAGATTATACTGATTCTGATTTGCTTAATAAAAAACTTGAAGAGCTTGTAAGCGACTGGGAGGGTGAGTACGGAAAAAAAGAAAATTACACAACATTGACCAGCAGATTTAAATACGTTCTTGAAGCAGCAGAAAAACAAACAGGACATAAGGCGGTAGTACTTATAGACGAATATGATAAGCCAATGCTTGATGTAATCGGAACAGAAACAGAAGAGAAAAACAGAAACATACTTAAAGGATTTTACGGTACTTTCAAGGCGGCAGATGCACACCTGAGATTTGTACTTCTGACCGGAGTGACAAAATTCAGTCAGATATCAGTATTTTCAGGATTTAACCAGCCGAATGATATCAGTATGAACAGCAGGTTTGATGCGATATGCGGAATAACGGAAAAAGAACTGTACAGTTATTTTGCGGAGCCTATTGCAGAGATGGCAGAGAAAATGGAATGTACTGAGGAGGAAATGAAGGCGATACTGAAGAAACAGTATGACGGATACCATTTCAGCAGCGGGATGACGGATATATATAATCCGTTCAGCCTGATAAATGCTTTTAACAGTATGGAAACGGGAAATTACTGGTACAGATCAGGAACACCGACATATCTTGCGAAACTGCTGGAAGGTCATAGTGTTAATATGCAGAAGCTGACCGGACGTCCCTATGAAGCACAGTACTTTGTTGATTATCGTGCTGATTCGGAGGATCCGCTTGCGATGCTGTATCAGAGTGGCTATCTCACCATAAAAAGTTATGATAAACATTATTCTGAGTATATGCTCGATTATCCGAACAATGAGGTGCGAAAAGGGTTTGTTGCATTAATAGCAAACAGTTATTTCAGGGACCCGGAAGATCTTCCTGAAAACCGGGTTAAAAATCTTGACCGTATGCTTCGCAGATGTGATCTTGACGGAGTGCGCGACGCGTTCACATCGTTTCTTTCTTCAATACCGTATGAAGCTAACAAAGATGAACGTGCAAAGGATTTTGAAACGCATTTTTCGTACACATTTTACATCATATTCCGCCTTCTCTCATGTTACACAACACTGATTGAAAAACAGAACAGCAAGGGAAGAGCTGATGTGATTATAGAAAGTGACAATGATATATATATTTTCGAATTCAAACTCGACGGCAGTGCAAAGGAAGCGCTGGAGCAAATAGAAAAAATGCAGTACGCTCTTCCATATCTCGATGACAGCAGGACAGTCCATAAGATTGGAGTAAATATCTCCAGTGAAAACAGAACGGTTTCTGAGTGGATTGACAAATGAAAAATTAAACACCGCATATGTATTTTTACAGCGTATGCGGTGTTTTTGCAAATATACGGATTGACATCAGCGATTTGCTGTGATATGATTTAGTAAATCGTAATATACCGGATTATACATAAGGGAGGCAGACAATGAATATAATACCATCAACAGATAACACAGAAGAATACCTGAAGCAGGATGATGTGATTGATTACAGCAGCGAAATTATCACCTGTCTTGCCGGCGAATTAATCGGGAGAACTGACAGCGAAACTCAGTTTATCAAAGCTGCATATGAATTTGTACGGGATAAGATTTCGCATTCGGCAGATAATATAGGTTTTGCCAGCCTGACGGGTGCTGTGTTATTATATCAGAATGTGTTAGTACAGGATGAAAACTTCTCAAAATTCAACTTGTCGTTGCTCTGCTCAGCGGAATAGAAAATGGTATCCTTGTTCCTGCAGAATTCATTTAGCAAAGTTGTCTTCACGACATGCCTGCGTCCGTACAGAACAAAAAGCTGAAACCAAACAAAAATATCTGCACCCAATGCGTGCGACGTGCGAAATATGCGAGAAATGCGAGAGAGACACCTCTTCAAGGTATGAACACCTGCGAGGGTTCCCTCTAGAAATGACGTAACTGAAAAATATCCGCAAACGTAAAAAATCATCCCACCAAACAGCAATTATGCTGAAACAGTGGGATGTGTGTCAGGTTAAGTAACTCAAACCATTCACTTATTTAATTCCGAATTCCTCGTACAGTTTCTGACGGTATTCGGTATCTGATGCAGCTTTGAATGCATCGTCTTTTCTTTCAGCCTCTTCAAGTGCCCTGAATAAAGCACCAAGCTTGTTTTCACCTTCGGCTCTTCCTTTAACCTCACCCTCAGCAAATCCGTTATTGTAACCTTCCCATACCAGATTCTTCTCATGAATTTCAGTAACACGTTCCTGATTAAAAAGAGTGTCCATCATAGTATACACCTCATTTT
>SAMEA3663038__coassemble_625_pt1 | contig 11155 bp, 1 predicted proteins | sample SAMEA3663038__metabat2_low_PE_024 | metagenome-assembled genome bin SAMEA3663038 (sample SAMEA3663038) | pig gut metagenome | biome: pig gut; feature: pig-associated habitat; material: faeces | place: France | collected 2012
TGACCATAATGAATAATTGAAATCATTGGTTCCATCATGTCTGAAGGCATCACTTGAAATCATTTTTACTTCTCCGCCTATTGTTATGTTATGGAATTTAGAATTAGTAAAGATTTTTTGATCAATTGAACGACCTACATTACTTCCAAAAATCCAAAATACTGAGCTTTTGGCAGTACCAGACGTACCGTTTATAACTAGTGACGGAGGCGTATAAGCATCTTTACAAAGTCCGTTAAAGGCAAATTGACCGATACTTGTTACACATCCTGGGACGGTAAATGTTCCTCCGTTTTTATAGAAATTAGAACATTCTGCAAATGCATTTGCGCCAATAGTTGTAACTCCTTCTGTATCCCCCTTAAGATTAAGGGCACCATCAAATCCTGTAGCCATAAAGAACGCATAATCTCCGATTTCAGTAGTACCTTTGAATGACAAACTACCTGTAAAGTTTCTGAAATCTTCTCCGGCTGCTTTTTTCCATGAGTTGAACGCACTCGCCTTTATTGAGTTTACAGATCCGTGTACTATCATATCTTTAAATTTTGCTCCGCGGAACGGCGCACCATCAAGAATCTGATATCCATTAGAAACTTCTGTACCCGACCAGATATCAAACGGTCCTGGATTTTGTGTATTACTTGCAAACTTATAAAATGCACTATCACCAATCCCGTTCATACCGTAAGGAATTACTAATCCTCCACTAAAGTTTATGCAATTATTGAATGCATTCGCCTCTATAGTTTTTACGCTTCCAAGATATAATGTTCCGTCAAAACCGTTAGCATTCTGAAAAGCACCGTTCATAATTGTCTGAACAGTATTTTCTTCAATAGTTAAATCACCTGTTAATCCATTATACACTCCATAATCAGACTTGAATGCCTCACTATCAATTGTAGTAATCTTACCTCCTATAGTCACATTATGAAATTTTGCGTTTTTAAATATACCTTTTTTCAGAGTTGTTCCATTGTCATGCGAACCGGCATACAGCTTAAGCTCCGGACCATCACCATTACTTGCAAAGCTATAGAATGCGTCACTGTCATTAGTTTCATTGCCAATAGCAAGTACTGTTTCAGGAATAGTAAGTATCCTCTCAACCGCTGGGTTAGTATAGAAATTAACACAATTCTTAAATGCATAGTTTCCTATTTTGGCCACTGATCTCATAGTCCCGCCACCGTCTGCATACTCAAACTCAAGTTTTCCGTTAAATCCTCTGCACTCTTCAAATGCACTGTCCTTTATCACATAAAGTGAATGAGGAAGAATTAGGTCACCGGTAAATTTCTGACCGTAAAAGGCATCGTTTGATATTGTTTTATAATATGAATTATTCGTATTAAATGTCAGAGTGCCATCAAACCCTCCTTCGCCTCCTGCGTTTCTCATACTGAACGCACTTGTACCAATATAAACAACATTCTGTCCGATATACAGGCTTCCGCTTATTTTTGTATAGTCATAGTTATAACTCTTATTGGTCATCATAAAATTATCAGCTATAGATTGAACATTCCATCCTACAGAAACATCATGGAATTTTGAATTATTAAAGATTTTTGCATCTATCTGATTTAGAGTTACAGTATTGGAATGACTGTCAGTTTCCAGTGCACGATTTACTGTTGACGAATAGCCTTCAATATTAAGTTTTCCAGGACTTGATGTATTTGCAGCGAAGCTTTCAAATGCTCTCTCATCTATAGATTTTACAGATGCCGGTATCCTAAGGCCACCAGAAAATTTACTACAGCCAGCAAACGCTTCCGTTCCGATTTTTTCAATACCATCAACTATAGTTGCTGTCTCTTGGTTATAATCAAATCCAAGAGTAAGTACACCGTCAAAACCTGAACAATTATAGAAGGCCTGCCTCCATACTGAATCAACTGTAGATTCAATGGTCAGATTTCCAGTAAGTTTTGAATAAGTTTCGTTATTATTTTTAAATGTTTCTTCAGCAAGTACTTTGACTTTTCCTCCAATTGTTACGTTTTTAAACTGCGCGTTGTCAAATATCTGGATAGTCGGATATTTGTTATTTTCAAGCGGAGCCTTTGATCCAAATGCACCTTTATCATCAGGATTTGAGGTACCTAAAATTTTTAAGGCTGGTATTTTTGAAGAATCTCTGTCTGATGAGCACATTCCCGAGAAGGCCTGTACACCGATACTTTGAACGCGTTCCGGAAGAATAAACTCAGCCTGTTCACCGTTTTTCGTTGTGAAATTTTCATAAAATTTTGTACAGCCTGCAAAAGCTTCCTGACCAATTGAAAGATTGCTTCCACTTATAACCGTTTTTCCTGACTCTGTAATTCTGTTACCAAGTATCAGTTCCTCATCAAAAGTACAGCCTTTAAACGCTTCTTTTCCAATACTTGTTACACCTGCACCAATTTCTAATGTACCGGATAGTTTATACAATCTTTCTGTGTCATTATCGTTGTATCTGTAATTAATAAATGCATAATCAGCTATTTTATAAACATTTCCATCAATAAGCACATTATGGAACTGTGAACCTACAAATATTTCTGTATCAATTGTATGCCCGTTTTCTGAACTTCCGGCCCATAGCACAAGTGCGCCCGGTTTTGATGAATTAGCTGCAAAACGATAGAATGAATTATTTCCCATTGATGTTACTGAATGAGGAATAACCAAATCCCCTGTAAAGTTATTGCAGTTTTTAAAAGCATATTGACCTATAGTACTAAGTTTAACACTACCTTCTTTCTCTCCAAGCAGCAGTCTTCCATCAAAATTACAGCTTTCAAATGCTGACTGACCTATTGTTTCGACAACATCTTCTATTGTAAGGTTACCTTTAATATCGCTGTAAGTATAGTTATACTTTACATTTACTTTCTGTTTGTTAATTTCCTCTTCGCATGTGTAATTACTATAATTATCCATGTTATGGAAAAGATCATTTCCTATATGTTTAACACTTCCTCCTATAGTAACTCCGTTAAATTTTGAACCCAGGAATATCGGATCTTTTCCGTTTCCAAGTGTATTGTTACTATCTGACGAACCGAGGACAGTCAGTGAACCATTTCCAGTACCAGTAAAGGAAAATGCTTTCACGCCGATTACGGATACACTTTCAGGAATGCTTACATTGTCAAACTGCATAGCAAAAAATGAATTTGTGCCAATCTGTGTCACTCCGTCTTTGATAATGAGATCACCGACTATGCCTGAGAAATCATAATTATCATTCCCCTTTATCGGAGAAGGGATTACATTTCCTTGAGTATCTTTTATATTGTCTCCAAAATCATAATACAGTTTATTATTGAACTGATCATGATGAATTATTGTGACATTACCGCCGATTGTAACATTTTTAAAGTGTGCTGAAGAAAATAGTGGTGCTCCGTCAGAATTTAAATCAGGATTTCCTAAATTTCCTTTGTCATCAGAAGTACCGTACACTTTTAATTCACCGAGTTTTTCAGTCGGAGTAAGTTCAGCAAACTGCTTGAACGCACATCTTTCCATGTAATTTACCGTTTTAGGAATATAAAGACCACCTTCGACTCTTCTGCAGCGTGCAAATGCGCCTTCATAAATTTTCTGGATATGATCATTTTCAAGAGAAAGCCCGGTAAGATTTTCACAGTCAGAGAATGCGAGTTTTTTGACTTCTTCAACGTTTCCGCTTATTGTAAGAGTTCCTGTTAAATCCTCGCAATCATAAAATGCATTTTCTTTTATGATTATTACACTTCCGCCGATTGTTATATTTGAGTAATTTGAATTTCTGAAAATTGAGTTTGTTCCGTCGCCGAGAGCTCCCACTTCTTTTCCGTCAACCGTTTCTTTTCCGGAACAGCCGTATATAGTAAGGGATCTTCCGCTTCCGGAGTTTTCGAATGCAGAACTGCCGATTGAAGTTACTGAATCAGGTATAGATACAAGTCCGATACTGCTTCCGTTATAGAATGCACTGCTGCCTATAGACGTTAAAGTTGACGGAAAACTCAGATCACCTGACATTTTTGAGCAGTTTTTAAAAGCACTGTCGCCGATAGTCTGAACTGATTTCAGCTCTGCAATGCCGGTCAGATTTGAACAGTTTTCAAAAGCATGTGCACCAATGGTTGTAACTTCAGGCAGTGATATTGTTCCATTAAGTCCGGTACAATCAAGAAATGCTCTGTCTTCAATTGTCTTTACTGTATTGTTAAGTACAACTGGACCTGTTATTTTTGAATAGTCAGCTGTTATAGAATCATCACCATTCGATTTACCGCCGTGATGAAAAGCATCCATACCGATATTTTCAACATTTCCACCAATTGTAATACCTGTGAATTTCGCACCGGTGAATATAAACGCACCTATGGATTTTCCACTGTTGTACGAACCTGATTTCAGTTCGAGGATACCCGGAGAAGATGTTTCGCCGGAAAAATCACGGAAAGCAAGGTCACCTATACCACCTGTTACACTTACAGGAACAGTAAGTCCACCCTGGAATCTTTTACAGTATGCAAAAGCCTCTGCACCTATAGTTTTCAAACCATTTCCTAAAGTAAGCGTTCCGTTGAATCCTGTACATTCTTTGAATGCCTCAGTACCGATACTTTCAACACTATCAGGGATTACAAGATTTTCGGAAAGACCTGAACATCCGTAAAATGCACGATTACTAATTGTCTTTAATTTTGTTGAAAGTTTAAGTTTATTAATATATGAGCAGCCATTAAATGCATTCTCACCAATTTCTGTTACTGAATCACAAATGATCAGCGAACCTTTTATGTTATTATATGGAGTTGAACTATTATATGGAATATTTGCAAATGCATTTTCAGCTATTTTAGTAACATTTCCTCCAATAGTTACTCCATTAAATTTAGCGTTTGTGAAAATAAGCCCACCTAATCCATACTTTGTTACATTTTCTTCAACTGTATATTTATACGAACCTCCATTAATAACTAATTTTCCAATATTGCCATCATTGTTATTGTTATCATAATAACTTGCAAAAGAATCAAACGCCTCTTTTCCAATTGATTCCACTGTTTCCGGAATCACAAGTCCACCTGTAATATTGGTACAGCCTTTAAATGCGTTCTGTCCAATCTTTGCTACATTGTTAAGATCAAGAGTTCCGGAATATGTATTACATCCCTCAAACGCACTTGCTTCGATGTATTTAACTTTATCGCCTATTACAAGTCCGGAACTAAAACCTGCTCCTTTAAACGCTGACGCACCTATGGTTTCAACATTATCTTTAATAGTAAGTGAAGCTTTATCATTTATTTTATTAAAATTAATATCTTGAAAAGCATCCTCTCCAATCTTTTCGACTTTTCCGCCTATAACAAGTGAATTAACGTGTATACCTTGAAAAACATCTTTTTCTATTACAGCATCATAATCTAATCCGTTAATTGTAACCGCACCTGCCGTGTTGCCTGTTCCGGAAGACTGGCTTGTACTATCGGACACAACAAGATCAGTACACCCTAAAATATACATTGTACCATTATTCATAACAAAATTGTTAAATGCGTATTTCCCTATACTTGTTACAGTCTCCGGTATAGTAAGGGACTTGGTATCGTTCAGGCCATTACAATTCTGAAAAGCACCTTCACCTATAGAAACCACCTTAGTGCCAATATTCAGATTTCTTATTCCTCTTCCGTTGTAAAAAGCGTATGATGTAATTGTATCAGCATCACAGTTTTCTAACGACACGTTTTTTACAGTAGTGTTATTTTTAAGAATCTTCCTGGAATCATAACTCTGAACAGGTAAACTTTCAGGCTTACCAATCTGCTTGATTACAGATTCTTTACCGTCATCTACATAATAAAGCTGATCATTATCAACTGATACTTTTACATATGGATTGCTGCTGTCAGCAGGTTCTGTGTTCTTTAACCAATATCCGTTAATTGTCCTCGGTATATCCATAGTATCAGAATTGCCTATATAACTGTCAACATATACATAACGTGTACTTTCACTATCAGAGAGCGTATAGAACACATAGTCAGGTGCTGTTATCACCGCCCGTGTATCCACTGTCACCTTGGTACTCCTGATTTCCACATCAGTATAGTCAATATAAATATCACCTTTGTATGCACTTTTTAAAGCATTAAGAGTATCACTGTCATTCTGTTCTGTTATTTTACCGGCATGATCTGGATTGATTGAAATCAGATATCCGCCATTATCAGAAAAATGTTCCAGCTTTTCTGAATGTTTAACAGATGCTATGGTCATTGTGCTGTCGTTTACACTTATTGTGCTGTCGTTTACATTTATAGTATAATTTGCATTTACAGTAAGCCCTTCAAGTCTGAAAACTTTGTCAACCGCATTATCATAATCTGCGGATAATGAAAAATCACTGCTTAATGAACCAATAATTTCAGAGGTTTTACTTTCAGAATCATAGTAGTAAATATTTCCGCTGCCAACACTACTATTGATCTTTTTTATTATCTCGTTTCCATCAGTATTGTTTGAATCCGAAATGTAAAATCCGTTTTCATTATCCTTTGATTTAATATGTTTAACATCTGTCTTTACAACACCAGTGTCAGGAAGGTAATCAGTACTTCCATTTTTTTGAATCTTTAATTCAAATTCCCCTGTGATTTCAAGTTTGCCAATCTCAAACGATGAATCATCTGTACCTGCTTTATAATCAAGTGTTATACCTTTTTTAGTTGTACTTGCAGTACCAACCTTATGTATTGTCCCATTCGGCGGATTCTGATACCAGATATCGGCTGAATATGCACCGCTGTTTAATTTATCAATAATACTCTGGTCGCCGCCTTCAGGATAAACATCAATCGTCTGACCGGAAGGAACAAAGAAATATCCTTCTTTTGAACTGTCAGTGATATGGTAAACTTCCCGCCTTTTTATACAGGCAAGGTCTTCAACTTTACCAGTTGGAAGCTTAACTTTCACATCTTCATTTACAAATACTTTAAGATTATCTATTTCAAATTTTTCTGTATCGCTTTTTTTGTATTCAATATCAGTACCCTTAAAAGTACTTTCATCTGTTTTGTCAATTTCTTCGTAAACTGTGAACGGAGTATAGGTATAAGTTTTTCCTGCTTCGTCATAAGACTTGTAGTATTCCTGATATGCAATAACAAGACTGTCTATGTAACCGTTCTGAAACTCACTTATTAATTTACCTTCCTGACTAAGAATTTCCTCCAGGTTTGTCTTGTCAGCTGAATCTGTACCGCAAAATACACCAGCCCATGTTTTGCCTGATTTTATTACAGACATATCCGTTATTATATAGCCATTCTTTATGTATTTACTTTCACGGCTGTATTCAATATGACCAAAACCCTGTTTGTTTTCTGTTCCTGTATAGGAAGGAGAAACACTAAATGAATTTGCAAAATTTGTCTCCGCCACAATCGGCTGTCTCGCACTTACTGAAAGCCCTTTACTTGTATCGACCTGATTTTCACTGATTATATGCTGGAAATCATTGGTTTCTTTCGAACTTACATCAATGTTTATTCCATCAACTTCAGAATTACTCTGCACATACCAGTTTCCGTCACGCTGAATCCAGCCAACATAATTCAGATCACCAATTTTATGTACTGGGATTTTATTCCAGTGATGCTTGTACACATATGAATCACACGATCCCTCAGCAGGAGGCCAGTAAAAATCACTGTTAAATTCTCCACAAGTAAGTCTTTTATAGATTATTTCACCTTTAGACAGCGTAAAAAAATCATACACTATTTCTTCGCCGTCATTATTTTCACAATATATACTTAACCATTCAACATTTTTTTCCCCAGAATTATTTTTTAATGTAACTCCCGCAATCTTATAAACAGGATTATTTAAATCTACATTTTTAACAATGGTGTTGATGTTTTCTATACTATTCTCTGAATTTTCGATTTCTGATTTTATTTTATTAATTGGATTTTCCTGATATTCGTTATTAATCAATGAAGCTGTAAGTTCATGGGTTTTAACAAAAACAGTTTTATTAATTTCATCCTCATCATGGCAGCAGCTGCACCAGCAACATGAAACTTTTTCTGTGTCAGATTTTGTTTTATCGTTGAAACTTTTTGATACCCCAACTTTTACAGATGCTGAATATACTTTACTTTCTTCTTCACCTATTGGGTTAATAGACCAGCTTAGAGCATACTCTCCACCGTTAGGGCAAATCCCCTTTATTTTACTATCAGATGTTCTTTCCCCGCCAGCTTCCTTTATACAATTCTCCAGCGCATCATTAAGCTCATTTATATCGTAATACCTCTTCGAAACAATCTTATACTCCAGATCGTTCACAAAATCAGTCATAATACTCCGGCAGTTATTGATTTTTGATTTTTCAATATACCCTGAAATATTAGGCACAGCAATGGCTGCAATAATTGCGATTATAGTCAATACGCAAATTACCTCAACTAACGTAAACCCTTTCCTGATTTTTTTCATTTGACCACGTCCTTTTTATTACCGCAAAACTATTTTTTCGTTATAATTATATTTCATTTTCTCTGATCATTATATTTTTTGTTGTGTATATTGCCGTATAAAGAATATAACTCTAATAAATATATCGACACTTTAACTAAACAGTCAAGTATCACATACTACAAATATTTAACGAAAAAATCATATATTATGATGTTATAAACAAGTACACAATATAGCATAAACCCAATGAATAAACCTGCTCTTCCGCAGAAGTAAAAAAGAGAATAACCTCTCATTTTCCGGGAGATTATTCTCGCCCTAAGAAATATTTTCGCCATTATTTGGAACAAAAAACAAAAAATCCGCAGATTCACTACGGATTTTTTATCGTTTATCATTCCCCTGAAATTTTTCAAAAGCATCAATCTGAATAATACGCCACCTTAAGAACTTCCTCCGGTGTCGTAATGCCCTTTCTTACAAGGTTAACTGCACTCTCGCCAAGCGTCTTCATTCCCTGATGTTCAACTGCGTAGTTAAACATATCCTGGCTGTCAGCGCCCTTGGTAATCATTCGTTTTAATGTCTTGTCGATGAGCACCATCTCATGAATAGAAACTCGTCCCTTGTAACCTGTGTTGTTGCACACATGGCAGCCGTGACCTTTTCTGATTACCTTGATATCCGGACCGATTACTGCCGATTCTTCAGGTGTAGGTTCGGTTTCATATGCACAGTTCTGGCATACCTTTCTTACCAGTCGCTGTGCCACTACTCCCACAAGTGAGTTGGCTACGAGGTACGGAGCAAGTCCCATGTCTTCAAGTCTGACTATTGAAGATATGGCGTCATTTGTGTGAAGTGTGGAGATAACAAGATGTCCTGTAATAGCAGCCTTTACCGAAATTTCAGCAGTCTCCGCATCTCGTGTTTCACCGAGCATGATGATATCCGGGTCCTGGCGGAGAAGTGCACGGAGTCCGACGCTGAAGGTCAGACCTGCCGGGACGTTTACGGACATCTGGTTTATCTTCGGGAGTCCGCGTTCAACCGGATCTTCGATTGTTGAAATATTTACCGGGCGCTTTGCAAGGTGCTCAAGTACCATGTAAAGTGTGGTTGTCTTACCGGAACCTGTTGGTCCGGTTATGTATATAATACCGTTCGGGGAAGAAAGCATCTTCATCATCTTTTCATACGCTTCCTTCTCCATACCAAAATGTCCTGCCTTATCAATGGTTGTTTCTGAAGAAAGATATCTCATTACGACCTTTTCGCCGTATATCGTAGGGATAACAGAAACACGGACACTGATATTGTAGCCGTCAACAACTGTCTTAAAGTTACCGTCCTGCGGTACTCTCTTTTCGGCAATATCAAGGTTACCCATGATTTTGATACGGGCAACGATGGATGCGTGAAGGGATTTTGCAAGTGTAACATACTCAATAATCTGACCGTCTATTCTCATACGAACCTGTGTATGCTTTTCAAAAGGTTCGATATGAATATCACTGGCATTTGTACTGTATCCTCTTACAAGAAGTGAATTTACAAGCTTGATAACAGGTACCTCATCTTCACCGTCTTCAAGTTCAAGGGTAGGTACTTCAAGATCCTCAACTGATGTATTTGCCTGCTTTGCTGCAAGCTTCGCACCGACTTCAGCATAGTTCTGGTCGATGAGTCTTTTTATTGTTGCACTTTCTGCAAGGTAGATTTCGAGCGGCATGCCGACTATCTGACGGATATCTTCCTGCGCATAGAAGTTAAGAGGATCGGACATGGCAATCTGGAATCTGTTGTCATTCTGCGAAAGCGGAAGTACGTTATACTTGACAGCAAGCTGTTTCGGCAGTTTTTCCGAAGCCTCAAGGTCTATGATGTAGTCATCAAAGTTAATCATCGGAAGTTCAAGTTTTCTTCCGAGGCTTTCGAGTACCTGGAGTTCTGTTACGAAACCGAGTTCCTGAAGGAGTGCGCCAAGTCGCTTTCCCTGGCCTGCTTCTGTCTTTTGGTAGTCAAGTGCCTGTTTGATATGATCATCTGTGATGTATCCGTATTCTTTTAATACCTCACCTATAGGTACGTTTTTCATAGTTAAGTGTTTTCCTCCTTGAATTCACTTTTTCAGTTGATATATGTATACAGCATATTTATTTTATTATTATTTTCTGTACTGATGTTATCAGTAATAATAATATGATCCTTTGCACTTTTATTCAGTATAGGAATATTGCCCTTACGGGAATAAAAAACTTCACCATCACGGACTATTTCCACTTTAAAACTGATTGTATCCGGTTTAATTGTTTTTGAGTTATCAGTCGGATCAGTTACCGGATACTGTTCAAATGAAACTATACATGAGCAACCGTTCATTACAGTATTTCCGCCCAATATATTAACCGGGGTGCTTATTGATTTTCTCATGAGAGACATGCTTTTATCCGTTATCTCCATTCTCTCAAAATAAGGAATAATTTCCACAGTTTCAGAACCTTCTGACACTGTTATCTTAAGGTCATCTTCATCAATAAACGACAAACTGTCCTTAGTATTTATATCGACAGTTTTATCAATTTTTAAAGCTGTGGCATAGGACAGATGGTCGTAAATAAAGTTATATACGTTGTTTCCATTATTCTGTGCCGCTCTGAAAAGTGCA
>SAMEA3663038__coassemble_648_pt1 | contig 10945 bp, 8 predicted proteins | sample SAMEA3663038__metabat2_low_PE_024 | metagenome-assembled genome bin SAMEA3663038 (sample SAMEA3663038) | pig gut metagenome | biome: pig gut; feature: pig-associated habitat; material: faeces | place: France | collected 2012
TTCCCTGCGGTCACTCCGTGCATATCGGCTAATATTGAACGAAAAAATATTTTTTCGTTCAATATAGGATAAATTTATTTCCCCTGAAGATTTCAGGGGAAATTTTTTATTGGAAAATATCAAAAATGTATTGAAAAACTGTCTGATATTTAGTATAATTTATATATACTGTTTTATGAGAGGGAGTAAAAATGAAAAAGATACTTGACTGGAAAAAATATACGGAAAAGGCAGTTCAGACGGTTTCAGAGGGAATCGTTATGCTTATAAATAAAAATAATGCACTCCCGCTTGATATTAAAGAAGAGATTGCAGTTTTTGGAAGAATTCAGCTGCATTACTATAAGAGCGGAACCGGTTCCGGAGGTATGGTGAATGTATCCGAAGTAACAGGAATTGTTGACGGACTGCGTGAGAGCAGTGTCAGGATAAACGAAGAACTTTATTCTGCATATGAAAAGTGGGATGAAAAAAATCCTTTTGATCCCGGTGAAGGCTGGGGAACTGAGCCATGGTCACAGGAGGAGATGCCGCTTGATGATGAACTTGTCAAAAAGACAGCGTCACATTGCAGAACAGCGGTTGTTATCATTGGAAGAACTGCCGGTGAGGAACAGGACAACAGAGCCGAAAAGGGGGCGTTCTACCTCAGTGATGCCGAGAGGGATATGATAGTCAAAGTCAGAAACAGCTTTGAAAAGATGATTGTTCTTCTCAATACGGGTGGGATAATCAATACAAACTTTATTGAGGAAAACAATCCTGACGCTCTCCTTTATGTATGGCAGGGCGGGATGACAGGCGGAACGGGAACTGCGGCTGTTCTTACAGGAAAGACAAGTCCTTCAGGAAAACTTCCGGATACAATCGCAGACAGGATAGAGGATTATCCGTCAGCGGATTATTTCGGAGACAGGGAGAGAAACTTCTACGCAGAAGATATTTACGTTGGATACCGGTATTTTGAAACATTTGCCAGAGACAAGGTTCATTATCCTTTTGGTTTCGGTCTTTCATATACGGAATTTGAAGTGCGTCTTTTAAATAATTTTACAGAACCTTACAGGGATTATTCAGATTATACACAGGTGTTTGAGATAAGTGTTAAAAATACCGGTAACTTCAGCGGAAAGGAAACAGTTCAGATTTACTGTGAACAGCCTCAGGGAAAACTCGGAAAAGCGGCAAGAATTCTCTGTGGGTTTAAGAAAACAGGAGAACTCAGACCGGGTGAAGAAGAGGTCATTTCTGTAAGAGTGCCTTTTTCCTCCCTTGCTTCATATGATGATTCCGGAGTAACAGGACATAAAAACTGCTTGGTTCTTGAAAAAGGGGAATACAGATTCTATATCGGAACTGATGTACGAAATGCTGAACTTAAGTTAAGTATTGAGCTGCCTGAAAAGGAAACGGTTGTGATTAAGCAGCTTAGTCAGTGCCTTGCACCGGTTCTGCCGTTTAAGAGAATGAAACCGGTTATGGAGGGTAAGGGGACTTACAGCGTATCATTTGAAGATGTTCCCCTCATGGAAACTGATGAAAATCAGAGAAGACTTGACAATATGCCGCAGGAGATACCGTATACTGGCGACTGCGGAATAAAGCTTTCAGATGTGCTGAACGGGAAAAATACCATGGACGAATTTATCGCACAGCTTTCTGATGAAGACCTTGCCTGTATCATAAGAGGTGAGGGTATGGGAAGCCCAAAGGTAACTGCCGGAACAGCTTCTGCATTCGGCGGAGTATCAGAAAGTCTGAAAAGTTTCGGCATACCTTGCGGCTGCTGTGCTGACGGACCTTCAGGTATGAGACTTGACTGTGGTATAAAGGCGTTCAGTCTCCCTTCCGGTACCATGATAGCTTCAACATTTAATCCGGAACTCATAACGGAACTTTTCGAGATGACAGGTGCTGAGATGGCTGAAAACCAGGTGGACTGTCTCCTCGGTCCGGGTATGAATATTCACAGACACCCTCTCAACGGGCGAAACTTCGAGTATTTTTCAGAGGATCCTTTCCTTACCGGAACGATGGCATGTGCAGAACTAAAAGGTCTTCACATGAACGGCTCAGAAGGTACAGTAAAACATTTTTGCGGAAACAATCAGGAAACAGACAGACTTGTAATTGATTCGGTGATATCTGAAAGGGCACTTCGCGAGATTTACCTCAAAGGTTTTGAGATGGTTGTAAAGGATGCTGACGCCAGATCTGTTATGACAACCTACGGTGCACTTAACGGTCTCTGGACAGCAGGAAATTACGACCTCAATACCTCGGTTCTCCGTAAAGAATGGGGATTTGAAGGTATGGTTATGACTGACTGGTGGGCTGATATCAGTGAACGCGGTCAGAAACAGCGTAAAAATAATTTTGCCGCGATGGCAAGGGCACAGAATGATGTGTATATGGTCTGCTCAGACAGTGAAAATCACAATGACAATACGATAGCATCCCTTGAGAACGGTACACTTAACCGTTCAGAACTTCAGAGAAATGCAGCAAATATCTGCAGATTTCTTATGAATTCAAATGCTATGAAGCGTATGTTGAACACATATGAAAAAACAGAAATCATAAACCGTCCTGAAGAGGATGCGGGAAATGACCGTCCTGTTATTTTCTATGAACTTGAAAGAGAAGTAACGATTCCGCTTGATGTGGCAGATACAAACAAAGGAAAGATTTTCTGTTTCGAACTGACAATAAAAATCCCCGGACTTTACGAAGCAACTGTAAATGCTTCATCGGACAGAAGTGAAACTGCACAGATACCTGTGACATATTTTAATAACGGTACTGTATGTGCTGCATTCACTTTTAACGGAACTGACGGTAAAACTGTATCACTTTCCAAAGATGTATGGATGCACTCACGTTTTAATACGATAAGACTTTATTTTGCACAGAGTGGTCTGAAAACGGAAAGTATAACTTACAGGCTGAAGAAACCTTTTGAATAAAACGAGGAATATCATGAAGATAACAATTAATACTAACGAAGAAGTGGTTAAAACCGTAAAGGAAGGCCTTGCAAGGACAGGAGGATACTGCCCCTGCAGACTCGAAAGAAAAGAAGAATACAAGTGCATGTGCGAAGAATTTAAAGCACAGATTGCAGATCCTGATTTTGAAGGATACTGCCACTGTATGCTTTACTATAAATCAAAATAAAAACGGAGGAAGAGAAAATGTCAGAAGTAAATATTACGTACGACAATTTTGAAGAGGAGGTTGTAAAGTCAGAACTACCGGTTCTGCTTGATTTCTGGGCAGAATGGTGCGGCCCGTGCAGAATGCTTTCACCGGTTGTTGCTGAAGTTGCAGCTGATTATGAGGGAAGACTTAAGGTAGGCAAGGTCAATGTTGACGAATATCCTGAGATTGCAGATTCATACGGTGTATCAAGCATTCCTATGCTTGTTGTTATGAAAGCCGGACAGACCGTTTCAGCATGTGTCGGCTACAAGGAAAAAGCTCAGATTGAGAAACTGTTCGAAGAATATATTTAAGTTTACAGGAAATGGATTTTATAGGAGTATGTGTAATGAAATTTGTAAAAAGAATACTGTCATTTGTGACAGCAGCGGGGATGTTCAGTACTGCTGCAGTATGTTTTTCATTCGACAGGAATGATGTAAATGCAGCATCTGTAGTATCACTTTCACCCAATAACAGGTATGATATCAACAACGGAATTTTTGAAGGCTGGGGAACTTCCCTCTGCTGGTGGGCAAACCGTGTGGGATATTCCGATGTTCTCGCTGAAAAATCAGCAGAACTTTTCTTTGGCGATTCAGGACTGAGAATGAACATCGCCAGATTCAATATAGGTGGCGGAGACGATCCTTCACATGATCACATTACGAGAACAGACTCAAATATGCCCGGATATTCAAAATTTGAAAACGGACAGGTTGTATACGACTGGAATGCAGACTATAATCAGAGAAATGTTCTTATGAAGTCGATTGCTGCAACGGGCGGTAATCTTATTGTTGAAATGTTTTCAAATTCCCCTCCGTTCTACATGACAGAGAGCGGATGTACAAGCGGAAACAGAGATGCAGGAAAAAACAATCTGAAAAATGATTGGTATGGCGGATTTGCCGATTATATGGCTGAAGTCTGTGCACATTATCAGAACGAGTGGGGAGTGGAGATTCAGAGTGTTGAACCTTTCAATGAACCGTATACAAATTTCTGGGGCGCGTACAGTCCAAAGCAGGAAGGTTGCCATTTTGATATTGGTGAATGTGAATCAAGAATGATAACGGAAATGAACCGTGCGATGAATGAAAAAAATATGGGTGATACGATGATTGCTGCATCGGATGAAACATCGATAGACACTCAGATTGATGCATTCAAGGCTCTGTCAAATGAAGCAAAGAATGTGGTACAGAGAATAGATACCCATACATACGGGGGCAGCAAACGTACGGAACTTAAAAATCTTGCTCTTCAGAACGGAAAAAATCTCTGGATGAGTGAGGTAGACGGAGGTGCGACTTCAGGACAAAACGCAGGAGAAATGGGTGCGGCTCTATGGCTCTCAAACAGAATAAAAGATGACTGCAACGGACTTAATTGTTCAGCATGGATTCTCTGGCAGGCTATAGACAAGCATATTTCAAAGGACGGTTACAACGGTAAGAAAGACAGTGGCATGCCGGATATTACGGGCGGATTCTGGGGACTTGCAGTTGCTGACCACGATAAACAGGATATTATTCTGACTAAAAAATATTACGCTTTCGGACAGTATTCAAGGTACATTCGTCCGGGATATACAATGCTCAAAACCTCAGATTCAACAGTTGCGGCATATGACAAGGAGGGTAACAGACTTGTTATCGTTGCTACAAATGACGGAAGCAGTCCTAAGACACTTAACTTTGATCTTTCGGAATTCAGTGAAACAGGCGATTCTGTTCAGGTAATCAGAACAAGCGGAAGTATGGCAAACGGTGAAAGCTGGAAGGAACTCGATGATATCCCGACAGATGAAAACGGATTCACTGCGGAACTTAAGGCTCAGTCGATTACAACATATATTGTTGACGGAGTTAAAGCAGTTGATTTTTCCGCTGAAAACCGCATTAATATTTCGGCTTCACAGGTAAGCGGAAGCAATCCGTGGAGAAACTCTCCTGATGTACCTCAGAACGTATTTGACGGGAACCTTTCAACATATTTTGACGGTGTAGGAAACGGCTGGGTACAGGCAGATCTCGGAGATGTATATGACATCACAGCAATCGGTTATTCACCTCGTTCAGGTTATGAATACAGATGTCCGGAGGGACGTTTCTATTCTTCTGCTGATGGTGTGACCTGGAACGAGATGTACCGGATAGTATCAAAGCCTTCATTCGGAATGCATTATCTTACAAAGCTTCAGAATACAGAGGGTGTCAGGTATATTAAATATCAGGTTCCTGAAGGAACTCCGGACGGCAGTGTGAATAAGGATAATGTATACTGCTGCAATATTGCGGAGATAGAATTATACGGTAATCTTTCTGTTCCTGAGATTGTCGAAGGTGATATCAACGGTGACGGTGTTGTAAATACTGCCGACTTTGGCTCACTTGTAAATTATCTGCTCGGAAAAGAAACAGAAATAAGCATGGAAAGTTCTGATATTAACAGGGATCAGATTATAAATATTATTGATCTTATACTTCTCAGATCTGAGATTGCTTCATAAATAAAAAATCTCACAGGTTCACTTAAGCAAACCTGTGAGATTTTTTTTATACATAACCTAAAACAGAAGAAACAAGAATTATAATCATACAAACAGGAACAATAAACTTAATTATCACATTGTACATCTTCTTTGATTTGAACTTTCCGGATACTTCAACTTCATCTGAAATATATTTTGGTTTTACAACAAAACCTATAAGAATCGCGGTAAGCAGAGCGACTATCGGCATCATAATGTTGTTACTTACAAAGTCGAAGAAGTCGAGAATCTGCATATTGAAGATTGTAAAGTCAGCGAGTACACCATATCCGAGTGATGAAGGGATTGCAATGAGGAATGAGAACAGCATAACACACAGACAGATAACCGGTCTTTTGATTTTGAATCTGTCAGATATAATCGAAACAATTGTCTCCATAAGTGATATTGCTGAGGTAAGTGCTGCGAAGAGAACAAGGATAAAGAAGACCAGACCGAATATATGTCCGCCTTTCATTGAATCAAATACGTTAGGAAGGGTAACAAACATAAGTGTCGGACCCTTCTGAAGAGCTTCCGGATCACCGCCTGAAAAAGCAAATACTGCAGGGATAATCATCATACCGGACAGGAATGCAATACCTGTGTCAAAAATCTCAATATTACGAACTGATTTTTCAAGGTCATCATTTTTCTGCATGTAGGAACCGTAGGTTACCATGATGCCCATAGCAAGCGACATTGAATAGAAGAGCTGTCCCATGGCGGCGATTACGGTCTTGATTGAGAAGAGACTGAAGTTTGGTTTTACATAGTAAACAAGACCTTCCATGGCTCCGTCAAGTATAAGGCTGTATGCTGCGGTTCCTATTGACATACATATAAGAACAGGCATGAGAAATTTGCTGACTTTTTCAATACCCTTTTCAACGCCGAGCAGAACAACGAGAGCGGTGATGAACAGGAAAACTGCGAGGCAGATAATAGGTTCTGCTGTGCTGCTGATAAAATTTCCGAAGTATTCAGGTGAAGTAGCTTCATGTCCCTGACCGGTTATATAAACGGTGAGAAATTTTACTACCCAACCGCCTATTACACAGTAGTACGGAAAAATGATAATAGGTACAAGTGCTGCAAGATATCCTAAAAATGAAAATCTTCCGTTGATCAGCTTGTACGCGTCAATTACGCTTTTTCCGGTCTTTCGTCCTATTGAAATTTCAGTGATCATAAGTGCGAATCCGAATGTTACCGCAAGTATCAGATAAACAAGAAGAAATATTCCTCCTCCGTATTTGGCTGCGAGATACGGAAACCTCCATATATTTCCGAGTCCTACAGCAGACCCGGCAGCCGCCAGGACAAATCCAATGCGGCTGGAAAAACTGGCTTTTTTCTCCATTGGTATAACCTCTTTCTATTATTATTCATTTGTACTAAAATTATATCATAAGAGTGGAGTGAGTGCAAGTATAATTATAAAAAAATACTTGACAAAATATGAAGTAATAACTTTTAGTTGATATAAAATATATAAGAGATTTTATGACAAGATCCGATGCAGACAATGGTTAATATATACTTAATTTTGAGCTGTTCAACAATGTTTATACGGAATATGCAAAAATCCTTCCATACATGTAAAATGTGATATCGCACGCATGGAAGGCTAATGGCTAAAATTTTTTCAGGCTTTCTATAATACCGGAGTAAATTGTAAATGCAACTTTCTTCTGGTATTCCTCGTCTTCAAGTCTGGCGGCTTCCTCTGGATTTGATAAAAATCCGCATTCAATCATTACAGTCGGATTTTCAGAGTAGTAGCAGAGGAACAGTTCCTTGCCGCACTCCTTTATCTCACGTTTATTGTCCGGCTGGAGGTATTCAACGAATTTATCCTGGATATTCTGAGCCAGATCCTTACTCTTTTTAGAGCTTTTCGAAGAATAAAACATCTGAGCGCCACTGTATTTTTCATCGGTAAACTGATTCTGGTGAATAGAAATACAGATGGCGTTTTTGTGTTCGTTAAACTTTGCAAGCCGGTTATCCATATCAGAGCTTTTCTGATTAGCTATACCTTCAACCCCGTCATCGTGAATCGATGTATCTGTCTCACGTGTTACATCCGTTTCAAACCCTGTTGCTTCAAGCATGTCACGCAGTGTAATCAGAATATTCAGATTTATGCCTTTTTCCGGTGTCCCATCCGCCGCTGAACATCCGCCGTCAATTCCTCCATGTCCCGCGTCAATCACAATTATTGGTTTTTCCTGTTCTGTAACCGGAACAAATGTCATAACCGACTCTTCGACTTTACCAAACCCGTAGGCTATGCAAATCCCGCCAACAGCCAGCACCGCAGCAATGATAAATGATCTGCGATGATTTTTGACTTTTTCAATAATTTTGTTTATAGTTTTGATTCTCCTGTTTATCCGCATGTACTTCACCTCGTAATATTTTATAGTACATTGATATGCAAGGAAGTAAAAGGTTATGAATTGTTATTTCATCACATTACTCATTGCACTCGGTGAGATAATACAGGATTCTGAAAAAATGCGGCACTTATTAACAGTACCGCATTTTTATTGCCGGTGCACCTGTTTCATAGGGGAACTTTGGTGTATATCGGCAAATATTATTTATGTATTCGATAATCAATCAGCTTTTGGTGTATAATAAATTATTTTCTGAATGCTGCAGCAAGTTCTGTAAGTACGTCAGATATAACCTGACTGTCCTTAATATCAGTAACATCAGATTCAATTGAAACAAGTCTTTCATTAGCTGATGAAACATTTTCAGCAAGTGTCTTGATGTTCTTATCAAGTACATTTTCCTGATAAAGTTTTATTGAAGTAACATCAGATTCGACTGTTACTAATCTGGTTTTGATATCAGAAACATCTTTTTCAAGATTATCGAAACGATTTTCAAGATTATCGAAACGATTATTTATCTGACTAAGGATATCTAAAATTTTATCTTCCATTGGAAAAATCACCTTTCTTCTGTTTTAAACGGATCACTTCTTATTGTCTATAATTATAATTGAATTTAGATTAATTGTCAAGCGGATTTACTGTTTTTTTAAAACTGTATTGATACAATTGAAAAAAAATGCTATACTAATAGTGTATATAGCTGAGTAACAGCTAATCCAGGAACAACAGTAAAAAATAAAAAACGGAGGGAACTGGCATGGCGTTCAGGAAGGATTTTTTATGGGGCGGTGCGTGTGCAGCGCATCAGTTTGAAGGAGCATGGAATGAAGGGGGGAAGGGTGTTTCCGTTGCTGATGTTATGACAGCAGGGGATAATGTCCTGAAAAAGCCAAGAAGGATAACTGACGGTGTAATTCCGGGTGAAGACTATCCAAATCATCTTGGAGTTGATTTTTATCATCATTATAAGGAGGATATTGCTCTTCTTGCAGAAATGGGATTCAAGGCGTTCAGAACTTCTATAGCGTGGACACGGATTTTCCCGAATGGTGATGATGATGAACCGAACGAAGCCGGACTTAAGTTCTACGACAGTTTGTTTGATGAATGTCATAAGTATGGTATTGAACCTGTTATTACACTTTCACATTTTGAAATGCCTTTTAATCTTGCAAAAAAATACAACGGATTTATGGACAGAAGATGCATTGACTTCTTTGTAAAGTTTGCATCAGTATGTTTTGAGAGATACAAGGGTAAAGTAAAGTACTGGATGACATTTAACGAGATAAACAACCAGGCTGAGCTTCATCAGATGGGACCGCACCATATGGTTCAGGAAGGGGCAGTTCTGGTCAGGGAAGGCGACGATATCGAGTATATGATGTACAAATCAGCTCATCACGAACTTGTTGCTTCAGCTCTGGCAGTTAAGGCGTGTCATGAAATTGACCCTGATGCTCAGATTGGCTGCATGATTGGTATGAATGCGGTTTATCCGGCATCACCAAAGCCTGAGGATGTACTTAATGCACAGCAGGCTATGCACCAGAAATATTATTACGTTGAGGTTCACTCAAGAGGTCATTATCCGAATCATATTCTAAAAAAATTTGAAAGAAAAGGATATGACAGTTTCATTCTTCCGGAGGATGAAAAAATCCTTGCCGAGGGCACAGTGGACTATATCGGATTTTCATACTATATGAGCCATTCCACAAAGTACACAGAGAGATTCGGACGTTCCTTTGATTTTTCTGAGGAAGACTATGTAAGAAATGAGTACCTTAAGGTTTCTGACTGGGGCTGGCAGATTGATCCGACTGGTCTCAGATGGTGTCTGAACTGGTTCTGGGACAGATTTGAAAAGCCGATGATGATAGTTGAAAACGGATTCGGTGCATACGACAAATATACAGACGAAAATGAACATTATGTTGTAGATGACCAGTACAGAATTGATTATCTTTCAGCACATATTGCCGCTATGAAGGAAGCCGTTGAATATGACGGAGTGGAACTCCTTGGTTACACAATGTGGGCTCCGATTGATATCGTTTCAGCTTCAACAGGCGAATATGACAAACGCTACGGATTTATCTACGTCAATTACAGCAATGACCATAAGGGTGATATGTCAAGAGCAAGGAAAAAATCATTTTACTGGTATAAAAATGTTATTGCTACAAATGGTGAGGAACTGGAATTTAAGGGGGTCTGAAAAGGGACTCCGGAAAATCAGAATGCAGTAACTTCTGCATTTTTAGGGGATTGATATATGAAATTAAAAACAAGGCTGAAGGCGCTTCTGTGTGCCGCTGCCTTTTTAACAGCCGCAGGGTCTGCATGTATTTTTGCGGACGAATCTTCAGTTGATGAGGAGATATCCAATAAATCAATAGCTGAGCTTGAAACTCTAAAGACCAAGAATAATCTTCGTCTTGAAGAACTTCAGCGAGGGATTGAAAAGTACAGAAATCAGTTTGAAAGCACATCTGCAACAGAAAAATCAAAACGTGAATATCGTGAGAAGCTTCAGGAAAAAATCAGTATCCAGAACGAAAATCTTCAGTATGTTGTAGTTCAGCTTAACCAGCTCGAAACTGAGATGCAGAATACAACGGAATATATTGAGCAGATACAGGGTGAAATTGCAGAGAACAAATCGGTTTCTGATGAAACTTTCAGACTCTACAAACAGAGACTTCGTGCTGCATATATGTCCGGAAGTGACAATGTTTCAGCTATACTGACAGGTTCATCAAGTTTTTTCGATGTGCTTACAAAAGCAGAAATA
>SAMEA3663038__coassemble_652_pt1 | contig 10883 bp, 5 predicted proteins | sample SAMEA3663038__metabat2_low_PE_024 | metagenome-assembled genome bin SAMEA3663038 (sample SAMEA3663038) | pig gut metagenome | biome: pig gut; feature: pig-associated habitat; material: faeces | place: France | collected 2012
GGCTATTACGAATTCAGAGACGCATATGAAGCTACCGGTCAGGATGCCCATGCTGAAACCATACTCAGATACTTTAACGATTATTTTATGAAATGCACATGGCTTGACGAAGATGGCAAAGCGGTTGCATTCTGCTATCAGGTTGGTGACGGTGATATTGACCATCAGTACTGGAATGCACCTGAGGTTGATGAGATGTTCAGACGCGGCTGGTTTGCCACAGACGAACTTGTTTCAACAGACTGTCTTTCCATTACTTCTGCCTCACTTACAATGAATTATCTTAATTTCCGCGAAAGTGATCCTGAGTATGCAGAAAAAAGCCTTGACTACGCAAAGGCACTTTTTGAATTTGCTGAGAGGGCAGATGAAAAGGCGGTAAACAAAGACGGCCCGAAGGGATACTATACTTCTACAAAATGGGAAGATGACTATTGTTATGCTGCTATCAGTCTCTATCTTGCAACTCAGGAGGAAAAATACCTCGATATTGTTCTTGAGATGGTGGACTACTATGCTCCTTCATGCTGGACATACTGCTGGAATGATACCTGGGCGGCAGTTCTTACGATGCTTGCACAGGCTGATGATATGTACGGAAAGAAAATAACAAACAGCGTCGGTCTTGAAAGTACCGAATGGGTTGAAAAATACAAGCAGCTTCAGAACAAGACTGTTTATGAAGAGATAGACTGGTGGAGTCAGATTGCAAAGCTTGTTGACAACTGGATGACAGGAAATACACCTAAGGTAAGCCCGGCAGGATATTCGTTCCTCAGTCAGTGGGGTTCTGCAAGATACAATACTTCAGCTCAGCTTCTTGCACTTATCTATGACAAGTATCATGGCGATAAAGCATCAGAGTACGGAGAATGGGCAAAGTCGCAGATGGATTACCTGCTTGGCGAAAATCCTCTTAACAGATGCTATGTTGTGGGATACAATGAAACCTCAGCCAGATTCCCTCATCACAGAGCATCATCAGGGCTTTCAAAGTGTGAGGATACCGATGAACAGAGATTTGTACTGTACGGTGCTCTTGTGGGAGGACCGGACCTTGACGATAACCATATAGATGTAACAGCTGACTATATTTACAACGAAGTAACTATTGACTATAATGCAGCATTTGTAGGGGCATGTGCAGGTCAGTATCATTTCTTCGGTGATTCATCAATGGAGGTTACACCTGATTTTCCGCCTGATCCGGAGGACCCTGAAGATGAAACGGAAGATCCTTCACTTGTAACTCCGACAAGCAGGTACTGGGTTGATGCATTCAGTGTGGATGTTGTGCAGGATGATGGTCCTAAGGCAAGTGAAATAACACTTTATGTTCGTTCAACAGCTGCAAAGCCGTCAAAAAGTATTTCTGTAAGATATTTCTTTGATGCGAGTGGTATGTCATCAATAGGAGAAAAGGAACTTACACTCAGAAAACTCTATGATCAGGCCGAGATAGAAGCGGATCATCCGGCGACACTTACCGGACCTGTGAAATACAAAGATAATATTTACTATGTTGAAGTGGCATGGGATGACTATGCTGTCGCAAATTCAAATAAAAAATACCAGTTTGTTCTTGGAACATATGCATGGGGAAATTCATGGGATCCTTCAGATGACTGGAGTCATCAGGATCTTGTTCAGTTTGATGATGCTTTCAAAGGAACACCTGAAAAATCAGAATACATATGTGTTTATGATGATGGCGTACTTGTGGGAGGAACTGAGCCGGACGGAACAACCCCTGACAGTGCTAAACCGTCAGAAACAACCGTTCCGTCAGTAACTGAAAAACCTGCAGAAACAACAAAGCCGGTTACAACCGGTGCGGGTAATGTTTCTGAGATTACCGGTGACGTAAACTGCGACGGAAAAGTAGATGTTACCGACCTTTCATGTACAGCCATATATCTGATTGATAAAAAGGGAATCTCTGAACAGGGAAAGAAGATGGCAGATGTGGACGGTGACGGTAAGGTCACTCTTGCAGACCTGGCAAGAATAAGACAGTATCTTTCCAGATTAATAGACAAGTTCTGATGTTAAGATCCGCATTTTTAGCGAATGCGGATCTGATTTTTAATTATTTTTACAATTTTGTATATTACATCTAAACTAATATACAAAATATATATCTAATATTGATTTACATTTGTCTGCAAATATGTTAAAATAAAAGTAATCGGGCTCCTGACGGGGATACATAATATCTTTGAAAATCAGAAAGGAACGAAAAAATGGTAAAGAAAACTAAAATCAACAGAGCAAAAGCCATTGCGGTAAGTGCAGTTCTTCTTGCTTCATGTACGGCAACAAGTCTCGTGACAGCAGCTGCTGACAGCAAGACAGAACAGAAGGCAGCACCAATAAGCGAAGTAGTAACGGATTCGGGTCTTAAGTACGACTATGCACGAGCTCTTCAGTACTCAATGTATTTTTATGATGCAAATATGTGCGGAACAGAGGTTGAGGAGCATAACAGACTTTCATGGAGAGGAAACTGTCATACATATGATGCAAAAGTTCCGCTTCATCCGATAGATGAAAAAAACAACGGTATAAATCTTTCAGAAGACCTCATAACAAAATACAAAGATTATCTTGATCCGGACGGAGACGGATTTGTGGATGTTGCGGGCGGATTCCATGATGCCGGTGACCATGTTGAGTTTGGTATGCCTGAAAACTATTCAGCAGCAACACTCGGATGGGGATATTATGAATTTCGTGATTCATACAAAAAAACAGGACAGGACGACCATATTGAGGAGCTTATACGTTATTTCAATGATTATCTGATGAAATGTACCTTCCTTGATGAAAACGGAAAGGTTGTGGCGCACTGCTACCAGGTAGGCGACGGTGATATTGACCACGCTTACTGGCAGTCACCTGAAGTTGACTCAATGGCGAGACCTGCATTTTTTCTCACTGCAGAAAAGCCACAGACAGACTATGTGGTTTCAGCAGCAGCTTCACTTGCTATAAACTACCTTAACTTTAAGGATACAGATCCTGACTATGCGGAAAAGTCCCTTGACTATGCAAAGGCACTCTGGAACTTTGCAAATGAAAATGAGCTTGAACTTTCGGACAATGCTGACGGTCCTAAGCAGTACTACAAGTCAAACAAGTGGGAAGACGATTACTGCTGGGCAGCAGCATGGCTTTATGAATGTACAGGAGACCAGACATATCTTGAATCGGCAGCACAGTACTTTGACTATTATGCACCGTCAGGATGGGCATACTGCTGGAATGACGTATGGAGCGGTGCGGCACTCAGATGGGCTGTAATCAACCAGGAACACCCTGAGATAGACCTTGTAAACAAGGTAAGAAAAGCACAGGGCAAGAATGAGTATGTATTTGACGATTTCTGGGATGAAGTTGAAAAGTGTATGCCGATATACAAGGGCCTTGAAACAGAAGGCGGATATGCTTTCCTTCAGGTATGGGGTTCTGCACGATACAATACAGCTATGCAGCTCATTGCCATGCTTATAGACAAGTACCACAATGACGGAAAGCCGGGCGAAAACAGCAAGTGGGCAGAAGGTCAGATGCAGTACATCATGGGCGACAATCCGATGAACAGATGCTATATTGTCGGATACAACGATGACTCTGTAAAGTACCCGCATCACAGAGCGGCATCGGGGCTTCTTGAAGCTGAAGACCCGCGTGAGCACAGACATATTCTCTGGGGAGCTCTTGCCGGAGGTCCGGACGGAAATGACAAGCATACAGATATAACGGCAGACTGGATTGGAAACGAAGTTACTATCGACTACAATGCGGCATTTGTAGGAGCATGTGCAGGTCTTTATGAATTCTTCGGAACACCTGATATGGCGGTAACACCTGATTTTCCTCCTGAAGATGAGAAGAGAGGCGGAGCTGACGGAGATGATCCTGCTGCTAACGGATACTGGGTGGAAGCATGCGGTATTGATGATATCAATGCTGACGGAGCAGGTGTGACAAAGGTTTCATTCAAGGTTTGCACAGGTTCAAACAAGCCATCAGACAAGGTTTCAGTACGCTATTTCTTCAATGCCAGTGAGCTTGCAGGAGGAATAGATGCAGTTAATACAGTTAAGGAACTCTACGACCAGTCTTCAGCTGAAGTTGAAGATGCTGACGGCGTTCTCACCGGTCCGTTCAAGTATGACAAGGTACCTGATACATATTACGTTGACATTGCATGGGATGGTTATTATATTGCAAATTCAGGTAAAAAATATCAGTTCCTCGTTGGCCTTTACTACGGAGACAAGTGGGATCCGACTAACGACTGGAGTTATGAAGGACTTAAGATATATAAGGAAGATGATGCCTTCTTCGGCAACGGAAATGAAGAACCTTCAGATCACATCTGTGTATATGCTGACGGTGTTCTTGTTGGCGGAACCGAGCCTGACGGTTCAGTTCCTGAGATTTCAGAACCGGTTGTAACAACCAAACCAGCTGTTACAACAAAACCTGCTGTAACAGCAAAACCTTCTGTTACAACAGAAAAACCAACAACGACAAAACCGGCTGCAACAGTTACAGATACTCCAGGAGAGGTGATTGTCGGTGACGTAAACTGTGACGGAAAGATTGACGTAACGGATCTTTCGTACATGTCACTCTACCTTGTTGGTGATACAAAACTTACGGGTAACTCACTTAAGGCAGCTGATACAGACGGAGACGGCAGTGTTAAGCTTACTGACCTTGCAAAGTTAAGACAGTATCTGTCAAAAGTAATAGACAAGCTTTAATTACTGAACATGATAACAGCAGAACCTGCATAAAAAAAACATATATATGTGGATCTGCTGTTATTTTTTAGGATTTTTTAAGGACTGATAAAGATGAAAACAGGTAAAATATTAACATACATAGTTTCCGCGGCTCTGGTTTCATCGTCATTTATATATACAGTATCAGCTTCTTCATCCGGTGATCTGAACAGAGACGGCAGCACAAATGTCATGGATTATATTCATCTGAAAAATATATTTCTTTCCGAATCCGGCGTGGATGCTTATTCGGATTCAGCAGATATAAACGGTGACGGTGTACTTACCGTTGCAGATCTTGTATGTTTAAGAAACATAATTCTCAGTGTCACAGAAGAAAAACCTGACAAGCCGGCTTCAGAATATCCCATAGACGAATCCTGCATTCTTGAGCCAAAGGGAACTGTGCATACCGGAGAAGGAACGTTTTACGGAGGCGGATATGTAGGCGGATGTGCAATGCTTGATCCTGTGTCCACTGATTACTGGATTGTGGCTATGAATCTTGCTGACTATGATGATGCAAGACTTGCCGGAGCATATCTTGAGGTAACAGGGGAGCTCGGAACTATTAATATGCTTGTTACCGACCTTCTGCCGGAGGGGAAAAAAGGTGACCTTGACCTTTATGTCGATGCCTTCCCTCTTATTGCACCTGTTGAAAAAGGCAGAGTTCCTGTGAGCTGGAAGATAGTTCCTCTTGATATTGCAGACAAGGTTCCTGTAAGTTACAGATTCAAGGAGGGCAGTTCTGAGTACTGGTGCGGTGTTCAGCTGCTTAATCACAGATATCCTGTAGCAAAACTTGAATATTTAAACAGTGACGGTGAATTTGTTGAAATCAAAAGAAGACCGTATAATTATTTTGAAAGTATGGAAATGGGGCCGGGACCTTTTACGTTCAGAGCAACAGATATATATGGTCAGGTTATAGTTGACCATGATATCCCTCTTGTGCTTGATGAAAAGATAGAAGGCAAAAGCCAGTTTCCGTTATAAGTTTACAGAAAGAGGTTTACTCCTGCATGAAAAACAAAAAAATATTAGCTTTAATCTGTTCAGCCTCTGTATTGTTTGGTACAGTTTCGATGTCTGCAGCTGCAGCAGATTCATCAGATATTTCATCTCCTGCTGAAAGTGATGTTCAGCCTGAACTTTACAGTATAACTTATCAGAACGGAGGCGGAAATGGCCGCATTGATAAAACAGAACCTGTATCTGCCGGTGAAAAAGTAAAGCTTTCACCATGGGCGCTGAGAAGGGACGGATATTCACACGCCGGATGGACTGACGGAGAAAATGAATATGAGCGCGGTGAAGAGATTATTATGCCTGAAAAAGACATTGTTCTCAGACCAGTGTGGAACAGAGTGTATATGCTCACCTATGAAAAACTTGAGGATTACGGGTATACCTCACCATACAGGGACGGAACAGTATCACCGGGAAGTGACATCTATCTTCCGAATCTTCCTATGCATAACGGAAATGCCATGTTTAACGGCTGGCTGGTAAACGGTGAACACGTTAATCCGGCTTCAACTATAAAAATGCCGGCACAGGACACATATATTGCTGTTGACTGGCTGGAACCGATTGTATTTGATTATTATGCAGGTGATGTGGAAGGTGTTCTGGGACCTGCACATTATATCACTGATAAATATCCGGGACTGAAGATGAATCTTTCCGACAATACAAGGCTTGCCCGGCTGGGATACAGACTTGTGGGATGGTATGATCCGGTTGGGGACAGGCAATACGATCCGGGGGATACATTCCTTGTACCTGACAGAGATGTCACCATGCTTGCTGTATGGAAACCGAACAAGGTTAATATGCGGTTTAATCCAAACGGCGGAGAAGGTACTATGAATTCTCAGATAGAATATTTTGACTCTGTAGTCAATATCAGCGAATGCACTTTTACCAGGGAGGGATATAAACTTCATGGCTGGAAAAACGGTGATGATTATTATCTTCCGGGAGCTGAAGTTACTGTAAAGATAGCGGAACTCGGTGCATTTATGGAATTTGATGCAGTCTGGATCGAAGAGGACAGGAATCCCGGGGACATTAATCGTGATGGAAAAGTTGATCTCTGTGATCTCACAGAGCTTAACCTTCATCTTATAGGTGACAGTATAATAACCGATAAAACTGTACTTGACGATGCAGATGTTGAATATGATGGTGATGTAAATCTTTCGGATCTTGCACGTTTAAGACAGTTTCTTACACGTCAGAAAATATTGCTTGGAATAAAAGGTGAACAGTAAATGAACAGAAAGGTAACTGTTTTTCTGACAGCATTGATATTTTCAGCATCAGGTTTCTGCAGCTGCGGCGAAACTGAAACAATAGAAATACGTCCTGATTCGACACTGTGGGTTCCGGAAGAATCGCAGAAGGAGTATTTCTCTACTGAGATATGCACTGCTCCTGAATATGATGAAACTAAAATGATACCGGTTACATCAGAAAATGAAAAGGAGGTAAGTTTGCTTACAGATTCTGTTTCAGTCTCAGATCCTTTGCCTTCACCTTCTGATGAAAACTTCGGATATTCCGAAAATAATAAGGAGCCGGGTAAGGAAGATCCAAAGAAAGAAGGGTCATTTGTTCCTGCACAGGAATCACCTTCGCCGGAAGTGCCTGTAAAATCACAGACACCTTCACCTTTGCCATCGCCTTCAGTACCTCCTTCAGTTCCCTCTGAAATCAGTGTGGAGCTGAAATACGCAGACGGAGTTCTTATTGTAAACAAAAGCTATCCTGTTCCTTCCGACTATGTCCCGGAAAATCTTATTCTCGCACCGGGAAGCAGTGAAGAATATCTTCTTCCTGAGGTGTGTGATGCTTTCCGTGAAATGAGTTCGGCGGCATGGAGCGAAGGCCTGACTCTGTGGGTTCAGTCAGGTTACAGAAGCTATCAGCTTCAGACCAGACTTTATAATAACTATGTCTCACAGAGCGGCAAGGAGGCTGCGGATACATTTTCAGCACGTCCTGGTCACTCTGAACATCATACGGGACTTGCGTTTGACCTCAATACTATAACTGACAGTTTTGCATATACAGAAGAAGGCAAATGGGTCGCAGCAAACTGTCATAAGTATGGTTTTATTATAAGATATCCAAAGGATAAGGAAAGTATAACCGGATACAAGTATGAACCATGGCATCTCAGGTATCTTGGTAAGGAACTTGCTGAAAAAGTGTATAACAGCGGCTTGTGCCTTGAAGAATACTACGGACTTACATCTGAATACAGTAACTGAAAAAAAGCTTCTGCCGGGGAAACCCTTAAGCAGAAGCTTTTTTGAATTTTGTATTAGAGAAAATAACCCTTTGTTTACTGTACAATCAGAAATGTTCTATAACATGTGAGAGATACTGTCTGATTCTTGCAAGGTCGCCAAGTGTAACCTTTCCGTCACCATCAACGTCTGCGTTAAGTTTCAGCGTACCCTGAAGCTGCCTGTTGTCAGCCAGAGCAATTGCCAGTGTTGAGAGATCAGTAACATCGACTTTTCCGTCGCCGTTTGTATCACCTGTCATTTCCTGAATCTTTTCCGGATCAGAATTACCGCCGGTAACATCAGAATCAGTAACATTGGGAATAACGGATGTTGTCGAAACCGGTCTGGAAGTGGTTTCAGACTTTGTTGTTACCGGTTTTTCAGTAGTTTCTGCCGGCTTTGTTGTCTGCGGCTTTGCTGTTGTAACAGCAGGCTTCGTTGTTACCGGCTTGTCAGGAGTATCAGAACCGGAAGCTGATTTGCCGTCAGGTTCCTCACCAAAGTAAAGCTTGCCGTTTACGTAAACAGGAATGTACTTTGAAACTATTCCTGTTACAGTACCGGCTTCATCTGTTGTGCCCTTTGCACCGAGAATTTCCTTGTTTGAAGGGTCGTTTTCAGCATCCCAGCCACTCTGGTAGTCAGGCATAACGAAGGCAAGAAGAATTTCACATTTCTGCATGCCCTCTGATACAGGAAGCACCGCACGTCCGTCAGGGAGTGTAACTTCAACGTAGTAGATATCACCGTCGTACTGAGTTACAGGTGAAATAACTGCCGGCTCAATTCCCTTTGAAGCATACATAGCACTCTGGTCACGGTCACATCTGATAACGATATTTGTCGGATCGTATCCTTTAGCCTTTACTTCGCTAAGATCCATGAAGTAACGGAACGATAAATTGTCCTGTACCCTTGCAGGCCATGCAGAGTGGTTTGTAATCTTGAAACTTACTGTGATTCCGCTTGAGTCAGCACCCTTTGAAAGTGCTTCAACAAAGAATTCAGGACCGTCATGCTCTTCCTTCTGCGGGAATGACGGATCGGTCTCGCCGCCGTATTTGTCAATCATCTTGCAGAGGATAGCTGTAAATCCTGCGTTATAGTCAGTAGCAACTTCGTTGTTGATGTAGTTGTTTCTGTCGTCTTCATATGAGCCGTCGAGGTTAGGACCGCCTACGAGGGCACCGTAGAGAATGTGTCTGTTGCTGACAGGCTCATAAATATCGTTTTTCCATGAACCGTGTGCTGTTCTGTGGTGAGCATTGTGAGCAGGCTTGTCACCGTAACCAACAACATAGCTCTGTCCGTTTTCGTTGTCACCGAGAACAAAATTAATCTGGTTCTCATAGAATTCAACTATCTTTGAAGTGTCCTTGTCTTTCAGAACTGTATCAGCGGCAACTGCTGCGATAAAGGCTGAGGTCTCAGCATATCTTGCACAGCCCCAGCTGTCGATAAATGCGAGTTTTCCTTCAACTTTCTTTTCTGTGTTTACGAGGTAGTTTACATGCTTTTCGGCACGTGCAATATATGTGCTGTCATTTGTATTGATAGCATAGAGCAGCATAGCCCCCTGCATAACATCATCCCAGCAGTGAGCCCATGAATACTTTAATTCATTTGAGCCAAGTTCCTTGCCAAGATTAGGGATGTATGACTTTGCCTTGTCAAGATAGGAGCTGTCTCCTGTAGCAATATACAGCCAGTTTGAAGCGTAGAAAAGTTCATCATAGAAGTGGCTGGAACGGTAAAATCCCGAAGCATTGCTGTCGTTGTATGTGGCATCGCTCTTTGAAGCATCAGCGAGTTTGAAGATATTTTCAGCGTGCTTTACATAATCCTTCAACTTTGCGTCATCAACCCTGCCTTTAAGTGCGGCACTTCCCGCTGCAAGAGCTGCAGCCATTCCGCCGAATACAGCAGAACATCCTTCTGAAGCTTTGAGTGTTGCACGGGCTTCTTCGTATGAAGTGCCTGCATCTTCCATGCCGTACTGATAAAGTTCAACAGGTCCCCACCATGTATGGTCGATGGTACCGTTTCCTACCTGAAATACAACTTCATCCCCAAGGTCACATGCTGCAAGGTAATCGAGAACGAATTCGAGATTGTTCACGTAGTTTTCCATCTCTCCGCACTTTTCAATGCCCTCCGGGTACTGATAGAGACCCCAGGCAAGCATTGAAGCCGAGTAAGCCATAGGAAGATTGAATTTTACGTGGTCACCGGCATCGTACCATCCGCCTTTGATTTCGTCAATCATAGTGGAGTCAGCACGCCATTCAACTCTGTTCCATTCCGGAAGCGGACCAGCCTGCTGACATTCGTAGAAGAAGAGTGATTTCTGGAGAGCTTCGGCATAGTTGGCTGAAGCTGATGCGGCATTTACATCAGCGGTATTTACTGATGCCGGATACCCTGCAGATGTTACGAGTGTTGCTGCTGCAAGTGCAGTGGCAATAAATTTCTTCATTTTGAGTTCCTCCTGAATTTTAAATATTTGAACCAATAATTCGTTATATACATCTATAATAAATTATCTCATTATAAGGCTGTTTTGTCAAGTGGTTATGTTAATTTTGACGAAGAGAAAAAACATGTGTTTATCTGATATGCTGAAAAATATATAAAGGAAGCACAGAAAAAGCTGTTAATCATAATCAGATTAACAGCTTTGTGTGTGCGCCCGGCGGCGCACGTTTCTAAAGGGTGAAAGTCCCAAATCCGCCCGACAGTGGGAAGGATATAGCTGAAGTCAAGGGTGTCCATCGCGAGGTGGAAT
>SAMEA3663038__coassemble_658_pt1 | contig 10820 bp, 9 predicted proteins | sample SAMEA3663038__metabat2_low_PE_024 | metagenome-assembled genome bin SAMEA3663038 (sample SAMEA3663038) | pig gut metagenome | biome: pig gut; feature: pig-associated habitat; material: faeces | place: France | collected 2012
AATATTACCAACTCTGAAGTAGTTGGCAAATTCATCCTTAAGGCCGCTGCCTGCAGCTGAAACATTGCTGCTGCTGTATTTTTTTCCTTCAACTGTGAAGTCATCAAACCAGAAATCACATGTGCTGTCTGTTGTAATTTTTACGATAAATTCAGAAGCGCCTTCAGGTGCCCTGAACTTTCCTTTGAGCTCTGTCCACTGACCTGATGATGCTGAACCTTCAGCGATTACTGTATCTTCCCAGGTTTCTCCGTCTGCAAGAAGATAGGACATGGAGAGTCTGAAGTTTTCGAGGTTTCCGCTGCTGTGCTTAACGAAAACACTGTAATTATAGTTTCTTCCGCCCCAGAGCCACAGACCCTTTGCTGAGCTTGCACCGTCCTCAGGTGTAAGACGATTTGAAACACACATGCTTCTTGTACCGTTATGCGGGTTCTGCTCGTCAGCTGTAAGTTTGGTCAGATCACCGACATTGCACCAGCCTTCGTATTCTGTGTCGAAGTCATTTGTTACATAGGCCGTTTCTGCACTGAGCTGCTGAACGGATGAGTCAGGAAAAGCGGCAAGTGTGCCGGCAGATACTGCAACTGCTGCGATAGCCGCACATGCTTTTTTAAAGTTGTACATAGCAATCCTCCAGTTATGTGTGGTATAAATTTGTGTGGAATGAAAATGAATATTTATATTTTTTTGTATGTTTTTTTGTGTGTTTAAATTATACCATACATTTCTTGTGCACAACAACTCATATTCTGAATAAAAGGTGGAGAAAATAAATATACTATTTACTAAAACTGTGGTTTTGTACAGATTTAATCTCGGTTCCTCTGTAATAATGTTCAAGAATTTGTTTGCAAGTCTTACCTTCAGCAGCCATGGAATTTGCACCATACTGGCTCATTCCCACACCGTGTCCGTATCCGTGTGTCGTTACGGAGAAATTATTGTCATTTGTCAGACAAATATCGAAAACAGCGGAGCGTACGGACAACAGGTCGCGAAATTCCATTCCTGTAATTTGTATGCTGCCGGCTTTTAAATTTGTTACTGTGCCGGAACTGCTTCTCTGAATTTCCGAAAACCACTTTTTTGTATCTGAAGGAAATTCTGCATCTTCATATTTTGAGGTGATTCTTGCTTTTATCTCTTCAGGTGTAAAGATATATTCCTCTTCGTATCCGGGTGCGGTTTTGTCGCTGCTGCTGTCGCAGGGAACAAGGTAGCTTAGATTTACTCCCCATATGTTTTCCGCACTTTCGGTGGTTCCGGAGGACATGGAATGAAAGGCAGCCACTATCGGCTCGTCTTCGTATACAAGTATCATGTCACATACTTCATCTACTGCATCCGAGACTTTTCCATAGTATTCTTCATAGTTGTCACCGTAATATTCCCTTATCTCGCTGTCGTTGAAAAAAGCCTGGTATTTTGAAGGATCATTGGAAAAATCCGCCCCCATAAGTGAACTGTCGTTTTTGCTGTGCATTTTCTGATAGAGGGCATATGTATGTGAGGCTACAGCCTGAGCTTTAAGTGCTTCTTCGCAGAATGTTGCCGGCATTTCCGCACATACTGCACCGATTATGTATTCTCTGACAGGAATTTCTGAAACTTGTCCGCTTTTTATATCAAGTACGGAGAAGAACTGTTCTTCAGATAAACCGGGGAAAACAGTATCTGTCTCAGGTGATTTTGCTTCTGATTTTGTTGCGGACACAGAACATGTTACGTTCTGTATGTCCGGCATTCTGCCGAGTGAAATTGCAGGAATACCTATTACTGACAGTGCGAAAACAGCGGATATTTTTAATGTGTAATTCAATTTATCATCAGACCTTCCTGTTGTTTTGTAGAGTGTTCCAAAAATCATTACCATAAGTCTCTGCAAAAAGTGGAATACGTGTAAGTATTTCGTGTTATATTGACATTACAGCTATAAATGGTGTACAATTATAAATATAAAATCAATGCAGAGAGGATGAGTTTTATGAACAGAAAAGAATTTTCTTCTGTTGGAAGTTTATGCAATAAATTAAAGGAATATTCTGCTGTTGATCCTTCTCTTTATGAAAAATTTCATGTAAAGAGAGGCTTAAGAAAGTCAGACGGTACGGGTGTTACAGCGGGTATTACCAAGATTTGCAACGTACACGGATACCTTATGAATGAAGGTGAAGTTGAACCTATTCCGGGTGAACTTATCTACAGAGGATACAATATCAACGATCTTGTTTCAAATGTTGAAAAAGAAGGACGTTACGGTTTTGAAGAAGTTGTATATCTTCTCCTTTTCGGAAACCTTCCGTCAAAGACAGAACTGGAATCATTCAGAAAATACCTTGCTGAGAGCAGAGAACTTCCGGATAATTTTGCAGAGGATATGATTCTCAAGGCTCCTTCAAGAAATATCATGAACAAGATGTCACGTTCAGTTCTTGCTCTCTATTCATACGATGTCAACGGAGAGGATACAAGTCTTGAGGCAGAAATGAACAAGGCTGTTAATCTCATTGCAAAGCTTCCTGTTATCATGACATTTGCATATCAGGTTCAGCAGAGGCATTATTACAACAAGAGTATGATTATTCATCCGTGCAGATCTGAAGAGGGAACAGCTCAGACTATTCTTTCGCTTCTGAGAAGAGACAGGGAATACACTCCTGAGGAAGCACATATCCTCGATATTCTTCTGATGCTTCATGCTGAACACGGCGGCGGAAACAATTCAACATTCACATGCCGTGTGCTTACATCATCAGGCACTGATGCATATTCTGCCTATGCCGCTGCAATAGGCTCCCTTAAAGGTCCGAAGCACGGCGGTGCTAATATTAAGGTTGCTCAGATGATGAATGACTTCAGGAATAATATTTCCAACTGGGAAGATGATACTGAAGTATCAAACTATATAAGAAAAACAATTCTCAAAGAAACAAACGACGGAAGCGGACTTATTTATGGCATGGGACATGCAGTGTACACGCTTTCAGATCCGAGAGCTGTTATTCTTAAGAGGAAGGCCTTTGAACTCGCACAGGGTACTGAATTTGAAAAAGAGTTCATGCTCATTGATGCTATTGAAAGACTTACACCTCAGGTGTTCCGTGAGATTAAGGGCGAAGGAAAGACAATCTGTGCCAATGTCGATCTTTATTCCGGATTTGTATATAAGATGCTCGATATTCCTCAGGATCTCTTTACACCACTTTTCGCAGTTGCAAGAATGGCGGGCTGGTCTGCTCATCGTATGGAAGAAATGATGACAGGCGGACGTATTATAAGACCTGCATACAAGGCTGTTGCCGGAAAACGTGAGTATACTGATCTGGAAAACAGATAATACAGGTAAAGCGGCAGTGTGTTTCATTAATTTTTTATGAAGTGCACTGCTGTTTTATAGTGAACGTCAAATTTATTTTGACGTTCACTATAATAATAAAAAAACACTTGTTCACACTGGTGAACAAGTGAAATTTTTGTTATTTTAATCCGCAGCATTTTTTGAACTTTTTACCACTTCCGCAGGGACACGGTGAATTTGGCGGGATTTTTTCCGCTTTCCCGGACTTCGCACAGGTGTTACGTTTTAGTGCAGGTTCCGGTGAATCAACGAACCTTTTAAGTGCCTTAAATGTATCATCTGAAAGCTTTTCCCGGAAGATTTTCATAAGACCAGGGGAGGCGTTTCTGAGATCTGAGTAAATTTCATCCCGTATAAACTGTTTCAGATCAGGCGCATTCAGCGCTCTGGTTATAAAATCTGAAACAAGAGTCCAGAGGAACGGATAATACTTTGAGAATTCGGAAGTCTGCACGGGACTTTTTATGACAATATCAAGAAAAGACATCCTGGCGTCAAAAACAAGGTATCTGAGATAATCAGTATTGTCAGAAGGTGAGGCAAATCTTAACTTAGCTGTTCTCATGGCAAGAACAGTGAGCGGACTTACATCGTTTGAGTAAAGGATAAGCGATATTTCAAATTCGGCAGCAGCATTCTGAAAATCCCTGTCATCAGGAAGTGACGGAATGTGCTCTGTCATGATCTTTATCATTCTGTTTGCAGTTTCAGAAATTGTTTTGTCATTTGGAGTTCCCGCAAGGAATCTCAGTATCTTTATGAAAAACTGCTTGTTTGCTGCTTTTGGGCTGGCTGCAAGGTATTCTTTTATTAAGTCAGGCTGCAGACGGGTTTTTTTGTTTTTTGTCATGCAGTCTCCGAGCGTGGCGTAGAGCATAGCGATGCACATAGCTGCCGTATCTGAACCCGGTTTTTCCTTTTCCATTGTCTCGGACAGAACCTCTGAGAGAAGCCTGTGTTCTTCCGAATCAAGAAGATGTTCTGCAAAATCCTGTATAAGTTCAGGCGAAGGAGAATCCGCTTCGATACATTTGAGATATTGAACGGTGGCCTTTTTACCCCATTTTCTTTCGGCATATGCCTCGGCAAGAAGACGGCTCAGCTCCGGATCTGTTTCTGTTACAGGAGAGCTTTCGAGAAGTTTAACTGCTTTGCCCGGATTTCCGCTTTCGAGATATGCAGAGGCTTCAGCACATAGCTTTTTGGCATTTTCGGATATATTGTCCGAAAGAACAGTACATTTAGCCATTTTGTACTTTTCCTTTCTGTAAATTATAAAATAAAGGAGTTAAATTATGTTAAAAACATTGTATATATCAGATCTTGACGGTACACTGCTTGACAGCAGGGCTTCAGTTTCAGATACAACAGTTCGTGTACTGAATGAATTGATTTCATCAGGCGGATACTTCAGTTTTGCTACAGCAAGAACAGCTGTTACGGCCGTTCCTCTGACTGAAAAGATAAATATAAATGTGCCCGTTGTCCTGATGAATGGTGTCTGTGTCTATGATACGGAAAAAAAGGAATATGTGAAAACAGAACATATTCCTGATAAATCGTTTGAAGAAATGAACAGTGTCCTGAAAAAATTCAGTCTTTCCGGATTTTTGTTTACCATAAATAACGGTGCTCTTGAAACATACTATGAAAATCTTGACTCTGAAAGTGCCCGGAAATTCTATACGGAGCGTAAGCAGAGATACGGAAAGGCTTTCCTGCAGACTGATGACTTCATGAGATGTGCTGACAGGAATGCAGTATACTTTTCGGTCACTGACAGAAAAGAAAAACTCGAATCTGTTTACAGTCTTATGAAAAACATCAGCGGTCTGCATATTGATTTTTACCGTGATGTATATAATGATGAATTCTGGTATATGGAAGTAAGTTCAGCAGCTGCCTCAAAATACAATGCAGTTATGTTTATCCGGGAAAAATACGGATTCGGCAGAGTTGTCGGTTTCGGTGACAATCTTAACGATATACCGCTTTTCAGAGCATGTGATGAAACCTATGCTGTTGAAAATGCAAGACCGGAAGTAAAGGAGGCTGCCAGCGGAATTATTCCTTCGAACACAGATAACGGCGTAGCTGTAAAAATCTGTGAGTTATTAAAAAAGCCGCTTTGAAAATCTGCGGCAGATAAGCGTTCCCGAGGTGATTCGAACACCCGACCTACCGCTTAGGAGGCGGTCGCTCTATCCTGCTGAGCTACGGAAACATATAAAAATTTGACTTACAAAATAATTATACCACAGACCTGAAAAAATTACAATACTTTATTTTAAAAAGTTTATTTATGGTTGTACAAAGTCCGGAAATTATGATATAATGATATTGCTTATTGCCGATATTTACAGAAAGGACAGCTTAAAATGAACAGTGAAAAATATTCATTTGAAAAATTATCTGACACGGTATGGGTGTGTGCAAGCGAGGACCACCGTTTCGGAACAGATGCATTTTTGCTGACTGACTTTACTAATTACAGGAAAAATGACCTTGTGTGTGAACTTGGTACAGGCTGCGGGATAATATCCCTGATAATGTCCCGTGAAAATGCCCCTTCAGAAATATATGCAGTTGATATACAGGAAAATGCAATTGAACAGCTTAAGCTCGGAATAGAAAAAAGCGGTCTTACAAATATAATTCCGGTTTGTGCTGATCTTAAGGAACTATGGGACGGTGCACCTCTCGGACGCTGCTCGCTTGTCGTATGCAATCCGCCGTACAAAGCTGCAAATGCAGGGATAGAGAGTGCGCTTACCTCCCAGCGTATTGCACGTCATGAGGTGCTGTGTGACATAAACGATGTTTGCTGTGCGGCAGCAAAACTTCTTAAGTTCGGAGGCAGGCTGTGTATGTGCAACAGACCTGAACGTCTTGCGGATGTTATTGCTGCGATGCGGGAAAACGATATAGAACCAAAGCTTCTCAGATTTGTAAGCAATACACCTGAACAGGCTCCGTGGCTTTTCCTTATAGAGGGAAAGAAAGGCTCAAAACCGTACATGAAGGTCGCGAAGCCGCTTTATATGCAGGGAGAAAACGGGTATTCTGATGAAGTAAAAAAAATATACAGACTTAACAGTGATGAGAGGAACTGATAATATGCCGGGAACACTTTATGTACTTGGAACGCCCATCGGAAACATATCTGATATAACACTCAGAGCTCTTGATATACTGAGTGAAGTTGATTTTATAGCTGCCGAGGACACAAGAGTAACACTCAAGCTTCTGAACAAATATGATATAAAAAAACCGCTTGTAAGTTATCATGACCACAGCTCCAGACTGTGTGCCGAAGGGATAATCAGCAGGCTTGCAGCAGGGGAGAACGGTGCTGTGGTCACAGATGCAGGTATGCCCTGTATATCCGATCCGGGAGAGGGACTTGTCCGTCTCTGCTATGAAAATGATATTCCGGTCAAAGTGGTTCCGGGACCGAGTGCAGTGGTTTCTGCACTGGCGATATCGGGACTGGATACGTCCAGATTTTCGTTCGAGGGATTTCTTTCAGTTACCAGAAAACAGAGAATCGCCCATCTTGAAGAGGTAAGAAATAATAAAAATACTATGATATTCTATGAAGCTCCTCACAAGCTTGTGTCTACGCTGAAGGACATGCTTCAGTATTTCGGAGACAGACGTATATCTCTCTGCCGTGAACTCACCAAGGTCTATGAGGAAGTCATAAGATGCACACTTTCCGAAGCTATACAGTATTATGCTGATAAGTCCCCTAAAGGGGAATATGTGCTTGTAATTGAAGGTGCACCTGAGAGCGTGGAACCTGAATGCACACTTGAACAGGCTGTTGAGATGGCACGTGAACTGGTTGCCGGAGGTGAAAAAACCATATCGGCATGCAAGAAGGTTGCTGCTGAAACAGGCTACCGCAAGAGTGAACTTTATCAGCTTATAAATTCAGAAAAACAATAAATAAAGGCAGAAACCTTCGCGTTTCTGCCTTTTTTATCAGTAATCTCCTGAGGTGTCCTCCACAAGAGTAAATTCTATCTCTATGTCTGTCTGTTTTGAGGTGTCCTTTTCATCAACTCTTACAGCTTTTGCATGTACTCTGTCGCCGGCCCCCTTGTCATGACTGCGTATAGCATTCATAAAAGAGTCGTAGTCCACTACTTTGTCACCTTCTACTTCGACTATTATGTCGTGTTCTTTAAGACCGGATTCAGAAATGTCACATGACTCGTCCATGGAGTCGATAAACAGTCCCTGCGGAAGACCTGCAGCCTCTGCCTGCTCTTTTGTAATCTCATAGAAGGTTATACCTACTTTGAATCTTCCGCTTATATGACCGTTGGCTATAAGTTCTTCTATAACAGGTTTTGCGTCGTTTATTGTGATGGCAAATCCGAGGCCTTCATAACTTGAGCTTACATATTTTGATGAGGTTATACCTATGACCTGGCCGTACATATTTACAAGTGCTCCTCCTGAGTTTCCGGGACTTATGGCGGCGTCTGTCTGAATGCAGTTCATTTCATGGCCGGTCTGGTCACCTCTGATCATTCGGTTTATACCGGATATATATCCGCCTGATATACTTCCGTGGAGACCTCCCGGATTTCCTATTGCCATAACCTGTTCACCCTGTATTACTTCATCAGAGTTTCCGAAAACTGCAGGTTTAAGGGTGTTTTTTCCGGGATTTATTTTTATTATTCCTATATCGGTTTTTGCGTCATATCCTATTATCTCGGCGTCAAATACAGTTTTGTCGCTCAGAGAAACTTTGGGATTCCTGCCTGTGTTTATGACATGGGCGTTTGTGACTATATATCCGTCCTCTGAAAGAATGATGCCGGAGCCGCTGCTTACCGGAACATCTGAGCTTTCACCGAAACAGACAATCTCAACTACTGAAGGACTGACAGCTTCGCATATACCTGCGGGCGTGAATTTTCCGTCTTCATCAGTTAGCTCTTCAGTTCCCGGACGTCCGTTCAGACCAAGTATAACAGTGGTTCTGGTTTCAGGGGAATAAAAGCCTTCTTTAAGATCAAATACACCTGAGATTATACAGTATACGGAAAATACAAGAACAAGGAAAACTGTAAATAAAAAAATAAATACTGTTGGTTTTGATATGGTTTCACCGGATTCCGTAAATCTGTTTTTGTAATCTGTGCTGCAGCTGAATCTTTCCGGCTCATATATAAGCAAATCTTTTTTTAAAGCATTTTCGGAAATTTCCTGAACGGTTTTGTTTTCTTCTGTATTAAAGGTGTTTAACTGTTCCATATAAATCCTTTCAGTTCTGCAGCTGGTCATCCGTACTGTTTAATTCAAACTTGTATCCCACACCCCATACGGTTTTCAGAGTCCATTGCTCCGAGATACCTTCAAGTTTTGCCCTGAGCCTTTTTATGTGTACGTCAACAGTACGGGAATCTCCGTAATATTCAAATCCCCAGACTTCATCAAGAAGCTGGTCGCGTGTGTATACTCTGTTAGGATTTGATGCCAGATAGTAAAGAAGTTCAAGTTCTTTTGGCGGGGCAGATGTTAAAACACCGTCTATTTTCAGTTCATACCGGGAGAGGTTTATGGAAAGTTTATCATAGGAAACTTCTTTGATGTCGGTATCTCCTGACTGGCTTGTACGACGGTAAACTGCTTTTATCCGGGCCATTACTTCCTTGATGTCAAACGGCTTGACTATATAGTCGTCTGCTCCGAGCTCAAGCCCCAGAACTTTGTCAAATGTTTCGCTGTTTGAGGTGATTATTATCAGAGGTACGTTTGATTTGCGACGAATCTCCCTGCAAATCTGCCATCCGTCAGTGTTTGATATGGTTATATCAAGAAGCACAAAGTCCGGTTTCAGTGCACTGAATTTAATCATTGCCTCTGCACCGTCATTTGAAAGAATAACATTGCAGTTTTCTTTTTCAAGAGCGGATTTGAGGGTTGTGCAGGTGTTTTTATCCTCGTCTATGATGAGGATTTTTTCCAGTGGCATTTTTGTTTTTCTCCTTTTGTTAATTTTTTATGATTAAAATGTTTATAATTTTATTATACAATATTAACGAATTATGTACAAGTGAAAAAAATCACAAATAGCTAATGATATGATAGTGGAAAATGTGCATGATATACAGTTGAATGTACTTTACAGAGAATAGATTCAGTCTGGAAAAAATGCTTTGTAATAATGTTAGAATATTTCTTCAAAATGGAATAGAGTTTATGTGCAAATATACAAAGTTTATGAAATGTATGCGAAACTACTTGATTTTTCTTCCCAAGTTGATAAAATATAATTAGCACTCAAACATGATGAGTGCTAACGAACAAGACAAACAATTTAAAACCGGATGGTTTTTAATTTAAGGAGGAAATAAAAATGACAATTAAACCACTTTCAGACAGAGTCGTTGTCAGGATGACTGAAGCAGAAGAAACAACAAAGAGCGGAATTATTCTTACTGGTTCTGCAAAGGAAAAGCCACAGGTATTTGAAGTAGTAGCAGTGGGACCTGGCGGAGTTGTTGACGGAAACAAGGTTGAGATGTACGTTAAACCAGGTGACAAGGTACTTACAAGCAAGTACTCAGGCACAGAAGTAAAGGTTGACGGAAATGAATACACAATTCTCAGACAGGAAGACATTCTTGCTGTTGTGGAGTAAAGTTGTGGAATAAATAATAATACAAGATATACAAAGGAGTTTTAGTTATGGCAAAGGATATTATTTACGGCGAAGAAGCCAGAAAAGCACTTCAGGCTGGTATAAACAAGCTTGCAGATACAGTTAAGATCACACTTGGACCTAAGGGCAGAAACGTAGTTCTCGACAAGAAGTTCGGTGCACCTCTCATCACAAATGACGGTGTTACAATCGCAAAGGAAATCGAACTTGAAGATGCTTTCGAAAACATGGGGGCACAGCTCGTTAAGGAAGTAGCTACAAAGACAAATGACGCTGCCGGTGACGGTACAACAACAGCTACTCTTCTTGCACAGGCTCTTATCCGTGAAGGAATGAAGAATATCGCAGCAGGTGCTAACCCTATGATCGTAAGAAAGGGTATCTCAAAGGCTGTTGATGCAGCTGTTTCAGCAATTATTGCTAACTCCAAGGTTGTTGAAGGCACAGACGATATTGCAAGAGTAGCTACTATCTCATCAGCTGATGAAAACGTAGGTAAGCTCATTGCTGAAGCAATGGAAAAGGTTACTTCAGACGGTGTTATCACAATCGAAGAAAGCAAGACTGCAGAAACATACAGCGAAGTTGTTGAAGGTATGCAGTTTGACCGCGGATATATCTCACCATATATGGCTACAGACTCAGACAAGATGACAGCAGTTATCGACGATGCATACATCCTTATCACAGACAAGAAGATTTCTTCAGTTCAGGAAATTCTTCCTCTTCTTGAACAGATTGTTCAGGCAGGCAAGAAGCTTGTTATCATCGCTG
>SAMEA3663038__coassemble_667_pt1 | contig 10759 bp, 9 predicted proteins | sample SAMEA3663038__metabat2_low_PE_024 | metagenome-assembled genome bin SAMEA3663038 (sample SAMEA3663038) | pig gut metagenome | biome: pig gut; feature: pig-associated habitat; material: faeces | place: France | collected 2012
AAGTGTGGCGTGGATTTCCGGTGAACCTATCGACCAACAGTGCAGAAGAGCCAAATTACATGAAGTATTCTGTACAGCAACCACTACATAATAATCAAGCTGATGTTCATCAAGATGTTTTATTCTGCCGAAATTTTACGCTACCTTCAGATATGCCTCTGAACATGCTTCTTCTGCTAAATTACGGTTACTCAGTATCCTGAATGCAATCGAATAAGCTTTTTTTCTGGTAGCCATATACAGTTCTTCAAAAGTCCTCTTATCATCTTCCTCGTCTATTAATGTCAGACATATACCTATCATTGTTTACCTCAAAATAACATACCCTGTTATATTTCTTATGCTGATCATAGTTTGCTGCTTTTATTATATTATAACATCAGGAATATTTCAATAATGTTTCCATGTCCTCATCTTTCCCTTCATTTACTAAGACAATTTTTTTCTCTTTTGTGACATATTTTCTGAAAAAAATTTTAAAAAATTACCGTAAACAAAAATGCAGCTCCCCGAAAATCCGGGAAACTGCATTTTTGTTTATTTGTCTGTGAATCAGTGCATTATTCAGCATTAACAAGTTCAAGTGTATCTCTTGCGATGAGAAGTTCTTCATTTGTAGGAACAACCCATACCTGAACCTTTGAGTTTTCTGTTGAAATCTTCTTAAGTTCGCCTCTTGACTTGTTGAGTTCCTTATCAATTTCGATACCGAAGAAACTCATGTCCTCGCATGCGCCCTCACGTACTTCAGGAGCATTTTCACCGATACCGCCTGTGAAGATTACTGCATCAAGACCATTCATCGCAGCTGCAAATGAACCGATGTACTTCTTAATCTGGTATGTGAGCATTTCTGCTGTAATCTGTGCTCTTTCATTTCCTTCGAGAACTGCAGCCTGAATGTCTCTGTTGTCGCTTGAAACGCCTGAGAGACCAAGGAATCCTGACTTCTTGTTGAGGTAATCGCTCATCTCTGAAGCTGAAAGACCGAGCTTGTTCTGGAGATATGTAACTGCAGAAGCATCAATTGAACCGCATCTTGTACCCATGATAAGACCATCGAGCGGTGTGAATCCCATTGTTGTGTCCACTGATCTGCCGCCGTCAACAGCTGTGATTGAAGAACCGTTTCCGAGGTGACAGGAAACAATCTTGAGGTCTTCAGGCTTCTTGCCAAGTGTTTCAGCAAGCTTAGCTGTAACGAAACGGTGTGATGTGCCGTGGAAACCATACTTACGAACGTGGAAATCCTTGTAGCATTCGTAAGGAACACCGTACATATATGCCTTTCTCGGCATTGTCTGATGGAAACCTGTATCAAATACAACTACCTGCTTAACGTCTGCAGGAACTACCTTCCTGCATGCTCTGAGGGCAAGTGCATGAGGGTGGTTGTGAACTGGTGCAAGTTCTGAGAGAGCATCAATCTGGTCGATAACTTCGTCTGTTGCGATACATGTCTTTGAGAAAATCTCTGCACCCTGCACAATTCTGTGACCTACAGCTGAGATCTCGTCCATTGACTTAATAACTGAAGCATCACCTGTTGTAAGTACTTCCACAAGCTTTTCAAAAGCTTCTGTATGTGTAGGGAAACTGCAGTCTGTATCAACTTTTCTTCCGTCAAATGTTTTATGTGAAATATGACCGTCGATTCCGATTCTGTCACAGTTACCCTTTGCGATAACTGATTCGTCAGTCATATCAATCAACTGATACTTAAGTGATGAACTTCCCGCATTGATTACTAATATTTTCATTTGATTCGTTCCTTTCAGATTAAAAATTATCTTTTGAAATTATAGTTAAAATCCAATTCTTAATTATATACCTTGCCATGCTAAATTTCAAGTCCTTTTTTGTAAAATCTGCTTTTTCACCAAAAAAAATCACGTTTTCTTCTATGAGAAACCGTATTTTTTTCATGTCTGAAACAATAAACATCAGGATTTTTTAATATACAGAATATATTTACATATAAACAGTTTTATGATATAATTTTATTACAAGTATAATTTTACAGGAGAGTGATCTGATGAAAGTTTCAGGTATCGTATGTGAATACAATCCTTTCCATAACGGACATAATTATCATATTAAAAAAACAAGAGAAAACGGTGCTACACATATAGTAGCGGTTATGAGCGGCAATTTTGTCCAGAGAGGCGACGTTGCTGTTATCAGCAAGTTTGAAAGAGCAAAGGCTGCAGTGCAGAACGGTGTCGACCTTGTTCTTGAACTTCCTGTTCCCTACGCCCTTTCAAGTGCAGAGGGGTTTGCCGGGGCAGCACTCTATATTCTCAACTCCATCGGCTGTGTTGACGAGCTTTCCTTCGGAAGCGAATGCGGCAATATTGACACACTGGTTGATGCAGCAAAGGCAAGTATGGCGTGCTCGGAATCACCGCAGCTGAGAAAACTTCTGGACAGCGGTTACTCCTATCCTTCAGCGGTACACGAACTTGCTGAACAGCAGTACGGAAAGGCACTGGGAGATCTTTTCGGCTCTGCAAACAATATTCTTGCTATCGAGTATATCAAAGCCATCTCCAACCTTAATTCCAGGATAAAACCTTTTACAGTAAAGCGGAAAAATGCAGGACATGACCATACAGATGTTGTGGAAAACTTTGCAAGTGCTTCTTTTATAAGACAGAACGTAAAGGATATCACCTACTCAGATCTTATGCCAAAGTCAATGTTCCAGACGCTTTCCGCAGCTGTTGCAAACGGAGAAACAGCTTCGATGGCCAATCTTGAAAAAGCAGTCATGTACAGAATGCGTACAATAACACCTGCTCAGCTCCGCAATGTTCCTGATGTTGGTCAGGGCCTTGAGTACCGCATTTACGAGGCACGTTCAGCATCAACAGTACAGGAAATGATGGAACAGATCAAAACCAAGAGATACACCATGTCAAGAATAAGAAGAATATTCCTTAACGCACTTCTGGGCATAACAAAGGACGATATTAAAACCCCGCCGGCATATGCGCGTATTCTTGCAGTAAACGAAAGAGGCACGGATATTCTTGCCATAGCAAAGCAAAAGTCCCGTCTCCATATGTCAACATCTCTTGCAAAGCTCAGTGAGATAAATGCCGTTACAGATTTGCCGAACTTGAATCATTTTCAACCGATATATATAACCTTGCTCTTGACAAACCGGGTGCAGTCGGCACTGACTACAGAGCAAAGATAAATGTCATCCACACTCTAACAAACAGTCTTTCAGACAGCCTTAACCTCAAATGATATCGGGAGTAATTTTTGACATGGACGGTACCCTTATCGACTCCGTGCAGTGCTGGCAGAATGCCGACAGGAATTTTCTTACAGAAAACGGAATAACACCTCCCCCGGATATTACAGAAAAAGTAAAAAAACTAAGTATACCGGAAGCTGCACAGCTTTTCAGGGATCTCGGAGTAAACAAACCGGCGGACATAATCATAAAACGTATTGAAGAACTTGTTTATGAAGAATACGCTTCTTCAATTCCTCTTAAAGAATATGCGGCAGAGACACTTGATATTCTCGATAAAATGAATATTCCCTGCTGCATAGCCACCGCAAACTACCGTTCACTTACCGACCTTATACTTAAAAGATTCGGCATACACAGGAGATTTCGCTTTATATTTACCAGTGAAGAAAGCGGGATAAAAAAAGATGATCCGATGTTCTTTGAAACCGTTCGCAGTCTTCTTGGAACACCGGCGGAAGAAACTGCTGTCCTTGATGATTCACTGCACTGTATAAAGGCAGCAAAAAAATCAGGTTTTTTCACAGTGGGCGTATATGACAGCTCGTCATCAGACTGGAGCAGAATCACCGAATGTGCTGATCTTACAATAAAAAATCTTAAAGAATTTACAGAATATCTGAAAGCACAGGATATTCAGAAAGAAGAACAAAATGAATACTGAAAAATGGCTGAACAAACTCGAAAGGAAATTTGGCCGGCATGCAGTTCCGGGAATAATGAACATTCTGATAACGGGAATGGTCATTGTCTATATATGGGACGCCATCATTTCCCCGGCTTCCGGAAAATTTCCTCTGTCACCCCTCATCTCCTTCTCACGTGACCTGATACTTGAAGGACAGGTATGGCGAATAGTTTCATTCATATTTGAACCTATAGCGACCACACCGTTTTTCCTGATATTTACCTTCTATTTTTACTGGCTTATAGGGCAGGTTATGGAAAACCAGTGGGGTGTATTCCGGTTCAATATATTCATGCTTTCCGGATTTATCGGCTCTGTAATCGGCGGATTTATAACAGGAGGCACAAGCAACTCCCTTATAATTCTCTCGATGTTCCTTGCATTTGCCGTTATAGCACCTGATTTCCAGATTATGCTTTTCTTTATTATTCCGGTAAAAATAAAATATATAGCCTATCTCGATGCAGCATTTCTGCTGGTAAGTTTAATTTTTTCAGACTTTGTCGGAAAAATAGCCATACTTATATCACTTATAAATCTTATGATTTTCTTCGGAGAAGACTTTATTAATCTTCTTAAAATGAGAATACACCACTGGAAATACAAAATCAAAAACAGAAAATAAAAAAATACTGCTGAGCATTTCTTAGTCTGCTCAGCAGTATTTTTTGATTATTTTATAATCTTTTCAGCCATTTCCTTCATCTTTTCAGGAGACATGTCCTTAAGATCAATGTCCTTAGCCATTTCCTTAACAGCATCCATATCAATTTTGCTCATGAGCTCGTTAATGTCAATACCCTTGTCAGCAAATGCACCTGATATGCTGTTAATTGCACCTGTAATATCACCTGATGCAGCTGCATTCTTTACAGCCTCAGCATCGATACCCATGCCTGCAGCCATTTCTTCAAGATTAAATCCCATTTTTTCACTTCCTTTCATGGAAAATAATTATAGTGAACGTCAAAATAAATTTGACTTTCACTATAATTATTTTATTAATATTGCCTTGCACATCCGTTCCCTGCGGTCACTCCGTGCATATCGGCACCGGTGAACGAAAAAATATTTTTTTCGTTCACTATAGATTCACACCCGGGACTGAAAGTCCCGGCACATGAAAATCAATCAAAAACATAGTCCGGACTTACATATATAACAATCAGTCCCTCAACATCAACAAACACCTCATATCCCTCTTCTTCGAGCATAGCACGTTTGTTGATTTTCCACTCGTCATTTCCATCCTCAAACACAACAAAATCGCATGTATCCGGATTTACTGATGAACCTTCATCAAGTATATAAAGTTCCTTTCTGTTTGCTGCATGCGGGATAATGAATGATGTAGCAAGAACGGAAGCATCCTCAGGAATGGATTCTATATAGGCAGCTTTTCTGTCGTTCTGTTCACGATAACTCTTGTAGGTGTCAGGATAGTAAAGCTGACGTGAGTCATTGGCGGTAAACATAAGCACGGAAGCGGCAGCCATAAGAGGCACAACTCTGCGAACAGCTTTTCCGTCAAGATCAGCCACATTAACAAGAGCCGCATATATAAGGCATGTTGCTGTACCGAATACATACTGGAAATCATACTTGAACGCATACAGATAACCGCTCGCAAGATTCATAACAATGAACGGAACCACAAGAAGCATTCTTGAAGGCTTGTTTGTTATAAAAGGCATAAACATAAGCGGAAGAAGCATAATAATTAAAAATATAAACTTCTCCTGTGTGAAGCACTGGGCAATGAAGTAAACCGGATTTGAAAGAACGGTTTTTATTACTTCGCCAAAGCCACCGTCATAGTTTATCATAAGGTTTCCGAATGTTCTGTTTGTCATAGCACCCTCGCCATATCTGGACATCAGTGTCAGTACATTGACAAATACAGCAACTGTGGCAAGGAAAATAATCGTACCGTGTTTTCTGTTCTTTCCGCTGAAAACAAGGTAAAGAGAAATACACATGATATAAAGTGCAGCGTCCTCCTTAACCATAAGCACCATAACAACCATGATGTACATAAGAATCTTTTTTTCTTTTTCTATTGCATAGAAAAGCCACATAAGCAGCGGCGGAAGAAACGCATTTTCATGGAATTCATAGTAACACGGTGACATTACTGAAGTCGAGAAGATATATACAAGACTGAAAAGGAATGAAACCGTATCAGAAAATTTATACTTTCTGCAGATAAGATAAAGCGGGATAAATCCGCTTACAGCAAGAACTGCCTGAGCAGCAAGAAGTGTTTCAGCAGAAGGGTGAATCATATAGAGCGGTGCAAGAACATAGTAAATTGGTGAAAAATGCACTGCAAAATGCGAAAGCGGGTATCCTCTTTCACAGGTTGTAACCTGGGTAAAATCATTTATAATCGAATAATACATCTGAGTGAATATACCAAGGTCAAATACCGCTGTATTGAATATCCTGTGCTTGCAGATGGTTGTCCAGGCAACATATGCACCTACAAGTACAGCACATAAACACATGATAATTATATAAACCTTATTAGGTACTTTCTTCAGTTCGCTGAATTCATCGGATTTTATGAAACATGAAAAAAGAATAACCGAAACCAGAATGATACTGAAACTGAAAAGTTCATTATTCGCACGCCAAAGCGAAGATATACCGAATGACATAACACCCGCCACAAGAATATACCCGTCAATACTTATCTGTTTCAGCTTCGGTATAAACTTTCTCAGGAGCGAAACTCCGATAAAAATCAATCCGATAAACAGAAACATCTTTGCAAAACTCACAGTACCGCTGTAGTCTTTCCAGCGGTCAGTAAAATTTTTATCCGAATCAAGCGTAAAAGGCTCTGTCCTCGGGTCGCTGTTGTAATTACTGATACAGACTATCGAAGCAAACATCATAAAGAGACCGATAAATCTCGCCATGAGATTGTTTTCTGCGATAAACTTTGCAACCGCATCCTGTATGAGATCAAGCCTCTCTGTGAAACTTATCTTTTTTACTTCCTCCCCCTGAGTTTCATAAGCGGCAGAACCATCATTTTTATCGGCAGTGTTCTCCTGCAAATCAATGGATTTTTCTTCATTTTCAGGTTCAGGATTATTCTCCTGAACATTTTCAGAGGAACCGTCCAACCCTTCCTCTGCCACTGAATTTTCCAGAGAAATATCCTTGTTTTCCTCAGGAATCCCGGATTTATTTCTTGCTTTCTTTGCCATATTTCAACCTCCGTATTTTATTAATATTGCCTTGCACATCCGTTCCCTGCGGTCACTCCGTGCATATCGGCACCGGTGAACGAAAAAAATATTTTTTTCGTTCACTATAGATTTTAATCTGATCTTATATACAAACAATCAATACTATTATACCATTTAACAGATATTATTTCAACTGAAATATTCTGCTGAATATAATACTTTTCACGGGCGTTAATTGATGCATATAAAAAAATAATTTTCAGCCTCCAATAAGTGTTTGTTTATATTGCAGTAAAATCATCTTATTTCTATATATATTTCATACAATTCGATTGTTTTTTGATAAAATTCTATTGACAAATCCTAATATCTATGGTATACTAACATCATTGAAGGAAATGAAACGTTTGACTAACGGCAAAGCTGCTGAAAGGCAGTGACGCAAAACTAGAGGGGCTAAACTGAACATCATCTTACCAATAAGTCTCTTCAACGTTCAGCATTTGTCAGCCAGTTGCCTGCTTTCGTAACTGTTGTTTTACTGGATGAGCCGGTGTAAAAAAACGGCAGACTTTAAGACAGTTTAACTATTCAGTCCGCATTGTTTTAAAGAAGTTTTGAGCTCGACTTTTTACGGAAGTTTACGGTTTATTTCTTCTCCGGACGTTATGTCGCGGATGTTTCGGATTCCTTTATTCCACGATGACGGAGGTCATCAAAAACATTCTTTCACATACAACCTTTCTTAAAATCAAAAACAAATTTTCCAAAACCTTAATGAAAAAACCAAAAACATTCTTCAAAAAAAATTCTTAATTCTAAAATTTTAATTTCTAATTTTCACTTTCAGGAGATTGCTGATTAAATCGTACAGCCTTTCAGGATTGATTTAGTCAGCAATTTCTTTTTATCACACTTCATTGACTTTTTTTATCATCTGTGATAGAATTAATACAGATTTATCACAAAAAGGAGTTGAACAAACTTTGCTTCTTCCACAAAAGCTAAATCCTGCATTCAAAGATTATATCTGGGGCGGAACAAAATTAAAAGAGCAGTTCAGCAAATCCTGTAGTTTTGAAAAAATAGCAGAAAGCTGGGAGCTCTCCTGTCACGAAGACGGACCTTCAGTTATCGCCGGAAGTAATCAGACTCTTACAGAATATATAAAAGAGAACGGTAAAGAGATTCTGGGAACCAACTGTTCTCGTTTTGACAGCTTTCCTGTTCTTATCAAACTTATCGATGCAAGCGACGATCTTTCAGTTCAGGTACACCCTGATAACCGCTACGCCCTTGAACACGAAGGTGAATACGGCAAAACAGAGATGTGGTATATTGTCGACTGTGAAGAAGGAGCATCTCTTATTTACGGTCTCAGTTCAAACATTACGAAAGAGGAGTTTTCGGAGAGCATAAAAAACAATACGCTGCTGGATAAAGTTAAAAAAGTTCCGGTAAAAAAAGGTGATGTCTTTTTTATTAAATCAGGAACTCTTCATGCTATTGGAAAAGGCATCGTTATTGCAGAGATTCAGCAGAATTCAAACACAACTTATCGTATATACGACTACGGAAGAAAAGATAAAAACGGAAACGAAAGAGAACTTCACATAGACAAAGCATGCGAAGTAACAGATTTATGTCCGGCTGAACCCTGTCCCTGTAACGAGCCGTGTATCTCTGAGGGCCATTCATCACGTCTGCTCTCGTCCTGTGAATATTTCACTGTACATCTTGTGGATATTACAGAAAAGGCAGTCTTTGATACAGACCGTACATCATTTGAGCATCTGCTCATTATTGAAGGAAGAGGTACTCTCGAAAGTCAGAATTACCATACTGACCTTAAAAAAGGCGACAGCCTGTTTATTCCTGCGGGTTATGGCAGATTTACCGTCAAAGGTAACTGCCTTATTATAAAAACACGAATTGACTAATTATTTATGGAGGATTTTATCAATGAAGTACTATGTAGGCATTGACCTTGGCGGAACAAATATTTCTGCCGGTGTAGTAAATGAAAACTACGAAATTATTGCAAAGGCATCAACAAAGACAAACTGTCCGCGTCCTGCTTCAGAAATTGCAGAGGATATGGCAAAGACAGCTATAGAAGCTGTTAAAAAGGCTTCTCTCTCTATGGATCAGATTGAATGGATTGGTATCGGAACTCCTGGTATTGCAGACAATGCAAAAGGAACTATCGTATACTCAAACAATCTTGGTTTTGACAATGTTCCGATGGCCGAATATATTCACAAGTATATCGACAAGCCGGTTTACATCGAAAACGACGCAAATGCCGCTGCATACGGTGAATTTGTTGCCGGTGCTGCAAAGAATTCCAGAAATGCAGTCTGCATAACACTTGGAACAGGTGTTGGCGGCGGTATAATTATCGATGGCAAGATTTACTCAGGTTCAAATATGGCAGGTGCAGAACTCGGACACACTGTTCTTGAACTCAACGGACCACAGTGCACATGCGGAAGAAAGGGCTGCTTTGAAGTTTATTCATCAGCTACTGGTCTCATCAGAATGTCAAAGGAAGCAATGGACGCTGACAAGAACAGCATAATGTGGAAGCTGGCTGCCGAAAAGAACGGCAAGGTTACCGCAAGAACATCATTTGACGCTATGCGTGCAGGTGACAAATCCGCAAAGGAAGTTGTTGACAAATACATAACTTACCTTGCAGCAGGTATCACCAATATCATAAACATATTCCAGCCTGATGTGCTCTGTATCGGTGGTGGTGTATGTAACGAAGGCGATCCTCTTCTTCTCCCTGTAAAGGAAATCGTTAAAAAAGAAGTTTACACAAGAACACTTGCAAAGAACACCGAAATAGTCATTGCAAAACTCGGTAACGATGCAGGAATTATAGGTGCTGCATTCCTCGGAAATGCTGTAAGTAAATAAAAAACTTTATGCTGCTGAGAAATCTCAGCAGCATTTTCAGTAAAAAAACAAATCCTTCGCAAAACTGCGAAGGATTTGTTTTTTATATCAGAAATTTATTTTCCTCTTCTCTGATTTTTTAACTCATTTGGATTAAATCCTCTGGAAATAAGGTCTTTTTTGAACTTAGCATCAATCTTTGCAAGCTGTTTTGCTTCTCTTGCTGATATAGGACGCTTTGGAGCATTCTGAGCAGTATTAACCGGAGGAGCTGAATGAAGAACCTTGCTTGACGATGGTACATAAGTAACAAAGTCAGGAACAATCTCTTCCTTTTCAGGCATTTGATTCTCTGGTAAAGCTACCTCAGCACCAAGCTGACGAAGTGCTTCTTCTATTGAATCAGCAGTACCACCCTTATCTGCAAAGACAGGTGACGGAGCAGGAGCACTATGCTGCTGCGCACCATAACTCTGAGGTGCTGCAGGAGCCTGTGGCTGTGCGTATAAGTTTACAGGCTGCTGGAACATATTTGACTGAGAGTATGGATTCTGCTGTGCCATTGTTCCAAAACCGTTCATTGCAGGTGCTGCTAGCTGTACCGGGCTTACTGATCCAAAACCGTTTATTGTCGGTGCTGCTGGCTGTACCGGGCTTACTGTTCCAAAACCGCTTATTGTCGGCGCTGCTGGCTGTACCGGG
>SAMEA3663038__coassemble_693_pt1 | contig 10559 bp, 7 predicted proteins | sample SAMEA3663038__metabat2_low_PE_024 | metagenome-assembled genome bin SAMEA3663038 (sample SAMEA3663038) | pig gut metagenome | biome: pig gut; feature: pig-associated habitat; material: faeces | place: France | collected 2012
GTTCACCGGTGCCGATATGCACGGAGTGACCGCAGGGAACGGATGTGCAAGGCAAATATTAATAAAAAAACCAGGCGACACACTGAGGTGTTGCCTGGTTTTTTACTTAAACTGTTATTTTTACGCTGCTTCCTCTGTCAGAACCTTTAACCAGAAGCTTTTTCGGAATGCACTCTCCAAGTTTTTCAACATGGGATATTATTCCTATCTGTCTTGAATCTCCGGCAAGGCTGCTCAGTACATTCATGGCCTTGTCCAGTTTATCGCCGTCAAGTGAACCGAATCCTTCATCAATGAACATAGAATCCATCTTTATTCCACCAGCGTGATTTTTTACGACATCTGAAAGACCGAGGGCAAGTGAAAGAGAAACCATAAAAGCCTCGCCACCGGAAACAGAACCGGATTCACGCTGTGTTCCGGTATTAGACTGAATGCTGAGTTCAAGTCCGGCGGCACTGTTTTTACGGACTGCCGCAATTCTGTGAACAAGTTCAAACTTACCACCGCTCATTTCGATAAGTCGATAGTTGGCCTGCTCAACGATTTCGCGAAATACACTTCCTATAACATAGCGTTCAAATTTAAGTTTTCCGCCTTCTCCGGCTGTTCCGTTTACTATATCAGACAGATGCTTAATTCTGTCATATGCTTTCTGACTTTTCTCAAGAGAGGCTTTAATCTGAGTTATGTCATCATAGATTTTCTTATTGGATGTATAAACAGTATTGAGCTTCCTGCAAATCTGTTCAACAGATTTTAATTCATTCTCTCCTGTAGTAATTTCTTCAGAAATTTTTGTAGTATCTACACGTTCAAAACCTGAAGTTTCTTCTTCAAGTTTTTTTAGCATTTCTGAAGCTGAATGAAGTCTTCTGCTGTATTCGTTTATATTATTCTGGCATTCAGAGATCCATTTTTCCGGATCAGTTGTTCCACACTGCGACAATGAAACATGATATTCATTTTCGCTTTCAAATCCGTATTCAGAAATTTTTTCTATATATTCTGCATATAACTGTTCAGCTGCATATGATAAATCAGAATAATTTTTCTGCATGGTCTCTATCTTTCCGGAAACAGCAGAGCATTTGTCTTCTGCGCTCTTCAGAGCAGTTTTCAGACTATCTGTTTTCTGCTCAATATCCAAAACGCTTTTTTTAAGATTGTTCAGGAATGTAAGAGCATCTTTCTGGGATTCAAAACTCAACTGCTTTCGCAAAGTACCCATCTCTGATTTTTTCCCGCTTACAGCAGCAGTTTTAGCAGAAAGAGTTTCAGTAACATTTTTCAGCTTATTTTCCTCTTCTGCAATTACAGGTTCAAGTTTTTTTCGACCCTCTGTAAGTGTATTAAACTTTTTAAGATTTTCTTCAGCAGTTTTCATTCTGTCATGACAGAGATTTGATTTTTGTCTGACAGAAGATATTTTTTCTGTTATTAAATTATTATCAGCAAGGATATCCCAGCTGCAGTCTCCTAAAATCTCTTCTCCCTGAGTAATAATCTGATTTTTCCTTACAGATATTTCTCCGCTGAGTTTATCGGCTCTGTTTTTAATTTTGTTATATTCTTCATTTGCCTTGTTGTACATACTCCACGCAGCGTCAATCTCTGATTTTTCCGGAATATTATCTGTATCAGGAATGTTGTTTTCATCTATACACGATACTTCACAATGACATACAGGACACACAGCCTTTCCTTCTTCTGAGATCTTCAGTTTAAGTTCTTTTTCAAGAACTGCTGCCTGACCGTTCAGGAACTTCTGATTAAGCATATTCCATTTGTCACTTAATTCTCTGCAAGTGTTGTTTTGACTGAGGACATCTTTTTTTATGTTATCCAGTTCTGATTCAGAAGCTATTATTTTTTTTATTTCTTCATCAAGAGACGTTATATCTTTAAGTGTTTTTGATGCTTTTTCAGCTTCATTCCGGGATATCTCAAATTCAGATCCTGCATTGCTAAGCTTTTCAATCATTAAAGCCGCTTTAGCAAAGTTATCTTTATTTTTCTTAAGTGAATTTTCAAGGCTTTCTTTTTCACTGTTTAGGTTTGCTTCTTCCGTTTCAAGTTTTTTCAGTTCTAATCTGATACTTTCAAGTTTATCATAATCCGGAATGATTTTTTCTGTTTCACCAATCTTCTTGGTAAGTTCTGTTTTTTTCTTATCAAGCTCTGATATTTCTTCAGACTCTTTAATTCGTATTTTTAAAATATCCTGAAGCTTAACTTCTTCTGATTTAAGTAGACTTAGATTTTTCCACGCCTGTTCTTTTTCCTTATTTTTATCTTTTAATGATTTTTCATAAGGAAATACGCCGTGGTATGATTTTTCAAAAATCTTTAGATTTATTTCTTTGCTGGTTACTGTATCTTTTTCTGACAGAAGTGCATTGTATATTTTTAAAGCTTTCTCTTTTTCATCGATACGATTGTTTTGATTTTGAGCCTTCGTTCTGTATTCTACAAGAGAAGATATTTTTTTTGAAATTTCTTCTCTTATCTTTTCTTTTTCATCAAAAGCTTTTTTTGTTTCGCATACAGACTTGTTCATAGTTTCAGTAAGCTGTGGGTGTAAAGCTGAAAAATATGCACGTTCTGTGTCTGAAACTTCGTCCGGAATCACAAAAGCTGAAAGTTCGGTTTCAATCCTGTACTGCTCAGAGTTTCTTTTGTCACGAAATTTCTTTTCTGCTTCATAAAGATAATTCTGAATATTTGCATACGGAGAGCTGTCAAAGAGTTTTCCAAGAATCTTTCCGCGTTCTTCACTGTCAGAGTCAAGAAATTTTCTGAATTCTCCCTGGGCAAGCATGATTATCTGCTGAAACTGTGTTGATGTTAGTCCTGTAAGTTCTGTTATACGGTCAGTAACATTTCCTGTACCCTTGATAGTCAGTTTTCCGCTTTCTTTAAATTCAGCAGTCTGAGACATCTTTCCAAAACCGTTTGACTCACGTGATTTAGGATAATGAATTTTTCTTGTTACAGCATGAGTCTCTCCGTTAACTTCAAATTCAAGTGTAACAACTGTGTCCTCAGACAGAGGAAGAAAATCAGTGTGCATCATCGCAACAGAACGATGATTTCCGCTTACATCTCCGTACAGTGCAAATACTATCGCATCAAAAATTGTTGTTTTACCAGCACCGGTGTCTCCCGTTACAAGATACAGTCCTGTTCCGAGACTGTTAAAATCAATTGTCGTTTCTTCGGCATACGAACCAAAAGCTTTCATTTTAAGAACCAAAGGTTTCATTCTGTTCCCTCCTGTTTCTCAGCAAGACTGATTATTTTGTCAGGCAGACTGTCAGCATTCTCAGTGTTCATATACTCCTGAATCAAACTGATAATTTCAAGATCTTCATCATCAGGCTCAGCTCCATGATTCTGAAAGGCATAGAATTCACTGAAAAGCTCATTCAGGGATTTTTCAGGGTTATAATCCTGTGAAGTAACTTCTGAAGAATACTCGCTTCTTCCGTATGAAGATACTATTTCCAGCATTATGCTGTCATGTGAATACGCAAGAGTTCTAAGTTCTTCTGTAATTTCCGGAGTAATTTTTTTATCAGTTATTACAGCTTTCAGATACTCACCTCTGGCCTGGTTACAAGTTTCTGAGCTGATAATATTTTCATATGTATCTGTTATTACTCTGACGTTATGCAAAGGTTTAATTGGGATTATCTCAGTCTGTACTGCCTGTCCCTTTTCCTTAACCTCAACAAGAACAGGTCCTTTTTTTGAAAATTTTGTTTCATCAAAATGGTAGCAGAGCGGTGAACCGGCATATCTTATATTATCCTTTACAACTGTCTGAGCTGCGTGAATATGACCAAGAGCGGTATACTCAAATTTTTCAAAATTCGTATACTCTATTCCACCTACACCGGCAACCATAGTCTCTGAACCGCCGCGTTCCGCTTCTATCCCGTTTCTTGTAACGTTCTGATGGGCAACAATAACATTTCTCTGTGAAAAATCTATATTCTGATGCTCAAGAAGTTTTCTGAATGCCGAATCATAATCCTTGCACTCTGTACCAAGTATGTCATTTACAACAGCAGGAAAAATATACGGCATTAGCCAGAAGGTAATTTTTCCATAGTCATCACTCAGAGTGACGTGAGGTATCTCTTTGCTGTCTTCAGAAAGAAGACCGGAAATATAGATACCGCTTTTTCTGAGAATATCACTTGCGAAACTTAGCTTCTGACCCGAATCGTGGTTTCCGGCAACCATCATAACAGTTACATTCTTTTCTGCAAGTGATGTAATCATCTCATCAAGAAGTTTTACTGCATCTGCTGAAGGTGAACTTCTGTCGTAGACATCTCCCGCAATAACAACAGCTTCTGCCTCGGTTTCATCAACAGTTTCCAGAAATTTTTTCACCCAGTACGGCTGGTCTTCCTTTATAAGAGGAAGTTCATTCATTGTTTTGCCAAAATGCAAGTCGGAAATATGCAGAAATTTCATTACTTTCCTCCGTATATTTGTATTGAACAGTTATTTTATCCGATGAATTCTTTTATAAGAGAGTTTTTAGGTACAAAAACAGTTGGAATAACATCAAGTTCCTCGAGATATTTTATTATCATCGATCTCATGTCGCCGTGTAAAGACTTTTCAGCATTGACAAAATCTTCATATATTACGCCTTTATAAACAGAAGCCTCATAATCTATAAAAGTATCTATATTGATATCAGCTCTTCCTTTATGAGGCATGATATACAGGCTTTCACCTCTCTGCACACTCCTGTACATTGCAAAAATATCATCGTATTCCCTTCCACGGAAAAGCCTGTCTCTTATAAGTCTTCTCATCAGTCTGACATGTGAAGGATGAAGGAGATCCCCGTTTGAGGTCTTAAGCCTTGTTCTTACACTTACGTAAATGCATGTGGCTGTGTCAGTAACTCCGCCGTTCACTTCCGGATTAAGCGCATGAATACCTTCAAATATCATTACTTCGTTTTCTTTTCTGCTAATAGGTGTAAATGAAGTGTAGTCCTGAGTAACAAAGTCAAATTCAGGAACTTCTATAGTCTGACAGTCTGCAAGAGCTTTCATGTGTTCCTGAAACATCTGTATGTCTACTCTGTACGGTGATTCAAGATCAATATTTCCGTCTTCATCTCTTGGAACATTCTTTTCTTCAATATTTTTGTTCGGAATAAAATAATTATCCATTGAAATAACACTTGCATTTATTCCGATTTTTTTCAGTTCATCGGCAAGTCTGAGCGCAGTTGTTGTTTTACCTGAACCTGAAGGTCCTGATAAAAGCACAATTGGTTTATGACTTTCAGCGACTGACTTTGCTGCTGCCGCAATTTTAGCCGTATATTCCTCGTTTGATTTCTTAATAAATTCCATTACATCGGACTGAATTGATTTATTTATCTGTGAAATATTGATACACCTCATATATTTCCCCGCCTTTCAGTTAAAACGTAGTTTAGTATCTGTTCTGCAAAGTTTTGCTTTTCAGTATCAAAAGAAATGCAGTTCTCTGATCTTATATATTCTTTAAGTTGTTCCGGACACAAAGCACAGTCAGCTGTATTAAGCATTGAAATATCAAATTCACTGTCCCCGGCACAAATAACTTCCTCAAAAGAAAAATTTTCCTTCAGTCTGCGTACGGCTCTCCCCTTAGTAAGAATATTCGGAAATATATACATTTTCTCGCCGACATTGTAAACTCCTACCTTGTTAAGATCCAGTATGCTTTCAAGAACAATCTTTGTTGTAAGCGGTGCTGACGATCTGGTAAACACAAATAATTCATCAACAAGTCTGATTTCAAAACAGACATAATCATCATCACGAAAGTAATCCATTCCTTTTTCAAACTCTGAATAACAATCCGAAATAAGATCCTTCGATTCATTAAACCAGTTTTGGCTTTTTTTACCGTTTTCATATAATATGCCGCCGTTAGCAGAAAGTGCAAGTTCCGGTACTGTATCTTTAAAAAGCTTTATTCTCTCATACTGCTCTGACGAACGTGTAGTCAAAGGAGCAAAAACAATATCCATGCGGTTATTGAGCCTTTCAAGAAGTTTATATGCATACGGAGTCATATATGAAAGAGCCTTTTCATCTTTGTATTCAACACAAATATCATTTGAATCCGCTTTTTTATATGAGTGAATAAGGGTATTGTCAAGATCTGATGCAAAAAGAATAATAGTTCTCACCTCTCCTTAGGTATCAGCAAGTTTTTTTATTATGCCGCATGCTCTGTAGCATTTCATCGGATACTGAATAACTTCAACATTCTTCTCATTTGCAAGTCTGAAAATATGAGCAAGATAATCAGTATCATTCATATCATTTACAAGGATTTTCCATGGAATACGCCTGAGAAGTACTCTGGTGGTTTCGCCGATTCCTGGCTTAATGAAATTAATGTCACTTATTCCAAAATCCTTCTGAATCAAACGGACTTCATCAATCCCGGTACAGGTACATTCATCTTTAGATTCGGGTAATAAAGAATAGTCTTTATCAAAATCGATAGCATTCATAACTGTATCAATAAATTCAGCTGACAAATCTTCTTTTTCAAGTTCTTCGTAATATGCTGCACCGTGAAAATCATCTTTACCAATGATGTCATCTCTTAGAAAGGTTCTGCTTAAAAGTCCGGATACTGTGGAATTAAGGCATGAACTCGGAATCAGAAAATCCGACTTTGTGCCGCACAGATTTGTAATATTTGCCGGATCAGCCAGTACAGCCAGTTCATCTGATACTCCCGGATATCGGGAAAGCTCACTTTTAAGCGTGTCAAGTATAGCGCCTTTACCCGTCCAGCCGTCAACAAAACATAGTGACTGGGCACTGTGACGTTTAAGAATATATCTCATTGCATTGTGGTCTATCCCTTTTCCTCTGATTATTGAAATAGTGTAGTGATATACTTCTGTATCCGGATATTTACGGTTAAGATATCTTTTGATAATAATGCCTGCGGGCGTACCGGCTCTGGCAAGTGAAACAAGTACAATCGGTCCTTCTGTTTTTCTCTTGATTTTTTCTGCAGCACATGCAGCAGCATTTCCAGTTTCACAAGCATATTTTTCCAGTGCTTCCTTATAAAGTCTGAAATACTCCTCTCCCGGCTTGTATTCAAGGGGAAGCATCTCACAGTAGTGTTTTCCGGACTGTATATATTTTTCTCTGACATTTGCAGGAAGAGGCTCAACCATGCCAGTAATGTCTTTTAAGAGTATTGTTACATCTTTTTCACTGTATGATGACCTCATTTTACTTCACCCACCTAACCAGAATAAATTTTTCGGATAATGGAAATGCATCGGCAAAAGATGAAAAATCATAATCATCTTTTTCTGAATCTGTTACAATAAGAACCAGATCATATCTGTTTATATCAGAATTATAGATAAATGTTTTTCTTGCCTTGTCATAAAAGCTTTCTACCTGATATCTTGATTTTAAAGGATAGTCTTTACTGTTTTCAGCTACAACAGGACTCCTTGTGGTAGAGTGAGTAACAACAGATGCTGCTCTGTTTAATTTATGTGCAGTTTTTATGGCCGGGTACATGCATTCTTCTGTACCGATTACAGCAACATTCTTTCCCTCAGTTGAAATCATTTCAGATATTTTATCTGCAAGACTGCTGCATGCAGTAATATATTCTGCAGTTTCAGAACCAAAACGAGGATTAATTTTTCCGATTATTTTAATTTCGCTGAAATCATAACCTGTTTTTCTTGATCTGATTACAGGATTGAATGAATAAACTTCGTCAGAATCAGCTGATACCCTGTGTTTAACAAGATAAAAGAAATTCACGCCCTGTTTTCTGAGTTCATTTTCACATTCTTCTGTCATACCATTAAGTATTGAACATGCAGAAAACCTGATATTATCACTGACTTTTTTCTGCATTTTCAGAGCATTAATAAAATTCATTATTGTCTTTCCTGTTGATATCTCATCTTCAACAAATACGATATTTTCTGCTTTTGAAATAATACTTTCCCATTCATCACAGTACAGCAGCTGCTCAGTTGCGTGACTGTGTTCTTCACGAAAATCAGCTACGCTAATACGACTTGCACAAACCTCTCTTGTAGTGTGCATGTAGTATGAATTCTCAAAGCATGATGCAACGCCGGCTCCCACTGCGGTCGCTGTCTCTGCAAATCCAATAAACACGGCTTTTTTTATATTTCCTTCACTTTTTAAACATTCCGCAAGTTCATTATAAAGCTTCAAAACGTTGTCAGGATTCGCAGGAACATGTTTTCCCTGCATACTGTTTACAAGGAGATAATTCCTTTTTGCATTATTTTCTCTTCTGACAACTCTGATAAGATCACTGTCAGAAAAAGCTGATTTGTTTTTTATAATTTCAATCAATTGTTTCAGGTTTCCTTTCAATATCTTTTATGCCGTAAACTGCAGCACGGATGGCAATCTTTTCAGCCCAGTTTCCATGTACTTTTTTTTCATTCATCCTGCTGCCTGAAATACTTTTTGACACGGCAAGCAAATTGTCGTTCCAGTTTAGTATTGAAACTGCATCGGAAAAATCCTCCTTTGTTACAGCAAGTTCACTGTTTATGATTTCAAGCTGTGACGGATGTATTGCAGTTTTTCCTGTCAGTCCGTTAAGTATATCTTTTTCCATTTCTCTCCGAAGACCATCTTTCCATCTGGTATCTTCCGGATTTGTTCCGGAGAAATAATCCCATACCGGAGCAGAGATAACATAGTCTTCATTAAAAATATTTACTATATCTGATATTATCGAAGAAATAACCGCTATATCGTAGATGGTGTCGCTGATTTTTCTTCTCACTCCAAACCTGCTGCAAAAATCATTTCCTCCTATACGTATATTCAGTATACAGTCATAAAAGGTATCGGTTATGCATTTTATCTCCGCAAGGTTATTTGTTCGATTCCTGATATCAGATACTGAATGTGATTCCAGAATAGGCATGGCATATACATTATTATCGGCACATTCGTTAATTTTTGAAATATGTGTAAGATATTTCTCCGCATTTTCCAAATCAAATTTTGGGAGGATAAAACCGGAAAAATGCTTTGAATATCTGATCTGATCGTAAACCTCGTCAATCTGTTCAGGTGTCTTTACTCTGATGAAGATGTACGGAAGTTCATCTTCGGAAACAATACCTTCTGAAACCGCTTTTTCAATTTCGCTGAAAGTTTTTTTTATCTGGTTTACCGCTTCTTTTTCCGAGCCGTCTGCAATGGCATCTTCAAGGCAAAGAGCAAGAGATCTCAGATGAGAGTATCTTTTTTCTGCTAAAAACGCAGATACCCTGTCATTGTGTGCAGGAGTATACATCAGTCCTCCGAGTGAATATTTTATTATATTCGCTTTGCTGTCCGGGTTTATATAATCTAAATATGTTTCGTTATTTATTCTAATCATATTATGTCTTTCCGCTATTACTCTGGGGAATAGCATTCCATTATTCTGTAAGCTGTCTTTATTCCGTCTACTGCTGCTGATGTTATTCCTCCGGCATATCCTGCTCCCTCACCGCAGGGATACAGGTTTGAAAGAGATGGTGAAACAAGATTTTCATTTCTTAGTATGCGCAGTGGTGCTGAAGTTCTGGTTTCAGGAGCAGTCATGACGGCATCTCTTTTCTTAAAGCATTTCATCTTACGCCCGAAGTCATTCAGACCTGCTGAAAGCATGCTGTTTATCCTTTCACTGAAAAGACTGTTGAAGCTGCATTCTGAAAGCCCTCTGGCAAATGTAGGTGTAATACACGAATCAAGTGATGGCCTGTTGTCCATAAAACCACCTACTGTTGTAGCAGGTGCTTTGTAGTTTTTTCCGGCAAGTTCAAATGCTTTACGCTCAAGTTCTCTTGCAAAATACATACCGTCAAGCGGTGAGCTGCCAAAATCCTTTTCAGACACAGAAACAGCTACAGCTGAATTTGCATTTTTTCCGTCTCGTGCGAACTCACTCATGCCATTTGTAACTACCGTGTTTTCTTCACTTGCTGAAGGAACGACCATTCCTCCCGGGCACATACAGAAAGTATACACTCCGTTTCCTTCTCTGTCTCTGTATGAGAGCTGATATTCTCCGGGAGGAAGGAAAGGATTGTTTTTACGGGTTCCGTAAAGGCTTTCATTAACATCTTCCTGCAGATGTTCTATACGTACTCCTACTGAAAAAGGTTTCGGCTGCATCATAATATTCTTTGAAAAAAGCATCTCAAAAGTATCACGTGCAGAATTACCGACTGCAAGCACAACTGCTGCAGCGTCAAAACTACCCTCGCTGGTTTTTAGTCTGCATATCTTTCCGTTTTTCGTTTCAAAGTCTGTAACAGTGGTGTTAAAATGAACCTCTCCTCCGTTTTCAATGATTTTCTCTCTCATATTTTTAATTACCGAGCGGAGCTTGTCTGTTCCAATATGAGGCTTTGCCTTTGTAAGTATTTCTTCAGGGGCGCCGAATTCAACAAAGCTGTTCAGAACATAACGGCAGAACGGATCCTTTATTCTTGT
>SAMEA3663038__coassemble_703_pt1 | contig 10444 bp, 5 predicted proteins | sample SAMEA3663038__metabat2_low_PE_024 | metagenome-assembled genome bin SAMEA3663038 (sample SAMEA3663038) | pig gut metagenome | biome: pig gut; feature: pig-associated habitat; material: faeces | place: France | collected 2012
CGCTTCTCTCCATTAGCATACTCAATAGCAGAAGGATTAGAAAATTCTGTTCCATTGTCTGTGAGAATCACGCTGAAAAGAGAATTATAAACATCGTTTGGAAGTAATTCATAAAGTCGGTTGATGATATCTATTACCGACTGCGACGTATTATGATCTCTGATAAATGCAAGCATAAAACTACAGTTTGGAATCATCAGTGTAAGGAGAACCTTTCCACCTTTTTCGCCTTCCACTGAATCCATTTCAGTTACAGGAATATCCGGATTTTCTTCTCTGAATTTGAGAAAATCTTCGTATGTTCTGTTTTCTGTACAGCTTTTGTCAACTTTAAGCTGCTTCTTTTTACCCTTGCGGGCTTTAAACTTAACAGCTCGAGGAAGATCGATAGTTCTTGCAGAAAGAACCCCGCTGTGAATAAGTCTGTATAGTGTGCTTTCAGAACACATCAGAGAATCTTTATTTGAGTGAACGATATGGTAAACAGATACCCCTCTGTCAATACCATCTGATGCAATATCGTCAATAGCATTAAATTCATCTTCGGTAAGATTAAATCCTTCTCTTGATTCTGAAAGTACAGCTCTGTATTCCTTATCCGCAGAAGCAGCTCTGTAAAATCTTTTTTCAAGTGTGCACTTCGATTTTTCGGCACAGCCGTTACAGACATACGGAGGAGAGGTTAACCTGCTGCATACTTCTCTTTCGAATTCAGCACAATTAGTGTTGCACTCTCTACAGAAACGACAGTTCTTTGTAACGCAGTCAGGCTTATCTTCACATATTCCCTTTTGTCTGCATTTAAATCGATGTACACATTCATTTAAGCAATGTCCGTACGATCCTGTACATTCAAAGACTAAATGATTTTTGACCTCGCGTGAAATTGAAGACGGAGCTTTTTCAAGCTCAGAAGCAATTTCTCTAAATGATTTTGACTGATTTAGACCAACCTGTATGATTGTTCTCTCGTCTAAAGTTAAATGTTTACCCATAATAATCAAACTCCTTTCATATGGATATGATTATTATGCATTAGAAAAGATTCAAAGTAAAGTGTATTGCATTGTTTTCAACAAATATACACTGCTATGGAAAACCACGCATCCTTCTTCTGCAATTAGAAATTGTATCAGATGATGATATCAGCATCAAGGGTGCAAAGCACCGCTGCGCGGAAACCCTTGACCCTGATATCCTCATCTGAGAGCACCCTAATAGCAGCAAAAGGATAGAAATAGAAACCGCTAACCATTGCATAAATGTACCGTCAGACTAAATGCATCAGGTAAGAAATGGCAATTAATAAATTTTTATCGTTTTACTTTCAAACTAAATGCAACATCAACTTTTTCAAAGTAAATGCAACAAGAATATTTTCCCATGTTGCATTTACTTTGAAAATTTGCGGGTAAATATTCCTCCGTGCTACTTGCACAAAAACTCTTGCATTTCTCATCACATTATGGTATAATTTTAATATTGTTATCTTGCTGGAATTTTAATCAGTTGATTTACATATAGATTATTATACACAGATTATATGCAGGGGAGGAATTCAAATGAAAATAGATCTGCATTGCCATACGACGCTTTCTGACGGGTCGTTCGGTATAGAGGAAGTGATAACACAGGCAAAAAGAACAGGTATTGATGTTCTTTCAATTACCGATCACGATACACTTGCTTCATATTCAAGGGCAAAAGTACTGGCTGAGAGATATGGAGTAAAACTTATTCAGGGAGTTGAGATGTCAGCCTGGGACAAGGAGAGAAACCGGAAAGTACATATTCTCTGTTATGCGCCAAAGAAACCGGACAGGCTTGAAGGGCTTTGTCTCAAATGCTGTGAGATAAGAAAATCATGCTCGAAGGAAATGATCGAAAAGGTTAGTGAACTCTATCCTATAACACCGGAAAGCGTGCTTAAGTTTGCTACCGGAAGCAAGAGTATTTTCAAGCAGCACATAATGCGCTCTCTTATAGAACACGGATATGCACTCGAATTTTACGGAAAGCTTAACGATGAGCTTTTCAATCTTGAAAACGGAACCTGTCTTGTTGAACGCGAGTACCCTGATGTAAAGTTTGTACTTGAGCTTATACGTTCAGCCAGGGGAGTATCCGTTATGGCTCATCCTGCACAGTATGACAATATCGACCTGCTTGAAGAACTTGCGTCAGGCGGTAAGATTGACGGAGTTGAGATTGGTCACTATACAACAACTTCGGAAGCGGAAAAGAAGCTGCTTGAGATTGCAGAAAAATACAACCTTATCGTAACAGGCGGCTCTGACTTCCATGGCCTTTACAACGCTCAGCCGACATATCTCGGAAGCCGTACAACCACAAAGGAAAATCTCGACAGGATAATAAAACTTTCAAATAAAAGAGGAACAGAAAACTAACCTGTTTTCTAAAAAATGATAAAGGAGTAAAAAAATTATGAACGTAAATTTCACACCAAGAGGCGTTTGCTCAAGAAATATTAATTTTGATCTTGAGGACGGTATAATTAAAAATGTTAAGTTCACAGGCGGCTGCAACGGTAACCTTCAGGGAATCGGAAAGCTTGTTGAAGGAATGAAGGCTGAAGAAGTTATCTCAAGACTTGAGAGCATAAACTGCAACGGCAAGGGCACATCATGTCCTGACCAGCTTGCACAGGCTATCAAAGCTAATATCTGATTACAGTCTGAGTCATTTTTTACATACTTTACTTAAGTTAATCAGATCTGTGATCTGACTATAAATATTTTAATAACAAGGAGTTTGCTTTTTGAAAAAAATCAGCAGAACAATGGAGATTGCAGCATAACCGGGAGGTTTGCAGCAATCGGAACAAACCTCCCGCAGAGATGCATTTGAGTTGACAAATTTCAGGAGGAAAAAAACAATGAATAAAAACAACATAATAATTCGTATGGAGAGAAAAGAAGAATACCGTGAGGTAGAAAACCTTGTAAGAGAAAGTTTCTGGAACGTTTACCGTCCGGGATGTCTGGAACACTATGTGCTGAATCAGCTGAGAAATGACGAGGCGTTCGTACCGGAACTTGACTTTGTCATGGAAAAGGACGGAGTGATTATCGGGCAGAACATTTTTATGAGAGCGGTTATCAAAGCTGATGACGGCAGAGATATTCCGATTATGACAATGGGTCCGATATGCATTGCACCGGAACTTAAGCGTCAGGGATACGGAAAGATACTGCTTGACTATTCTCTTGAAAAAGCAAAAGAGATGGGCTGCGGTGCGCTTTGCTTTGAAGGAAACATTGATTTCTACGGCAGGAGCGGATTTAAGTACGCCAGTGAATACGGTATCCGTTACCACGGACTTCCGGAAGGAGAAGATGCATCATTTTTCCTCTGCAGAGAGCTGACCGAAGGATATCTTGATGGTATTTCAGGTGAATACGCCACCCCGGCCGGATACTTCGTCGATGAGGCTGAAGCAGAAAAATTTGATATGCAGTTTCCGAAGAAGGAAAAATTAAAACTTCCGGGACAGCTTTTCTAAACAGATAATAAAATCCCCCTACATTTCGCAGTTGTAGGGGGATTTTTTTGGTGTTTATATCTCAAACCCGCCCTGAAGAATGAACTCTCTGAGCTTATTGTCGAGATTTCGTTTTACTATTCGTTTCGGTAACGGTTTACCTTCTATGCCTTCAAAATACGCCTGTGCCACATCGATGTCTGTCTGTGCTGTAAGTGCGTCATATCTGCCGAAGGCGTTTATATCTTCTTCTGTGACGTGAAGTTCCATAAAGTCTCTGAGAGCCTGCTCATTGATTCCGAGGCGTGTGGCAAATACATGAACCATGTCGATGCGTGCCCGCTTCTGGTATTCAATTATGTAGTCCCGGAATGTTTTTGTGTCCTCTACAATTAACTCAGAGTTCTGAATATCACGTATGATGATATGAGCATATTTCTGCTCATCCTGATTCAGTGCGGCGAATGAACGGTGAAGTTCGTTGAGTACATCCTTACGTGATTCTTCATCTATTTCCTCACTGAGACTTTTGATGTATTTTTTGAAACGGGAATTCATGTAGTCGGCATCAATTTTATCAGTGGAGAGTGACATTAGATACGGATCAATATCAAAGGCAGCTTCTTTTTCTCCGCCGCTGCCACCTCTTCTGAGTTCCTTGTAACGCTGCAGCAGAGTGTTGTATATTTCTTCATTAAAATCAAGAGTAACTGTTTCTGATGAGCCGTCATCGCTTATAAAATCATAGGAGGTTTTGTCCCAGACAAATCCCTGAACTTTTGCAGGTTCAAGGTGCTTGTTAAGTTTTTTGAAAAGGGAGGCAAACTTGGCTTTTTCACTCTGGTCATCAGGGAGTTTTTCAAAGTCTGATATGCCGGCATTTGTGAAGATATATTTGATTTCCTTAAACGCATCATTCATGGCCTTCAGGTTGTCCTTCAGTTTAAGTACAAATATTCCGTATGCCTTGTTGCCGGAATACTGTTCAAATGCATACGCGATGATATTTTTCATCGTATATGGTCTGCGGTAATACCTGATAATACCGTGCGGCTTATCGTCCGTGAATACACGGTTGGTTCTTGAAAATGCCTGAATGATCATTTCTATGTTGTTCCAGCTATAGAACTTATCCATGTAAAGTGTGTTTAACCATTTGGAGTCAAATCCTGTAAGCATCTGGTCAACAACTATAAGGATGTCCAGACATTTGTCAGGCTCATTTTCTATAGCTTTGTAGTTGTCCTTGTGAGCCAGTCTGGAACACACATCGCGTTTGAAGTTTATGTAACCCGGAATATTGAAGTTTGTATCAAACATAGCATTGTAGTCTGTGAGTATTTCTGCAATACCGTCTGTTTTTTCAATCGAACGCTCATTGTTTCCATCGCTTGGATCAAATACTGCAGTTATCTTCAGACTGCATTTTTTACTCTTGAATAATTTGTAGTATTCAATTGCTTCCGGAATGCTGCTTGTTGCGAGCATAGCGTGAAATTTGCCGTTGTTACTCTGCTCAGTCCAGCAGTCGAGAATGTCTTCCACAACCTTACTTCTGTGATCCGGATTGTTATACTGGGCTTCAATAAGTTCGCCTTCAATGCTGTCGAGCGGGTGACCTGTATCGTCCCGCTCTTCTCCCATAGGGACGGTTCTCGTCCAGTATCTGTAGATATCGATTTTATTATTATCAGCGAATACATCAACCAGATCTCTGGCATTAGCCTTTTTAAGTGCAACTTCTTTTCTGAGATCCTTGTCTCTGTATGTAGGCTGCGGAATACTGTCAAAGCCAAGTACATTTCCGTCACGCATACCGTCGGCAACTGTATAACGTGTTCCTTCCAGTTCATCGCCGAATACGTCAGCTGTTGTTGAATTCTTTTTCTTGTTTGTATCAAGTATAGGAGTACCGGAGAAGCCGATAAACACAGCACCGGGGAATGTGAATTTGATGGTTGACAGCATTTCACCGAAGACACTTCTGTGACACTCGTCAACGATGAAGACGATGCGTTTTTTATTTATCTTTTCGATATCATCGGTATTTGTGCCTTCGTCGTATTTTATCCTGCTCATTTTCTGAATAGAGGTAACAATAAGTGTATCAGAAGGAGCGTCGCTTCTGAGTTTTGAAATAAGGACCTGAGTATTCTCAGTTGACTGAACCGAATCCGTTTCATCGGCAAATCCTCTGTACTCACGGAGTGACTGGGTACCAAGTTCAATTCTGTCCATGAGAAATACAACCTTATCCGCATCGCCGCTGTTTGCGATAAGCTGGGCTGATTTGAATGAGGTCATGGTTTTACCGGAACCGGTAGTGTGCCATACATATCCGCCGTAAATATTTTTATCCTCCCACTTCATTTTAGTGATGCGGTCGCAGATTTTATTGGCTGCGTAATACTGATAGCTTCTCATGACCTTGAGGTTGTTGTCGGAAGTATCGGCAACGGTATAGTAGCCTATCATCTGGTGAGCCATAGGGATGGATAGGAGCTTATCGGCTATCTGATCCCAGGCATTTATAGGTTCGTTATATTTGTCTGCCCAGTGAAAGCAGAGATTTTTTCTGAATTTATCAGCACTTCCCGGATTTGCAAAGTATGTACATTCTTCCGGATTCATTGCAACAAAAATCTGTACAAGTGAAAACAGACCTGTAAATACGCCTTCGTGGAGATATTTTTGTATCTGGTACTGTGCTTCACTTACCGGCACACCGCTTTTTTTCAGTTCGACATGGATTACCGGCATACCGTTTATAAGCAGGCAGAAATCACCGCGTCTGTTTGGGAGCATATCTGATTTTGCTGTATAAACCGGCTGCTGTGCAATCTGATAAACCGTTCTTCCGGCAGCTATTTCAGCACGGTCAAATATTTTCAGGCTGACTAATTTTCCGAAGTTATGTTTATCATTTTCATTGTCGCGGATAATCTGGACTGTTTTACCGTTTATAAATCCGTTAAGTGCGAGGGGAGTACGGAGTTTATTTATCTGCTCCATAATCTGCTGCATCTCACCGTCAGTAACAGGGCAGTCACCGAGTTTGTCGATTTCACGGTTGTTTTTAAAAATAATATCCGCCCAGTTTTTTATAAGATCTTTTTCAGTTTTATATTTCAGCACACCGTCCTTCCAGCCTTTTTCTTCTGTAAGACATTTTATAACAGCGTCTTCAAATTCTGATTCAGTTTTAAAAAACATTTTTTCACTCCTTTTATACAAACATTTTTTCGAGCATGGATTTTTTTACCTGGATTAGTTTTTCGTACTTACGCTGATGAAGGGTGATGAGGTTGTCGAGGTTGCGGAAATAGGAGCCGATTTGCTGTTGTTCTTCAATGGACGGCAAAGAAATTTCAAGCCCTTCAACATCGCCTGCGTTGTAGGACGGTAATGCTCCGACTTGCACCAAAGAAGCGAGATTTATTGTGTCAAATAATGTTCTTCCAAAATTGGTATCCCAACCCTCGCCAAATATATAAGCCATTGTATTGTTATCGAGCAAAAACGGCGTATTTACTAACCTTTTGCGGTTTAGCATAACTGCCGCACCAACTTTTGCAAAGAACATCGCTGGTACTTGTGTTATCGGTTTCCACTTTTTTCTCTCAATTTGTTCCTGCGAAACATAGTTGTTTGACGATAATAATTCGTATTCATTTCCGCTTAAATTCATATCAGAAACTTTAAAAAAAGGAATACCTTCAGCACCACCTTGTTCTACATCTGGAAAGCCTATTCCAGATTGACAAGAACCGACATCTCCAAGCTTACGCTGTTCCCAATCGTCAGTAAACCCTGCAAAACGAATTTCAGGAGTTTTTTCTCCGTTTTTAGGAAACATTTTTTCAAGCATGGATTTTTTTATTTGGATTAGTTTTTCGTACTTACGTTGATGAAGGGTGATAAGATTGTCGATGCCACAAAGGAAATCACCAATTTTAATCTGTTCCTGTATCTCAGGAGCTAATACTTCTAAATCAGAAATGATTTGCTTGTTCAATCCGCCCCTTGTTCCATCGCCTGATGAAACTTCTCTTAATTCATTATATCTTCCTTCGAGATTCTGAAATAGGAATTTATAATATAAGAAACTATCGGGTTGAATAGCAGCAATTGACTGATTGGTTGTCAATGGAATCTCCGAAATTGCGACAGTTCCACGAGTTTTACCTTGTCCGGCAAGGGCAATCAAAACTGATTTTTCTTTTACCCATTTAGCACTTGAATTTAAAAATCCAATTTTTGAAATCATATTATCAGTAGAAGAAATAACCTTATTATTTATCTCTCCTGATGACATCCACGGTATTTCCTTTGGATTCCAATACTCAGGATGTCCTGTATTTGGAGTCCCGCCAGCAACTATTTCGGAGTGGTCACCCAACTTACGCTGTTCCCAAGTTTCAGTAAACCCTTCAAATCTTATCTCCGGTTTTTTTGATTTATCTGCCATATCACTCACCACCCAACAGCGCCTTTAACTGTTCAAGTCCTTTCATGTCAAAATCATTACCGGTAAGTCTGTCAATCATTTCGCAGAGGGATTTTTCGGCTTCCTGAATTTCTTTTTCAAGTCCCAGTAATGTGCAGCTGTACTTTTCACTGAGAGCGGTAACTGATTTGATAAGTTCGGATATGACCATTTCAGGCAGTTCGTTTATGCTCTTTACAAGCGGAACAATCCATTTTAATTTCAGAAGATTTTTAGCTTCTTCATCGGAAAGAGATTCAATTACTTCTTTTGTTCTGATATGTAATTCAGCACTCATTTCCTTAACATCTTTTTTGATTTCCTTCTCTTCCTTTGTGAGCATTTCAAAACTTTCAAGAACTGATTTTAAGGCAGCATCTTCATCTGTTGACGGTTTCCTTAGTTCTTTGAGTCTGGCGGTAACACCTTTTGAGTTAAATGCATCCTGCGATTCATTGAGGATATCACTTTCCCTGTCTTCTTCAGTAAGTGATTCAATAAGAGATTCATATTCACTCTGAATTTCACAAAGCCTGTTTTCTTTTGCCTTTATATCCTGAACACTGCCGGAAAGCATGGTGTTCTGAACAAGTTCAAAACCAAGAATTCTGCCTTTCCAGCCTTCCTGAACTTCCTTGTCCTTCTTAATGACCATATTTGGATCAACTGCTTTTACTGAGCTGAATCCTTCAGTTAAAATGATATCATAATCAATTGCTATACTCTGCCAGATATCATCAAGAATCTGATAAGCACTGTATTTGTTTACAAGAGGAATATTTTCAAGTCTTCTGAAAATATCTTCACCTATGATAATTTCCTTCTTTGATACATCGGTACCTTCCATATCATTAATCAGTGTTTCAAAAAGATAATCTTCAAAGTCACTGAACTCAGCTGCGAAATGCTGTTTATATACGGTTACATCAGCACTGTTTTCTATCGCTGATTTTATATCATCTGTCGCAGGAACTGAATAAGGTGAACCGTTATCTTCAAAAAGCAGGGCACGAAGTTCAGGGAAAGCAGTCCAGTAGTTTCCGAGCCTGTCTGTTTCAGCGTTTGGAATTCCGCCGTTCATACCTGCATAGATATCCCAGGTTTCAGCTTCTTCAGAACTGTCAACATATCTCGGAATATTAAGATTATAGTCATTGCTTCGTATCTCATCACGGCTCACAACTTTTGAGAATTTATCAACGGATTTTCTGTCACGGACAACATCAGCTATCTTCCTGATGTCACTCGCCTGAAGTTTATTGTTTTTACCTTCCTTGACAAATCCCTTTGAAGCGTCAATAATAAGGACGTCACTGTTATTTCTCTGCTGTTTCAGAATCATAATGATAGTCGGAATACCTGTACCGAAAAATATGTTTGCAGGGAGTCCTATAACAGCATCAATGTGATTTTTTTCTATAAGGTTAGTACGGATTTTTTCTTCTTCACCGCCTCTGAAAAGAACACCGTGAGGAAGTACAATTGCCATTATTCCGTCCGGTTTGATGTGATAAAGGTCATGGAGAAGGAATGCATAGTCAGCTTTGCTCTTCGGTGCAAGACCGTAGTCAGCATATCTCGGATCAGATTCCTTACCCTCAGGTGTCCACTGCTGTGAATACGGCGGATTTGAAACAACAGCATCAACACGGAGTACAGGCGGGTAGGAGTCGAGGTCAACCGGCCAGTCATCTTCGAGCGTGTCAGCATTCCTTGTGAAAAGATTTGAAGGATTAATTCCACGCATGATAAGATTCATTCTGGTAAGATTGTAGGTGTTTTCCTTGAGTTCCTGAGCGTAGTACTGAATACTGTTTTTGTCCATGTATTTTGAAGCACTGTGTCCTATATTTATGAGGAGGGAACCGGAGCCGCTTGTCGGGTCATAAATAGCAATCTGATTTCTGTCTTTGAGATGTTCGGCTATTATCTCAGACATAAGGAGTGATACCTCATGCGGAGTATAGAATTCACCGGCCTTTTTTCCTGCATTGGAAGCAAATTTTGAAATGAGGTATTCATAGATGAATCCAAGCACATCGTATCCCTGTTTTTCATCCATAGGAATATCCCTGATAAGCTGAATCAAATCAGAAACAGCCTTTGTTCTGGTTGCACTTGTGTCACCGAGTTTTGAAAGTCCGGTCTGAAGTGTTTCAAAGATTCTGTCAAATACTTTTCTGTGAGTATCACTTATAAGACGGTCGAAAGCAGAAAGAGCGTCAGTAACATTTGATATATCAAAATTTTTACCCTTTTTCAGCCACGTTGAAAACAGGTTGTCGTATGAAATGAAGTAACCGATATTCTGCTGACACTGCCTGACTGTTTCAGTATCTTCCTCCTTAAGTTCCGGAAAATCTTCATCCTCCCAGTAGTTTTTCTTCAGATATTCAACTTCTTTGTCTGAAAGAAATTTGTAGAATATGAAACCAAGGATGTAGTCCTTATATTCG
>SAMEA3663038__coassemble_707_pt1 | contig 10406 bp, 8 predicted proteins | sample SAMEA3663038__metabat2_low_PE_024 | metagenome-assembled genome bin SAMEA3663038 (sample SAMEA3663038) | pig gut metagenome | biome: pig gut; feature: pig-associated habitat; material: faeces | place: France | collected 2012
TTTTCAGAAAGTTCGGTCTTTCGGGCAAGTCATTTATCCCTATGCTTATCGGAACAGGCTGCGGTGTTCCTGCCGTTATGGCAAGCCGTACAATCGAGAACGAGCGTGACCGCAGAATAACAATTATGACAACAACATTCATTCCCTGCGGAGCAAAGCTTCCGATAATCGGACTTATAGCAGGTGCGCTTTTTGATAACGCAGGCTGGGTTGCAGTTTCTGCGTATTTTATAGGAATGGCTGCAATTATTATATCCGGAATTATGCTAAAAAAGACAAAGCTGTTTTCAGGAGAGCCAGCTCCCTTTGTAATGGAGCTTCCTGCATATCATCTTCCTACCGTCGGCAATGTTCTCCGTTCAATGTGGGAACGTGGCTGGTCGTTTATCAAAAAGGCAGGAACGATAATTCTTCTTTCAACTGTGGTTCTCTGGTTCATGCAAAGTTTTGGAGTTGAAAACGGTTCATTTGGAATGACAGAGGATCTTGATAACTCGGTACTTGCAAAGACAGGAGGGATAATTGCTCCGTTGTTTGCTCCACTCGGCTGGGGCGACTGGAAAGCAGCTGTTGCAGCGGTTACAGGACTTATCGCAAAAGAAAATGTTGTTGCCACATTCGGTACGCTGTTCCACTTTGGCGGCGAAATATCAGAAAACGGTGACGAGATCTGGGGACTTATGACATCAGGCTTCACCGCACTGTCGGGATATTCATTCCTCGTTTTCAATCTGCTTTGCGCACCGTGCTTTGCGGCTATCGGTGCTATCAGGCGTGAGATGAACAATCCCAAGTGGACAGCATTTGCGATTGCATATCAGTGTTTATTTGCTTATGCAGTATCACTTATCATCTATCAGTTCGGACTTCTGTTCACAGGAAGTGTGAATGTTATCGGACTTATCTTTGCTGTGATTATACTTGCATTTTTGGTATATATGCTTGTGCGCCCATATAGGGAAAGCAACAGACTTACAATGGATGTCAGAGTAAAATCATAATTTGCTGGTCTGTGTTCCTTAAGTTTGTTAAGGAACGCAGACACCATAATTAATTGAAAGGTCGTTACAGTATGACTACATTAATAACAGGAGTTATAGTTGCAGTTATAATTTTTACTGCTGCAAGACAATTATACAGGGATAAGAAAAACGGAAAATCTCTTTGCGGAGGAAAATGTTCATGCTGTTCAAACGGATGTGCCTGCCATGGAGGGATAAAAAGTGAATGAGCTATATTCTTTTCGGAATTATTGAGGATGCTGTTGATTCGGAGATAAACGGTAAACTTAATCAGGCTATAACATTTTCCATTGAAGATATTGGCGGCGATGAGGCATGTGCTATGGTAATGTGCTATAAATAATAACACAAAAACGGTGCTGAATTTTCAGCACCGTTTTTGTTATGGTTTTATAATGTTAATCTGAGAATTAATCAGCAAACACCCTGAGCCTTCATAGCTTCAGCTACCTTAAGGAAGCCTGCGATGTTAGCACCAGCCATGTAGTTGCCTTCCATACCATATTCCTTAGCTGTATCGTTACAGTTGTTGAAGATGTTTGTCATGATGTTCTTGAGCTTGCCGTCAACTTCTTCAAATGTCCATGAGAGTCTTTCGCTGTTCTGGCTCATTTCGAGACCTGAAACAGCAACACCGCCGGCATTTGCAGCCTTAGCAGGACCGTAGTAGAGACCGTTTGAAAGGTATGTGTTGATAGCATCAGGGTTTGAAGGCATGTTAGCACCTTCAGCGATTGCATATGCACCAGCAGCAACGATGTTCTTAGCACCCTCGCCGTCGATTTCGTTCTGTGTAGCGCATGGAAGAGCGATGTCAATCTTGATGAGGCCTGCATTTGACTGGAGTGTCCATACGCTGCCTTCGTGATATTCAGCGTTCTTGTGTGATGTTCTCTTTGTATATTCTGTAAGTCTTGCTCTTTCAACTTCCTTGAGCTGCTTAACGAGGTCGAGGTCAATTCCGTCCGGATCGTAAACGTAACCGTTTGAGTCTGAAACTGTTACAACCTTAGCACCAAGTTCTGTTGCCTTCTGTGTAGCGTAGATAGCAACGTTACCTGAACCTGAGATAGCAACTGTCTGGCCTTCGAAGCTCTTGCCGTTAGCCTTGAGCATGCAGTCTGTGAAGTAGCAGAGACCGTAACCTGTAGCTTCTGTTCTTGCGAGTGAACCGCCCCACTGGAGTCCCTTACCTGTAAGAACGCCTGTGAATTCGTTTCTGAGTCTTTTGTACTGACCGTACATAAAGCCGATTTCTCTTGCGCCTGTACCGATATCACCGGCAGGAACGTCAGTGTCAGCACCGATGTGCTTGCTGAGTTCTGTCATGAAGCTCTGGCAGAAACGCATAACTTCTCCGTCTGACTTGCCCTTAGGATCAAAGTCAGAACCACCTTTACCGCCGCCCATAGGGAGTGTTGTAAGTGAGTTCTTGAGGATCTGTTCAAAACCGAGGAACTTAAGGATGCTGATATTTACTGAAGGGTGAAGTCTTAAACCGCCCTTGTAAGGTCCGATAGCTGAGTTGAACTGGATTCTGAAACCACGGTTTACCTGTACCTTGCCGTTGTCATCAACCCACGGTACTCTGAAGATAATCTGTCTTTCAGGTTCAACGATTCTGTCAAATACGCCTGCTTCAACGAGATCCTGTCTCTTTTCAGCAACTGGTTCGAGTGATTCGAAAACTTCTGTTACAGCCTGAAGAAATTCAGGTTCGTTTGCGTTGCGTGCAGCAACCTTTTCGAGTAAGTTCTTTAAATATTCATTTTTAATAGCCATTTTAAAAAATCCTCCTACAAAAATTTAACGAATTAAATTTGTAAAGTGCCCTTAGGCTCACTTACGATATCTATTATAATTTATTTTGAAAAAAAAATCAAGATACAATTCAAAAAAATTTTAAAAAAATGAAATTTTTTATAAATAATATTTCATAAAAGACCGGAGAGAAAGAACGGTAATTTTTCGGAACTGCGTAAATACGTAGATTTAATATGCTTTGTTCTGCAAATCAAACAGAATGGGGGATTGTTGTTTAAATATTACAAAGATATTACAGATTTTTGCAAGTACCTGCAGAACAACTTGCATATATGGATTGTGATGGAAAAAAATCCTGTACTTGTTTTTGTTTTCAGCAGAAATACAGTTGTTTACGAGGGAAATAATTTTTCCATTTTACTTGACATGATTATTGTGAATGTGTAAAATAGAATAGATGAGTAAGCTATGCGATAGCGTGAACGTTTTAGTTTATGAGGAAAGTCCGGGCATCACAGAGCGGAGCAGCTGCTAACGGCAGCCGAGGGCGACCTTAGGGCCAGTGCAACAGAGATATACCGCCGTGTTTACACGGTAAGGGTGGAAAGGCGAGGTAAGAGCTCACCAGAGTGCAGGAGACTGTACTGCTATGTAAACCCTGTTCGATGCAACGTCTATTGGTACAGTTTGTCTTAACACTTGCTCGGTGGGCAGGCTGTAATGACGGCTTGAGCCCTTTGGCGACAAAGGGTCTAGATAAATTATCGCACACGACAGAACCCGGCTTATCGGCTTACTCATTTTATTTTTTTAAAGGGAAGAGATAAGTTGAGTAAAAAAAAGATTGCAGCAGTTTTTGGTGCCGTTGCCTGTGCGGTAGCTGCGGTGCTCGCAGGTTTTTATTTTTTTGTACTGAAGAACGGAAATGATCAGAGCGAATTTGAATCACTCCGTGCTGGGATGAAGGCGATGGAAAATGTATCGGTTCCCGGTGTTTCGGTCTATGTTCCCGAAGACTATTCAAAAACGGAAAATGAGTACTATACTTCGTATACCAAGGGAAGTGCAACTGTAAGTCTTACATCAGAAACTGTTGACAATGATCTTGCAAATTATGCTTACTATGCTGTAAGACAGTATGAGAATATTACAGATTCTTTTACAATAAAAGAAGAGTTTGATGAAGAACTCAGTTCCACTACAGTTCATGTGGTTGAATTTGATTACAGTCTTAATCTTGAAACTGGGGTAAAAAATATATCATGTCTTTCAGCATTTGCGATGGGAAACGGACGTTCATACGTTCTGACATGTACATCCGGTGCTGATGATTATTCTCTTTACAGAGATGATTTCCACAGGATTTATAAAACAATTGCTCTTTCTGAAAATTCAGACTAAAAAATGCCGGAATTTTGTTCCGGCATTTTTTTAGTTTATGTTCAAAAGTACATCGGCTGCGTCGATTCGTCCGTCGCTGTTAATATCAAGTTCAGTACTTTCTGAATTTTCTGAGTAAATTATAAAATCAACGATGCTGGTGTGAAGTTCGTTGTTTCTGATTACCTCTTCGCCTTCCTCCGGTTCTGTTACAGTTACGTCATATGAGATACTTGAGTATCCGTATGAAACTGTTACGGTTACAGTTCCCGGAGCAGTAAAGTCGTAGAAAGCGGAAAGTTTTGATGTATCAATGTTTTCAATCATATTTCCGTTAAGGAAGAATCTGATACCTGACAGGTCAAGGTATTCATCTGTATAGTATTCTTTTCTTGTTTCTGTACAGTCAAGTGAAAAAACAATGTTTCTTTCTTCTGATTCGAGTGAATTTCTTCCGGTTACTCTCTCAGGGATCCAGAACTGATTTTTTGATGCTGTGTATTCTGAGATATATGCACCTTCTTCGGATACTGTAAGAACACGGTTTGTGTCTTCAGGAGAGCATATGGTATACTGATTGTTAATCTCGGTGAGAAGCTTCCATTCAGAATCAGCTGTTTCGTTGTTTTCCGGAGACACATCTCCGTTTTCATTTCTTGTAAGTGCAAGGTCAGTGCCGTAGGACCAGATTCTGTAGTTACCGTTTTCAAGAGGTTCAAATCTGTAGTTCTGGGAAACCGTATCTGATAACTTCTGATCAGTGAAAATGCTGCTTTCTGAAACAGTGAGATACTGTTCATTTTCATAACTTACAAGTTTAAACGCATCACCGTAGAATTTTTTTTCTGTGTCACCGGTGTAAATATATCCGAGAAGTCTTAGACCTCTTACTTTGTTTGCGTAATCAGAAGCCTGCTCATAAGTTGCGAACATCTCGCCTCTGTACTGGGACTCTGAAAGTGTAACCCTGCTTCCGTCATCTGAAACTTTTTCAACAAAGGCAACATGACCGCTGTTCTCATCGCCGTAGTCATAGCAGATAACTGCCCCCGGTCTTGGTTCGGAACCGTATGAATAGCTTGTGTTTTCCCTGTACCATTTGCCGGCATTGTTCCAGCTGAGTTCAGGTTTTACCCCGAATGCTTCATATGCTCTGCCCCATGCGTATGCTGTACAGTTTGGCATCTCGCATCCGCCAAAAGTATTGTACGGATTTTCTTTACTGAAGTAATAAATATATTCAGGAGCACTTTCGTCATCAGAAGGTACTTCTGTTCTTATATTAAATTCTGGTACTTCATATGCTGAAGCGGAAATAATTCCGGAAAAAGCAAAAGATGCTGAAAGAAAAAATGCTGCTGAAGTTCTTAATAACTTTCTCATATTGATGAATCCCTTCAAGTAGTATTGGTAGTTGTAATCCCTATGTTTGATATAATACACCTCTGCGGTATATTTGTCAATATAATCATGTGGAAAAACATTTGTTAAAATACACGGTTTTGAACAACTACGATTCAGCATAAAAACAAAAATGTATTGACAAGAGTTTTATACTGATATTATAATAGAAATATTAAAGATTTTACGGCGGATTCTGAAAGGACTGAATTTTTTTATGAAAAGAATAAAGCTTACGGCTTTGTGTCTTACGGCTGTTCTTGCTGCTGTATCATTTTCCGGATGCTCAGAAAAGGCAGGTACGTCGCAGGAAACCACCGAGGTTTCAGAGGCTGTTACTGAAGCTGTGACTGAGAGGGAACTTACGCAGGAACAGAAGGATGCAGCTGCTGAAGCAGGCATATCTGAAGACAGATACTGCACGGACAATGCTGAGATAACAAAAAAAGCCGAAGAGATTCTTAAGATTTACTATGAAGGAATTACCGAGGCGGATCATGACAAGTGTTTTGGTGTGTTTCCTGATTTCTATAAAAAAGCTATAGAGAAGGAAAATGAGGAATATAATGAAACCAATGAAGAATATATGCAGAGCATAAGACAGGGGATTATTGACCAGTACGGAGATGATTTTTACGTTTTTCCGACTGTAACATCAGTGCTTCAGATAAATGACGAGTCACTTGATTCGCTGGAAAAGAGAATAGCATCAGCTTTTGATACAGAAATAAAACTTGATGATCTTTACTATGTGTATTTTACAGAGACACGAAGAGGTTCACTCGACAAGAGCACAAATCCGATGGAATTCAGTATTCTTGTAGAAGACGGAAAATATTATCTTTATGATACATATTTTGAACGCGGAGAAGAAAATTAAAGAAAGAAAAACAGGGGGACAAAAGAATGGATTCATCAATAGCAGAAAAACTTATAGCATTAAGGGTTCAGAGGGGGCTTTCTCAGGCGGAGCTTGCGGCTAAACTCGGAAAGGAACCTCAGATAATTGCCGGATGGGAGAACAGGGATATTTCTCCGGATACGGACAGCATGATTGCAATTGCGAGATTTTACAACATTTCGCTGGATAAGCTATTTAATCTGGATGTATCGGACAGTGAACAGCGTTCGGCTATTTCACTTGATAAGGGCAGAACTTCCGCCTCTTCTCAGAGCGGTCCGGAAATGAGAATCAGGTATCCGGAAAAGTCAGCAGGCAGCGAGGTTTATCCGGGAACAGCACCTTCAGAACAGCCTGCTTCGCAGAGTGCTCAGACCGTATATGCAGAGCCGGAAAATCTGGCAGGTTACTTTAACTATGAAACCGTTGACGGAACAGCACTTCCGGCAAATGCTCAGGTGAACAAACCGGCAGTTGATTTCAGCAGTGAGATTTATGAAACAATAAACAGAATACAGAAGGACAAGAAGTTTTATAAGAAGCTTATGAAATTTCCGTATCCGGTTTTTGCAACGACTGCTTTTCTTGCGACCGGGGGACTTTTTAACTGGTGGCATCCGATGTGGATGATCTTCCTGACAATTCCGCTCTACTATACCACTATCGAAGCTATTTACAAAAAGAACGCAAATATCTTCTGCTATCCGGTTCTGGTAACGCTTCTTTATCTTATTGCCGGTTTTGCACTTAACCTCTGGCATCCGGGCTGGCTTGCATTTTTATCTATTCCTTTTTATTACTGGATAGTAAATACATACGGCAAAGACGATGAAGATGAGGAAGATGAAAAGCCGAAGAAAAAGAAAAGAAAGGGAAAATAATTTTTTGTAAAAACAATTGCTTTTTTCTGAGATTTCAGTTATAATTATTAGTGGACGTGAAAAATTTCCGTTCGCTTTAAACTTGTTAAAAATTTATTTTTTACGGAGGAATTTTAATAATGTTAGTTTCAGCTAAAGAAATGCTCGACAAGGCAAGAGCAGGCAAGTACGCAGTAGGCCAGTTCAACATCAACAACCTTGAATGGACAAAGGCTATTCTTCTTACAGCAGAAGAACTCAAGTCACCAGTTATTCTCGGTGTTTCTGAAGGTGCTGGTAAGTATATGACAGGTATGGAAACAGTAGCTGCTATGGTTAAGGCTATGGACAAGTCACTCGGAATCACAGTACCTGTTGCTCTTCACCTTGACCACGGTTCATACGAAGGCTGCTACAAGTGCATCAAGGCTGGCTTCACATCAATCATGTTCGACGGTTCACACTTCCCGATCGAAGAAAATGTTGCCAAGACAACTGAACTCGTAAACGCTTCACACAACCTCGGTCTCTCAATCGAAGCTGAAGTTGGTTCAATCGGCGGTGAAGAAGACGGCGTTGTTGGTATGGGTGAATGCGCAGATCCAAACGAATGCAAGATGATCGCTGACCTCGGCGATTTCCTCGCTGCTGGTATCGGTAATATCCACGGTCAGTATCCTGCAAACTGGGCTGGACTCAGCTTTGAAACACTCGCTGCTGTAAACGAAAAGGTTGGCGAGATGCCACTCGTACTCCACGGCGGTACAGGTATTCCTGCAGACATGATCAAGAAGGCTATCTCACTCGGCGTTGCTAAGATCAACGTTAACACAGAGTGTCAGCTCGCATTCGCTGCAGCTACAAGAGAATACATCGAAGCTGGCAAGGATAAGCAGGGCAAGGGCTTTGACCCAAGAAAGCTTCTCGCTCCTGGTTTCGAAGCTATCAAGGCTACAGTTAAGGAAAAGATGGAACTCTTCGGTTCTGTTGGCAAGGCTTAATCAGCATTTTATTAAAATTTCACAGGAGTATGCATATTCTGCATGCTCCTGAATTTTTTTAGGAGAGAAGTATGAAAACCGGAAACAGAGGAGTATTGATTACGGCATTTGTCCTGATTTTTATTTTTGCTGCAGCGTGTATTTCTGCGTTTTTTATTCTGAAGGACAGCGGAGGCGATAAGAAAGCTCTTGTTTACAGCAACGGAAAGCTGATTCGGGAGATAAATCTTGATGAAGTGAATGAGAGTTACTCTTTCCGTGTTGAAAGTGAAAACGGCGGATACAATATTATAAATGTAGAAAACGGAAAAATATATGTTTCAGAGGCCTCGTGTCCGGACAAGGTGTGTATCAGAACAGGGAAAATAAGCAGCAGCGCAGTTCCGATAGCCTGTCTTCCGAATAAGCTTGTTATAGAGATAAAAGATAAATATGAAAAAACGGATTTGGTTGTATAAGGGTTTGCAGATGTTTTTTGAATACCGGTTGAAATATTATCCGGTGTTGCCGTTTTCCCCAGGTAAACAAATAAACCGCTAAATATACCTGCGTATTATTATAGTGAAAGTCAAAATAAATTTGACTTTCACTATAATACAATTTTTTTACGATTATAACTTGTATGACACAGCTGTCAAGTGTGTCAATAGACTAAGGTTTATGGATTACTTTACAATTTTCTCAATCACACACTCATGCTTTTTGCTTTCCTTATCATAATTTATGCCAGCAAGCAGTATTTCTCCGCTGAACGCCATGAGTTTATCAGTATAGTTTCTGTCTTTTATCTGACTAATCGCACCTTCTGCAGATTTATTATACTTTAATTCTGCAACAATAGCAGGTGCATTAACACCTTTTCGTGGTATGAACGCCAGATCAGCAAAACCATCTCCGGAAGGGAACTCTCTGATTATTTCATACTGTTTTCTTGCTGAATAATACGCAAGTGCAAGTGTCACAGAAAGAGAAAGCTCATTGTTATATGCTATAACCGAAGAATTCTGTCGATGAACCTCTTCGATTATTTCAGCCACTTTCTTTTCATCGCAGTTCAGAGTAGCAGCCAAAAGATCATCTGACCTTCGAACTGCATTCATAACTTCTTCCCAGCCGCCGTTTTCTATGCAGTTAATGAATTCCTGCTGTACTTCCTTGTTTGGTATCCAGGCTTCATTTGTTGTATTGTCATAAGTAAGATATCCAAGATGAATAAGCAGGGTAATAACATCATCAGCAGAATTGAATGTTGTCATGTCATTTTGGAATTTTTCTGTATTAACCCTGACTTTCTCACCGGAAATCATTTTTATCACAGAATCACGTAATCCGTTCATATCAAGCTGTATAAATACTTTCAAAGCTTCAAATGTCTCGGTTTTGGTCCAGTAATTGCTGAATTTTTTTCTGCTGCAGGCAAGCACTACTGACTGAGGATTGTACATTGGAATACCATCAACCAGATATCCGTTATACCATTCTTTCATCTCGTCGAATGAAAGAGAGTATTTTTTACAAAGTTCCTCAGTTTCATTCTCGGTAAATCCCATGAACTCAGAATAAGGAGCTGCATCATTGATAGAAAACTCATGATACATATTCAGAGCTGAATGTTTACCGTATTTTTTAACCGGAAAAATACCGGTTGCATAATCAAGTGCAACATACTCTTTTTCTTTAAGCAGATTACGAAGGAAATCAAGGTAATATTGCTGACCTTCAGTATCATTTTTGAAAAATCTGAATACACAGTCCCACTCATCTATGATGAATACAAACGGCACTCTGTTTTCAGCATAAATCTCTCTAAGTATTTCCTGAAGTGTATAGTCTTCTGGAAAATCCATGTTTCCGTATTCTTTAATAAGATCACGCTTCAGAGATTTTATTAGTTTTTCAGTCATTTCCTTACCGCCGGATGCATTTTCTGTAAAATCTATGACATCGAGTTTAATAACATTATATTTGTTTAAGTGCTTTTCAAAGTCATCTGTTTTGGAAATTGCTAAATTTTTAAACAAATCAGCTGAATCACAGCCTCTGCTGTAATATGCAGTCAGCATATTAGCAGCCATTG
>SAMEA3663038__coassemble_710_pt1 | contig 10396 bp, 11 predicted proteins | sample SAMEA3663038__metabat2_low_PE_024 | metagenome-assembled genome bin SAMEA3663038 (sample SAMEA3663038) | pig gut metagenome | biome: pig gut; feature: pig-associated habitat; material: faeces | place: France | collected 2012
TTGCCTTGCACATCCGATGACTGCGTCATCTCCGTGCAGATTGGCACCGGTAAACGCAATTTATTGCGTTTACTATATTTCAATAAAACAAGTAAAAACTTCTGACAGGTATTTAATATTTTCCTGTAATTAAATTTTAATAAAAAAAATATATGATTTTTGTTGACCTTGCAATGAAAATAAGGTATTATATATATGTATGTAATTTATTCATTGTAATTTTTGGAGGTTGACTTTTTTGACAACATATATTTCCGCTTCTATACTTGGAGCTGATCTGCTCCATCTTGCTGAAGAATGCGACAGATTAAAGGCAAACAATGTTGATATGCTTCACTTCGACGTTATGGACGGTCAGTTCGTAAATAATATTTCATTCGGGCTTCCGGTTCTTGAGAAGTTAAGCAGGTATACTGATATTTTTAAGGATGTTCATCTTATGATAAGTGATCCCTTAAAATACATTCCTGATTTTGTCAGAGCCGGCAGTGACATGATTACATTTCATGTTGAAAGTAATTCAGATGCCGACAAAGTAATAGAAACGGTTAAAAATTCCGGTGTAAAATGTGGTATATCAGTTAAACCGGGAACACCGGTTGAAACTGTTTACAAGTATCTTGACAGAGTGGATATGGTACTTATAATGACAGTTGAACCTGGTTTCGGAGGACAGGGGTTTATTCCTGAAACTGCGGAAAAAATCAGAACACTGAGAAAATATATCACAGATAACAATATCAGTATTGATATTGAAGTTGACGGTGGTATAAATGAAAAAACTGTATCAGTAGTAAGGGAAGCAGGAGCAAATGTTCTTGTTTCAGGGAGCTATCTTTTTAACGCATCTTCAATGGCTGACGCAGTAGCTTCCTTAAAGTAAAATTTCACCTGAAAGTTTTTCGACTGCACGGTTATCAATTACACAGTCAAAGTATTCTGTGGTCTGAGCTTCTATGATATTACCATACATACTTCGTAATCTATGACTGTCAGCACAGTCTGCTATACTTTTTGATTTTGCCTGTTCAGATTCTATCAGTATTCTGAATATATTATTATAGTGATACAGACTGCTGTTCTTACAGTAATCATTATAATACCTGACAAGGTCTTTTGAGAATAAAATTATATCCCTGCAGTTTCCGGATTCAACAATAGTTTTTTCCGTAACTGAAGAATCAGAGTAATCATACTCATCAGAATCCAGAGATACAGAGATATACAGTATACATTTCTGACCGGAACCGGAAAATGCTTCTATATACAGTGTTTCATTAAAAAGATTAAGTCCGAGATGATTGTATATTTCTTTTAATATATTTTTTAGAAGATTTTTTGTGTTTTCATTGTGTTCAGTCATTGAATCAAAGTCAAGTGAGTAGATTTTCAGCTCTTCATACGATAGTGAAACCTTTATCGTCAGACTGCTTAGCTTTTCTATTATCATTTTACTGTCCCCCGTTTATTAATATAATATCCCATTAGGCTTTGTGTATTCACAATAATATTATATACACTGGAAGAGTATAAAGTGAGATTAAAAACATATAATAAAAAAGGAGAAAAATGTATGAAAAAAAATAAAGGAATGAAAATATATAAACAAAGAAGAAAGAAACACGGAAGCAACAGCCAGATTCTTTCAATTCTCGGTACCTGTGCTGTAGTATTCGGTGTTGGAATATTCGGGTACTATGTAGTAGCAGTGCCGGTTTATGACCTTGTAAAATCCATGGATGAACCCGAAAAAACAGTATCTGAAGATACACCCGTTGTTACGGAAGAGTATACTGAAACTCCGGTTACTACATATAAAAGTTTTTTTGATGACTCTGAATCAACCGTGAAGACGGAAAATCCCGTAACAACTGTGGTTACGGATAAGGAACCGGCTTCTACAACTGTTACCTCTGAAGGCGGGAATGTTTCAGTAACGGAAGCTGTTACGGAAACGGAAACAAATACACCTGCTCCTTCAGCAACGGTAAAGGGAGGATGTTACTATCTCTCTGTTTCAGATATATCAAGTCTCAGCGCACTTAATGAAAAACTTGATACAATTACAGGGTGTACATCAGTTGCTGTTCCGCTTAAGACTACCGGTGGAAAAGTAAACTATGCGTCTTCAGTAAGTACAGCTTCGCTTTCAGGAGCAGTATCGTCTGATATTACACTTGAGGAGATAGTAAATGCTGTAACTGAAAAAGGGATGACTCCCGTGGCAGAATTCAGCACAGTTGCTGACAACATCTATCCGAGAACATATAAAAAATCTGCATATCAGTTTGATGACGGATATACAGGGGAGTGGCTTGACAACAGAGCTGAAGACGGCGGTAAGCCATGGCTTTCTCCGTTTTCTTCAGAAACTTCCGAATATCTCTGCAGTCTGGTTGATGAGATAACGTCTGCGGGTATCAAAACGGTAATATGCACAGATAATTATTTTCCGCCTTTCCGCGAAAAAGACCTTGGATATATCGGAGAAATTGTAAAATCAGAAACACGTTACAAGGGACTTACTGATCTTGTAAACAAGCTGAATGACAGTGCTGCCTCAAACGGCGGAAAGACAATGCTTTCAGTATCGGCAGCAGAGATATTCAATTCATCAGCCGAAGTATTTAAACCGGAAGAATTCGGATCAATGCCTGTTGTCGTAACAATTAATATGAATGAATTATCAGAAGAATCAGTTTCAGCTGTTCTGAAAAAGCTTGACGGAATGACAGGAGGTATGAAGCTTGTTCCTTGTCTTGTCACTGAAGGTCAGAATGAAACATGGGTAGAATCCTCTGTTAATACGTTCAAATCAATGGGATATGATATTTATATGCTAAAATAAAATTGCGGGAAGGTTTATATGGAGAATTTTTCGGATCTTATTAATGGAATTCTTGATCAGATAGTTACATTCAAAGGCTTTGCAAGTGTCTTTGTTATGCTTTTTATAGACGTTTGTGCACTTTTTATTCTTTTAAAAAGCATGTCCGAGAAAAAAATGTGCCGGAAAATATGGCGCAGAGAATTCGGTTATCTGGCTGTTACTGACGGACGAAGAGTAATCCCGATTGAAAATTCAGAGATTCTTCTCGGAAGACACCGTTCAGTTGATATTCAGTTTCCTGATCTCTCTGTTTCAAGGTATCATGCCGTACTTACTTATTCTGACGGAATATTTTTACTTGAAGATCTTAATTCCAGATCAGGCACATACCTTAACGGAAAAAAAATCAGATCGGCAGTTGTAAATGTTAACGATGAGATAAGACTGGGTGCTGTTGTTTTTCATATAAAGAAGATAAAGGATGTAAGCAATGTACAGAGAAAGAACAAAAGAAAAGACAAAGCTTAATTATTTTTTTATAAGAACACTTATCATTATTACACATATAATCCTCCTTGCAAATGTATATCTGAATGGTACCTATGATGATGTATTTGAGATAATCAAATTATCCACAGTAGTTGTTGCTTCAGACCTCATTTATTTTATTATTCTGGGGACAATGGATCAGGATACATATACTGTTGACTATCTTCTGATACTGATTATGAATATAAGTCTGATATTTCAGTCATGTTTTGGTGGTGTTGTTTTTAATCTTAAGCACTTTATTACACTGACTGCCGGTATGATTGCCTGCCACGTCGGATACTTGTTTACACGAAACAGCTATAAAGCTGAAAAAATCAGACCGTACTGCTATGCAGGGATTGCAGTACTGATGGTTGTAATTGTCCTGTTTACCGGTGAGAGAAGCATGTGGATTGATTTCGGAGGATTTTCAGTTCAGCCTTCTGAATTTATAAAGCCGCTTCTTGTTTTATGCTGTGCATCATCTCTTACAAGTCAGCAGATGAAGAAAAAGTATGGTCCGTTTTATATTGCTCCGAACAACATTGCAATGATAGCTGTTTCTGTGATGATCCTTGGACTGCAGTGGTGGTGTCGTGACCTTGGAAGCATACCTACGTTTGCAGCTGTTACAGGATGTGCACTGGTAAACAGACTCTGCTATCCTAAGGCAGCGTTGTCTAAAAAGAAAATCGGAATTCTTGCTGCCGGAGTGCTTGTGGCTGCTTTAGCTGCGTTAAAGCTTGCCCCTGGATATGTAAAGGACAGACTTCATGTGGATATCTGGGCAGACCAGTACGGAAACGGCTATCAGCAGTGCAGAGCATTGATTGCAATGGCAGAAGGGGGATGGCTTGGAAAAGGCCCGGGCGCAGGTCGTCTGTGCAATGTTGCTGCATATGATACGGATATAGTTTTCTCTTCTGTATCTGAAGAATGGGGAATGCTCGCAGCGATACTGTTTGTAATACTGATTCTTCTTCTTCTTGCTTCAGTTCTTGTGAATACTCCAAAGTGTTATTACCATGGAACAGTTGCAGTAGGCGTTGTTGCAGTATTTGTGGTTCAGATGTCACTGAATATTTTTGGTTCATGCAATATGATTCCGTTTACCGGCGTTACACTTCCGTTCCTTTCAAACGGCGGTACCTCTATGGTAACAAGCGGTTTCCTTATAGGTATGCTTAAAGCCACACAGTCTCCTGTATTTGTCAGAAATATAGTTGAGATTCCTTCTGATGAAATGCTTGAAAGGGGAGAAAACTGATGAGAAGTATTGCAAGAAACCTCAGACTTGTTACAATAATTCTTACTGTGTTTATGATTGGCATGGCTATGCTTGCATATAAGATTTACAGTGAATCTTCATTTTATATAAGCAATTCAGATGGTGCTGTACTCGGAAAGGTATATGACAGAAACTGTGATGTCCTGTTTGACCAGGATGCAACCCCGGAAACTTATGGATATGATCATTTTAACGATGTAGCAAATTTTATTGGAAATGACAGCGGACAAATGACGAACACTCTTGTTTCAGAAAATATGGAACTTCTCAGCAATTACTCATTTTCAGTAGGACTCAGAGACAATGATGGTAAGAGTGCGGTTTACACAACACTTGACCACAGTGCCAATCAGAACGTTTACAATGCATTTAACGGAAAAAACGGTGCAGCTATAGCCTATAATTATCTTACAGGAGAAATCCTCGTATGTGTAAGCCGTCCCGGTCTTAATCCTTTTGCCGGATATGAAAATCTTGAAGACGGAAGTCTTCTGTGCAAGGCGTTTTACAAATACACACCGGGTTCAACCCAGAAAGTTCTTACTCTTATCACAGCCCACGAAATAATGGGAGAACCATTGCTTGCGTCAAAGAGATACTCATGTTCAGGAATTTATAAAAACAAAACAGATCAGGATATTATATGCCATTCTTCATCCGGACACGGAGAGCAGGATATTTCAGCGGCTTTTTCAAACAGCTGTAATCCTTTTTTTGCACAGCTTGTTGAGGATCCGGATTTTTTTCTTGACAATGCGGTTTCGTCTCTGAAACAGATGGGGTACTCAGTAAATGGCTCTTCGCCTTTTTCATTTGAAATAAACAACATTTCTGTTGAATCAGCTTCAACAACAATAAAAGATAAAAATGAGTTTTCTACACAGTGGGGCTTAATCGGACAGGGCGAAACAATGATAAGTCCATGTATGCTTATGGTATGGCAGAGTGCTATTGCAACTTCTACCGGAAAATCAGTATTGCCTTATGTTATAAGCAGTACATCAGACGTTGTGGGAAATACAGAGAACAGGGGAAAGATAACATATTCCCAGCAGTTTTTTCCGCCAGCAACTGCTGAATATGTAAAAAACATAATGATTCAGAACGGTCAAAGATATACGGATTCCATTCCGGGCTATACCCTCGGGCTTAAAAGCGGTACTGCACAGATAAAGAACGGTGATGAGGAAAATTCATTTCTCGTCGGTTTTGACACCAGTCCTGACAATCCGATTGCTTTCTGTGTAGTTATTGAAGACAGGGAACAGGGCGATGTAACAACTGATTCTATAGTGTATACACTCCTTAGCTCTTTGGATACAGCAAATTAGGTCCAAAAATATTGACGAACAGCTGAAAATTTCGTATAATTATAATGAACGTCATAATAAATTTGTTTTTTGCTGTAATGAAAAAGTTCCGGGATAATTGTTTTATAAAGAGGTGAAACCAGTGGAGGAGATATCATTTATTCAGGAGAGTTTTAATTCATATGACGATACCTTTACATGGATTATTCCTGATGATGATGAAAAAATATTATTAAAAGATCAGCTTGCAAAGGAAACATATGACAATCCTCATCTGCATATAAAAAAATATGATCCGGATAAGATATTAACACTTGCCAGGCATAAGGAAAGGAACGATATTCTGTTTCTGCTTCCTGACGGTAAATGCACGATTGCTCATCTGAGTTTTGAAAACAGGAATGACGAGGAGGCTCTCCATTTTGTTTTCTTCAGTAACTGTCGTTCAGCTATGAAGTATATACTAAAGCAGTACCGTACAGAGTATCTTGGTGAAAAAGAAGTTGTTCTTTCTTCAAAGGATAAAACAGAAATTATTCTTTTTGCTGTTCAGTTTCTGCTTTTCCTTTTTCTTCCGAAAAGTCTGAGAGGCGGAGTGTCTGTTGTATTCGGAATAATTCTCTATGCTATGATTCTCTTTGACTGGAAGGAGAACGGATTCAATATTATCCGTGACCGAAAACTTGATCATGTGAAGGTGATTCCTCTTCTGAGGTATCAGATAGCATATATTTCTATTATAACAATAATGATTCTTATTGGGATTCCGCTCTTTGTTGCGACCGGGCTCAGAGTATGAGAAAGGGGAAAAATAATGGAAAAAATCATACAGCAGAAAATTGATTCCGGAAACGGAATCATCATTTTGCCACCGGGGGAGTATCAGGGACCGTTTTTTATTAATCATCCGTGTACAGTTGAAGGTAACGGAACAACATTATGGAACAGGGGAGAGACGGTTCTTGTTGTTGCTTCTGCCGGAGTTACACTGAAAAATCTGCGTGTGGAACTTATCGACAGGGCAGCTGATGCATATTCAGTATGTTCATCGGAAAAAGTTTCTGTGGAAAATGTAGAGATTATAGGAAACACATCAGGATTTGGAAATGAAGATACTGTTCCGGATGTAAATCGTCAGCTCAAACTTGGTAGATTCAGTGCTGATAAAAAAAATACATTTATTTTTGAAGTATACTCACCAGGAGTTTCAACACTTGAAACTGATATAAGAGATATTAATCTTGAGCCTTCTGATCTGATGCCCGGAATTAATCGCATCAGACTTACAGTAAGCAGTATTCCATCGGGGACGTTTTTATTTGGTGACATAATAATGCGTTCTGAATTCAACAGAAGATTTTACATACAGGGCGCAGCGTATAATTCAGAAAATACTGCAAATGATATGCTGATCGGAACTGTGGATTCAGAAGAAATTGAAAATCTGAAAAAAAGAGTGTCAGTTATGGAAAGCGAACGAAAGGAACTGATACAGTCAGTACGCGTGAAAGTATCAGATAAAGAACATACTGTTAGTGAGCATCAGCAGCAAAACATTCCTGGACCAGGAGGTGTTTATATTCTTTCAAGAGGCGAGAGAATAAGTATAGATAAGTATTCTGGTGACAAAATAAAAATACACATGGGATACAAATCAGTTGCCCATGATATTGATATTGATCCTTATGCATTTATGCTTGGGGCTGACGGAATAACAAGTTGTGATGATGATTTTGTTTTCTTTGGTAACAGAGATACTGTGAGCGGGGCACTTGTATTTAATGAAGATAAATCTATAGAAGCGGATTTGAAAAAGGTTCCGGATCATATAAAAAAGATTTCATTTGTTTATTCAATTTACAAACCGGGACCTCTTGATAATTTTTCCAAGGTGAACGAACCGTTTATATCTGTTTTGCAGAACGACAGAGAGATAATAAGGTACACAGCAACTGAACTTTTTGCAGAAACAACAATTATTTTCATGGAAATATACAAACATGGTTCCGGCTGGAAAATAAATGCTATAGGACAAGGATATAAAGAAGGATTAAAGAGACTTTGTGCCGGATATGGACTTATTGTATCGTAAAAAAGAGGGATAGCAAAATGAACAATTTTAAGGGCAGGATACTCAAACCGCTGCTGCTTCTGGTGTCAGTGATTTGTTTTGCAATAGCAAAATTTAATAAAAATAAAAAATCAAAAATTGAAAAACGGAGTGGATAATATGAAAATTACAGAAGATATTTTATACGTTGGTGTAAATGACAGAAACATTGATCTTTTTGAAGGACAGTACATTGTTCCCGAAGGAATGGCTTACAACTCGTATATAATTTCAGACGGCAAGGTTGCTGTAATGGACAGTGTTGATTCAAACTTTGTTGATGAATGGCTTGGAAATATCGACAATGCTCTTGAAGGCAGGGAACCTGATTACATTGTTGTCCAGCACATGGAGCCTGACCATTCTGCTGGTATTAAGGCCTTTATGGAAAAGTATAAGAATGCAAAGGTTGTTTCTTCAGCAAAGGCATTTCCTATGATGAAGAACTTTTTCGGAACTGATTTCGAAGACAGAAGAATAGTTGTCGGAGAAAACGATACACTTGAGCTTGGCAGCCATACACTCAATTTCATTACTGCCCCTATGGTTCACTGGCCTGAAGTTATAGTAACATACGACAGTAAGGACAAGGTGCTTTTCTCAGCAGATGGTTTCGGAAAGTTCGGTGCACTGGATGCAGATGAAGACTGGGCATGTGAAGCAAGAAGATATTACATTGGCATTGTAGGCAAATACGGTGCACAGGTTCAGGCTCTTCTTAAGAAAGCCTCAGCACTTGACATCCAGATAATCTGTCCTCTTCACGGATCGGTACTCAGTGAAAATCTCGGTTATTACATAGACCTTTACAACACATGGTCAGGTTATAAAACGGAAAGTGAGGGTGTTGTGGTTGCGTATACTTCAGTATACGGAAATACAAAGAAGGCAGCTGCATATCTTGAAGAAAAGCTTCTCGAAAACGGGTGTCCTAAGGTTGTGTCATTTGACCTTGCAAGAAACGATATGGCAGAATGTGTTGAAGATGCATTCAGATACGGAAAGATTGTATTTGCCACAACAACATATAACGGAGATGTATTCCCGTTTATGAGGAATTTTATTGAAACATTAACAGAACATAATTTCCAGAATAAAACTGTAGCATTTATTGAAAACGGCTCATGGGCACCTACGGCAGCAAGAGTGATGAAGGGGATGCTTGAAAAGAGTAAAAACCTTACATACTGCGAAAATGATGTTAAGATTATTTCCGCAATGAATGAAGAAAGCAGGGCGCAGATTGACGCACTTGCATCAGAACTCTGCAAATAAAAAATGAAAAAAGTATTTGACCGACGCATTCTTTTTAATGCATTGAAGGTTGCATCCGGATGTGTTGCTGCAATATTCATCTGTACTATGATGAATCTTCAGTTCAGTGCTACGGCAGGGCTTATTACTGTTCTCAGTATTCAGAATACAAAAAAGGAAACTATATTTACAGCATTAAAAAGGATTGCGGCATTTTTTGCAGCTGTTATTATTTCAGCTGTATGTTTCAGTACTGTCGGATATAATACAATTGCATTCGGAATATACTTGTTTTTTTTCATCATTTTCTGTAATGTAGCCAAATTTCAGAGTGCAATAGTTCCGGTCTCTGTTCTGATAACTCATATATTAACCCTTGAGAAGATTTCATATTCTGTACTTTTAAATGAGTTTTTCCTGCTTTTTATCGGTGCCGGCATTGGAATCCTGATAAATATGCATCTTCACAAAGATGTTCAGAAGATGCGTGAACGAAAAAACAGAGTTGACAATGAGATAAAAGCTATTCTCAGACGTATGTCAGACAGAATTCTTGAAGAGGACAAGACTGATTATAATGCAGAGTGTTTCAGAAGAATAGAAAAATATATTAATGAGGCGGAAGAAATAGCCAGATCAAATAACGAGAATTCACTGTTTGCATCTGAAAACTATAATGTGATGTATTTAAAAATGAGACGCGAACAGTGCAGTGCTCTCTATGATATGTACTGTTATGTAAAACAGATGAACATAACCCCGAAACAGGCAGTTATCATATCTGATTTTCTAAGAAAAATATCCGAAGAGTACGATGAAAGCAACACCGTGAGTTCGCTTATTGAAGAAGCTGACAAAATATTTGAAATTATGAAACTTGAAAATCTTCCTGAGAAAAGGGAAGAATTCGAAAACAGAGCTATACTTTACTCCCTGCTTTTAAAGACCAGAGAATTTTTACATATAAAATATATTTTTATTACCCGTCAGTTAAACTGAAAAACGCATGGATACAACAGATCGTGTATCCATGCGTTTTGTTTTACTAAACAGTTTTTATTCTTCCAGAGCAT
>SAMEA3663038__coassemble_723_pt1 | contig 10308 bp, 9 predicted proteins | sample SAMEA3663038__metabat2_low_PE_024 | metagenome-assembled genome bin SAMEA3663038 (sample SAMEA3663038) | pig gut metagenome | biome: pig gut; feature: pig-associated habitat; material: faeces | place: France | collected 2012
GCTTTTTCTGCGATACCGATAGCACCTTCAGCAGCAGCGAATGATTCGTGACCTGCGAGGAATGCGAAGCATTCTGTTTCTTCTTCGAGGAGCATCTTACCGAGGTTACCGTGACCAAGACCAACCTTTCTCTGGTCAGCAACTGAGCCAGGGATACAGAAAGCCTGGAGACCTTCACCGATAGCCGCAGCAGCGTCAGCAGCCTTTGTGCAGCCTTTCTTTATTGCAATAGCACAGCCTACTGTGTAAGCCCACTTAGCGTTTTCAAAGCAGATAGGCTGAATGCCTTCTACCAGCTTGTAAATGTCGAGGCCCTTAGCCTTACATACATCAGCACACTCTTCAATAGAGTTGATGCCGTATTCTTTGATTACAGCGAGAATCTGCTTCTCTCTTCTGTCATATGATTCAAATAAAGCCATTGTTGAGTTCCTCCTTATTCTTTTCTTGGGTCAACGATCTTTACTGCATCAGCAACTCTGCCGTACTGACCCTGAGCCTTTTCAAATGCTGTGTTAGCATCATCGCCGGCCTTAATGAAATCCATCATCTTACCGAAGTTTACAAACTTATAGCCGATGATTTCGTTGTCTTCGTTAAGAGCAAGACCTGTTACATAACCGTCTGTCATCTCAAGGTAACGAGGACCCTTTGCAAGTGTACCGTACATTGTACCAACCTGTGAACGGAGGCCCTTACCGAGGTCTTCAAGACCTGCACCGATTACAAGACCGTCTTCAGAGAAAGCACTCTGTGAACGACCGTAAACGATCTGGAGGAAGAGTTCTCTCATAGCTGTATTTATAGCGTCACAAACGAGGTCTGTGTTGAGAGCTTCAAGAATTGTTCTGCCAGGAAGAATTTCAGAAGCCATAGCTGCTGAGTGTGTCATACCTGAACATCCGATTGTTTCAACGAGACATTCCTGAATAACGCCTTCCTTAACGTTAAGTGTGAGCTTACATGTACCCTGCTGAGGAGCACACCAGCCTACACCGTGTGTAAAACCGGAAATATCCTTGATTTCCTTTGCCTTAACCCATTTTGCTTCTTCAGGAATTGGAGCAGCACCATGAGCAACGCCCTGAGCGATAGGGCACATTGTTTCAACTTCATGAGAATAATTCATATTCTTAAACTCCTTTCAGTATTATGCTGTTATTACGCATTACTGTTTTATTATACTACATGATACGTTTTTTTTCAAGTATTTTTGCTCTTATTTTTCTTTACTTTTAATATTAGTTCTGATATAATAAACATAACGTTATTTTTTCAGAAAAGGAGAAGTAAACTTATGAAAAATGCGATAATTATGGTAAGCATTCTCTGTGCCTCAATAATTTTTGTTGTGCTTTTGCTCAGCTCCGCCAGAAACAGTCCTGAGAAAGACTACAACAGCAATTATTCCAGTCCGGTTAATGATGTGGATTTTGAACTTGTTATAGTTACATCGGAAAAAAATTTCTGGGAACGTGTGGCTGCACTGAAGGCAACGGAAGCCCCTGAATTTATTGCTGTAACTGATGAAGAAGGAAACCCTGTAACTGACGAAAACGGAAATGAAGTAACATGTACGGCTGAAATACAGTATGAGGAGAATTCCGGTGTGACAGGATCTCCGGACGAAGAAAGTGAAAACCCTGTAACAGAAAGTCCGGATAAGGAAAATGAAAATCCCGTAACAGAAATACCTGACGAAAAAAATAGATAAAACTTTTTATAACTAATGTATTAAAAAAAGAGGTGTACCTAAAAATCAGTACACCTCTTAAATTATAGTGAACGTCAAAATAAATTTGACTTTCACTATAATTATTGTATTTATATTGCCTTGCACATCCGCTGACTGCGTCATCTCCGTGCAGATCGGCACTGGTAAACGCAATTTATTTACTGCGTTTACTATATAGTTTACGCCCGGTAATATTACTGTTCGTCTTCAGTATTGTTTTTTCCGCCGTTCTTTACTCTGTTTATAGCCTGTGTTGTTCTCTTTACGTCCTGGAGACCGTTCTCGAAGTACTTTTCAGCATCAGCAAGCATTCTGTCAACATAGCTGCTTGTGGCATTTTTGATTTCCTGTGAACGTGACTTTGCCTGGGAAAGAATCTCAAGTGCTCTCTGCTTGGCTTCCTTGACGATAGTATCACCGGAAACAAGCAGTTTTGCTCTTTCTTCTGCCTGCTGTACAATCTTCTCTGCTTTTTCTTCAGCTTCCTTAATAATTCTCTCACAGTCAAAATCAATAAGCTTGGCGCGTTTAATCTCCTGAGGAATATTAAGTCTGATATCATCGATAAGTTCCTTTAATCTTTCTGAGTCAATAAGAACTTTACTCTGTGAAAAAGGCATCGGTGCAGATTTTTCGAGTAATTCCTCCATCTGCTCAAGTATTTCATCAATATTGTTCATATCAGCCGCTTCAGACACGGAGCCTGAAACTCTCTCCTTTCATCAAATAAATATGCCTGATAATTCAGATTTTATTAACATTTGCTATGCGGGACATGATATTTTCTCTGATAGCGTCGGGAACAAAACTGCTTATATCTCCGCCGAAGGCCGCAATCTGTTTTACAACGCTTGAACTGAGATACATATTTTCTGTGCTGGTAGTAAGAAATACGGTCTCGGCATCAGGGTAAAGTTTTTTGTTTGCAAGTGCCATCTGAAATTCATATTCGAAGTCACTTACCGCTCTCAGCCCCTTTACTATTGCACATGCTCCAACATCTCTGACATAGTCTGCAAGAAGGCCATCAAGTATGTCAATAACTACATTGTCCATATCCGATGTAACATCCATAATCATCTTGATTCGTTCAGTAGGAGTAAACATAGGTTGTTTGGCGAGATTTGAGGAAACAAGTATTATTACCTTGTCAAACAGCCCGGATGCCCGGTTAAAAATATCAATATGACCATAAGTAACTGGATCAAAACTACCCGGACAAACTGCTATTCTGCGCACTAAAAACACCTCTAATCCGTAATATTACTGTTCATCACTATTATATATAAACTGACTAATTTCTATTTTACCATATTTATATTTCTTTTTCAAGACCAGAGGACCAAAATTAGCCGGGAGTTCAAGTTTCTGTTCGTGTTCACATATAACCCTTCCTCCTTCATTGACATGACTTTCAAGAAGAGGAAGGACCTTTTCAAGAATACCCATGTTATACGGAGGATCAAGAAATACGATATCGTACATACCGCGGTCGGTTTTCAGAAAGTCTATTGAATCCATATACACAACTCTGCTTCTGTCCGTAAATTCCGCAGATGCGATATTTTCGGTAATGATGTTTACTGATGCCTTTGACTTGTCTACAAATACAGCCTTTTCTGCTCCGCGGCTGAGTGCCTCAAGGCCAAGCTGCCCGCTTCCGCCGAAAAGATCAAGGACTGTAGCTCCCGGAAGATAAAACTGTATTGATGAAAATATAGCTTCCTTTACTTTGTCGGTTGTTGGTCTTACGTCGTTGCCTTCAAGGGTTTTTAATTTTCTTCCGCGTGCAGTACCTGCAATAATTCGCATATATGAGTTCTCCTTAGAATTGATATATAAATAATATTATACTATATTTTTGGTGCTTAATCAAGATGTAATTTTAAGATAATTTCTTTGTTTTTTGCAGGGCTTTGCGGTCGCCCTGCACCTTCGCGGCGTGCAGGCGTGCATCTGTGATTATTCGTTCCAATTATATATTTGTCCTTGCAGAAGCTGTCATTTTATTCGAGAAGTATAAGAATTAATTCGGCGGCAGTTTCGGGGGAAATGCCGGCAACATGGCTTATTTCTTCGGGAGTGGAATTTTTTATGGCATCTACTGTACGGAAGTGCTGCATAAGTTTTGCGGCTTTTTTCGGACCGATTCCCTTTACCGAAGTAAGTCGGGCATCAAATGTTATTTTTGAATGAAGCTTTTTCTGGTAGGTTATTGCTGCACGATGCATTTCGTCCTGAATATTCGTAAGGAGTGTAAATGCTGATTTAAGGCTTGAAACAGAAATTTCTTCACCGCCTGTGGAAATTGCTCTTGTTCTGTGCTTGTTGTCCTTTACTATACCAAATACAGGAATATCTATTCCCATCTGTCTCAGATACGGTTCGACTGCATTTACCTGACCTTTTCCTCCGTCAAGGAAAATAAGGTCAGGTTTTCTCCTGAACCCTTCATCTCCTTCATTTTCATCAAGAAATCTTGTAAATCTTCGTTCAAGAACTTCATGCATACATGCATAGTCATTCTGAACCGCAACATTTTTTATGGAAAATCTCTTATACATTTTTTTCAGAGGTCTTCCGTGTTCAAATACTACCATACTCGCACACATAGCCGAGGAACCGAGATTGGAAATATCGTATGCTTCAATGTATTCCGGTGGCTTTGGAAGTCCGAGAAGTTTTGAAAGCTGTTCCAGGGCAATAATCTCCCTGCCTGTTCTTCCGGCTCGTACCGAGAGAAATTCACTTGCATTGTTACGTGCAAGCATGATGTACTTCATCATATTTCCCTTCTGACGATACTGAATATGAACCGCATGACCTGATTTTTCCTTAAGCAGTTCAGAAATCATCCGTGAATCTTCAGCTTCATATTCTGTAAAAATGTTTTTCGGTGTATCGTGGCCAGTGGAATAATACTGCATGATAAAGTCACTGTACAGTGAGGAATCATTTTCGGCATCTTCAAAGAAATATGAGTTCTTGTCAACCAGTCTCCCGTTTCTGTATACAATAACAGAAACACAGGTCCCCTCCGGACTGGCTGCCGATGCAATTATATCTGTGCTTTCAAGTTCAGGATCAAATATTTTCTGGGTTTCAGCGGCCTTTGTAACTGATGAAATACGGTCACGAAGCATAGCAGCCTTTTCAAACTCAAGGTTTTCAGCAGCTTTTTTCATCTCCGCTCTGAGTTTTTCAACAGATTCACGGCTTCCCGTTTTAATATATTCAACAGCTTCATTTACTATCTCTGCATAGTCTGATTCTGAAATTTTACCCATGCACACTCCCATGCACTGCTTTATATGATAATTCAGACACGGTCTTTTACCGGCAGAAGAAGTACACGGAAATTTTTTCTTGCATACAGGAAGCATAAAAACCTTGTTTGCTTCCGTAACAGTCTGCTTTGTTACCCCGGGGCTTGTGTACGGACCAAGAGTAATCCCACCCGGAACAACTCTTTTCTCTGCGGTTATTCTCGGATATTTTTCATCGGATATATGAATATAGTGATATCCCTTGTCATCTTTCAAAAGAATGTTGTACTTTGGTTTATGCTGCTTGATAAGGCTGCATTCCAGAACAAGAGCTTCATATTCAGTGTCGGTAACAATGAAATCATAGTCATAAACATTTTCAACCATCTTTGCCACCTTTGGAGTATGATCAGCTGATACTCTGAAATAACTTGTGACACGTTTTTTCAGATTTTTCGCCTTACCGATATAGATGATCTCCCCATCGCTGTTTTTCATCCTGTACACACCGGGAAAGTCTGTCAGTTTCGCTGTTTTTTCACGGAGATATTCGAGACGGTCATTCATAGTATTTCTGCCTTGAATCTGAAAAATCTTCTTGCCTTGCCGCCGACTGTATTTTTATACTGCATAAGTCCGAGCTTCTCAACAAGCAGTCTTGTTCCCTTTTCTGCTTTTTCCTTAAATTCCATCTCTATTTCATAATCACATTTTCCAAGATAAAAGTTTACATCAAAATCAATGGAAAGGGAGTCGGACGGTCTGATGCTTGTACGATGAGTAACAAGATTTCCCTGAAGGGAAAAAGGAATCCATGCATATTTTCCTCTGTCAAGAGTGATATCGTTCCGAACAGCATCTATGTTCTCGGTATGTTCCGTGCATGTTGAAAAATCATTTCCTGTAAGCTGCTGTGCCTCCTTAAGTTCAAGCTTAAGACCGTCTTCCGTCTGACGTATTCTGAGAGTAGTGTGATTGTCAAGAAGGTAGCGTTCAGCGGTATCATAATAATAATTTATCTGTACCTTTTCACTGTAATCCGCTTCTGTATAATTTTCTTTGATCATTTCAAGTATACTGTAAAAAAAATCTTTGTCAACGAGAAATTTATATTCAGTTTCCTTCATAGCAGTTCTCCTTTTTAAAATTTATTTTTTCCTGATTTTTTTTCTTCTTTCTTAATTTCAAAAAGCTTTGTATAAACAGAAAGCACATCGTTTCCAAGCTCTTCTCCAATTTTTTCCCCGCCGTAAATTACCCGGTCAAAAATTTTAACTGTACTGTCAATATCAATGCCGTAGACTTCTCTGATATACCTTCCGGTTTCAGCTGATGTTGTACACGGTTCAAGTCCGAAAAGCTTTCTTATTTTTACAAAAATCATTTCAACGGATTCTTCATCTGATGATTTTTTTACTTTGTATAAAAACAGCTTTTCAGCCAGAAACGGATATATGAATCTGTTAAAAACAAGAATCAGTAAAATAAGAAATACAGCTGCCGCAGATACATATGCAGACATTTTAAAGTCAAATGATGTACCTGTTTCAGCCTGACCAATCTGAGTCGGTTCAAAGGACATCCAGCCGAATCCTGAAATATACAGCTCCGGAAAAGCATGAAGATCACTGTCCTTTACTGTTACAATACCGTTCTCATCCGGGTCATGAAGATGTATTCCTTCAGCATACCTTGCCGGAATTCCAACTTCTCTTGAAAGAAGCACCATAGCTGTAGCATAATCAGAACATATACCTGTCCTGCCCTCAGTCAGGAAAAATTCCATATTGTAATTTTCAGGTTTCTTATAACTTAAACTGTAAACAAAATCATTTTCATTAAAATAATTCTGAATAGCTAATGCCTTTTCATAGTCTGAATTTCTTTTTCTTACTATCTTTTCCGCAATACTGTGAACTGATTCAGGCAGGCTGACAGAATATTCATCAAGATACACCATTGATGACCAGTAATCGCGGTAATACGCATCAAGCACATCTGAATATCCGGTTACTTCGTTTTTCTCAAGTATATCACGGATATCATCGATAAATTCCGGAAAATTCTCATTATTCAGGTTCAGGACAATCTGCTGCATACCCTTATCATCTATAAAACTGTCTGAATAATATTTTACTGTATAGTTAAATCCCGATGTACCATCTGCGAAAAGCATTCCCTGAGACGCTCTGTAAACACTGATGTCTGACGGAGTAGTAACGCTGTAGGAAAGAACCGGTGTGTAAAAATATTTTGACGGTACCCTCGAAGACAGCATTGTAAAGCTCTTTCTGCAGTCTGTATCAGTTTTCCATTTTATATCCGAAAGATTGTATTTTTCAGCAAATTCATCATCCAGTAAAGCTGCCTCAGAAACTGATTTATAAAAATCCGCAGGATTAAGCATTTCAGCATAGGTATCTGAAATTTCATATCCGCTTACTTCTTCTTCTGATGTTCTCCATATATTATTATCAAAATCGTAAAGACTGTATGTCTGTGATTTGAGATTTAAAGGCACTTCATCAGACTTTATTTCATAAAGTTTTATATCTGAGGAACCGGAATATATGCCCGAAGATGAAGCTGTCTCCGAAACAATTCCAAGACGCTTAAGCATATAGTTTGTTATACGCTCCGATTCGAAAACGGTCTCTACCCAGGAATTATCTATATTGATATCCGGTTTCGGTACAGCAACAGCGATAAGTGATGTAAACGCAAGAAAGAGAATCATTGACTTTCTGTAACCTTTGTCTGCGATAAACTTCTGACGTGGCTTAGGAGTTATCTGTCTGCAGTGGATCATTAGTGCCATATACATAACCAGAAGGATAAGTGCAAATATAACAGGGACCTGTTCCCCTTCCTTCCTGTATACAGCAAAAGGAATAAGCGTTATCATGAAAGTCATGGATATTCTGTACCTGACTGCAGAAAAATAATAAACTGTTGATGCTATAAAAAAATTAATTATAATAAAAGTTGCAGCTATATACGGTACGGAAAAATCAACAAGTGCCTGAGGCGAAAGAAACCATATAAAATAATCTATACTGCTTTTATTATTCCCGGTTTTCAGTGCAATCATAACCATCAGGGCGATTGACACAAACGAACCAAGAATAGATATGAATCTCATAAGCATGGATTTTTTAGCTATATAAGTGTAAAATGAAAATACAGTTGTCTGTATTACCGCTGTAATAATCATAAAAAGCCAGAGATATTCAGGACTGTAAACATACATGCAGCATGTAACGATAAAAAAACACAATATCAGCGGAACACTGTTTTTTTTCAGTCCCTCCTTATAGAAATTCAGCATCATATCCCCCCTGTTATATTACTCTGTTCAGTGAAAAATCCTCTCTCTGAAGCCAGAGTTCAGTAACCGGAACAGTATCCGCTCTGTACATCTGTTCGGGGATAACAACTTTTACATTGTTTCCCGCGGCAACTGAAGCCTCTGCTTTACCTGCAAGTTCTTCCGAAACTCCTGCAGCATAGACAATATTTACTTCTGACGACCTGGAAGTTTCATCATGCTTAAGACAAATATTTCCCGGACTGTCCATGTATCTGAATATCTCGCCGGATATCCTCTCAATATCCTCATATGAAGTTACACTTTCAGTATGCATGATTCCCGAGCGGGGATAAACAAAAACACATTCTATTCCGTTTTTTATACATTCATTAAGAAGTGAAAGAGCTCCCTCTGTAATCTGTTCAAGTACACTCATACCTGAACGTTTTTTTCTGTCCTCTCCGAACTGCGTGATATCAAGAATGATATCAGGAATAATTATTCCTCCGGATTCATCTTTTCGTACATAAAGTTCATTTCTTTTTGAAGAAAGTTTCCAGTTTATTTTCTTCAGTGAATCCCCCGGAACATAGCTTCTGTACTCATACCCCGGAACCGCAGTTCTTCCTGAAACAGAAACAGAACTGTTCTCATCATCATCATTATCAGGAAGAGTTGCATATATGCTGTGTATTATACCGCCACAGTCATCGGTTTCCCGGATTTGCGGCATTATAATAATATTTTCTGATATCTCAGATGTACGTATTCTGAATCTGAAAATTCCAAGATAATCTGTAATGAAATATTTTCCCAGTGAAACAGTTGCATTTCCGCATACTTCGGGTATAAGTTCAGTATATATCGAGATATCCCTGTTTTCAGACATTGAAAATCTGTAAACATCAAATTCCGGTCTGCGAAAATGTTCCGAAACCGTAAGTTCAAAACTTACAACCGGAAGAGGAAGAAAAGTGTCCTTTGATACATGAATACTAAACGTGCTTCTGCAGTTCTTTTTCAGGATATTTTCATCTACAGCAAATTCAAATTTCATTTTACGTGATGCATAAACGGTCAGAAAAACAGATACTATCGGAACAACAATAAGAAACACAGTCATAATACTGCCTGCATTCCGGTCAAAAAGAAACGCATATGCCATTGCGGAAAACAAAACCACAACATATGAAAAAACTGCTTTCATAAAACGCCATCCCTCCTGCTTTTAAGTAGTCGGAACAGCAGCAGTGCTCAGTATTCTGTTTACAAAGCCTGATGAATTTTTATACTTTGTTTTTCCCTTCACACTAAGGATAATTCTGTGCGACAATACACTGTCTGCAATAAACTTTACATCATCAGGAGTTACAAAATCTCTTCCGTCAATAAAAGCAACTGCCTTGGACGCCTTGTAAAGCGTAATACTTCCGCGTGGACTTACCCCAAGAACAGCAACATCATTATCACGGGTTGCTCTGACAATATCAGTTATATATCTCTTTACAGCGGAAGAAACCTTTACCTTTTTCATTTCCTCCTGAAGTTCAAGAATATCATCAAGAGAGATTACAGCCTGTTTTATACTGTCAGAAGGATTTCCGAATTCTGTCCTCTCGATGATTTTAAGTTCTTCCTCTGCACTTGGATACCCCATGCTGACTTTCATAAAAAATCTGTCCATCTGTGCCTCAGGGAGATGGTATGTACCGTATGTTTCAACCGGATTCTGTGTTGCCATAACCATAAACGGAGAAGGGAGTTTATGAGTCTCACCGTCGAGACTTATCTGTCCTTCTTCCATAATCTCAAGCAGACTCGACTGTGCCTTCGGTGAAGCTCTGTTTATCTCGTCGGCCAGAAGAAAATTGCAGAGTGCCACTCCGGGTCTGTATTCAGTTTCTCCGGTATGCTGATTTATCATCGTAAATCCTACTATATCCGAAGGCATAATATCCGGTGTCATCTGAATTCGGTTAAACTTTCCGCCTAGTGAC
>SAMEA3663038__coassemble_742_pt1 | contig 10143 bp, 11 predicted proteins | sample SAMEA3663038__metabat2_low_PE_024 | metagenome-assembled genome bin SAMEA3663038 (sample SAMEA3663038) | pig gut metagenome | biome: pig gut; feature: pig-associated habitat; material: faeces | place: France | collected 2012
GTTCAATAATAAGGGTGAACCACTTTTCATCGGTTACAATCTCTGTTTCACTGAGGTTACAGACAAGGGAAATGCGTTTTCTTACAAACAAAGGTGCATACTTTCTTATCGCCGCCCTTATCAGTTCGTCAGCACGGTACGAACGGATAACAAGGTCATTTGTACTGCTGTCAAGCCTGAAATACTGAAGAACCATATCCGTATACTGTTCTATACGGAAGAGTTCCGACTGGAGCAGACGGTTTTCGTCAGTATCCTCCGACTGAAGAATCATGTTCATAGCAGCTATCGGAGTTTTTATCTGATGAACCCAGGTTGTGTAAAAATCAATGCTCTCTGTTCTCTGATTCTGAAATTCATTTTCAATTTCAGAACAGTGTGCAGCAAGAGCAGATATTATCTCTGAATAGTCAGAGCTGAGAGTATCCACGGTTTCCGGCAGTTCATATGCTAACACTGGTGCATTTTTACTGATAGTCTGAAGCTTGGCGTGAAGTCTGTAAAAGTTTATAAATCTTATGAAAAATACAGCTGCAAACAAAGCCAGACAAAGCAGTGCCGCATAGAGTACAGCATCGATATCCGAACTGTACAGATAAAATACAGCCGCAAAAATAATTACGGCTGAAAGAAATAAAAATATCTCTGCACGCAGCTTTCTGATAAATCCCGGCATCAGCTCAAATACTTTTTTCATTCTATTATATAACCTGCCCCGACCTTAGTCTTTATAAAATCCTTCAGCCCCGCCTGTTCGAGTTTTTTCCTCAGACGTGTAACATTTACCGTCAGAGTATTTTCTTCAACGTAACAGTCCATCTGCCACAGCTTTGTCATCAGCGTATCCCTGCTTACCGTCTTTCCTTTGTTTTCCATAAGGGTTTTCAGTATGAGAAAATCATTTTTGGTAAGCTCGGTTTTATTTCCCTGATATGTGACAGTGGCATCACCAAGATTCAGAACTGCACCGTTATGCTCAAGAACAGATATCCTGCTGCCCATATCATATGTTCTTCTGAGCAGAGCATTTATTTTTGCTGTGAGGACAGTAAGGTCAAAGGGCTTGGTGATAAAATCATCACCACCCATATTCATTGCCATAACTATGTTCATATTATCAGAGGCTGAGGAAACAAATATCACTGGCACATCGGAGATTTTTCTTATCTCCGTACACCAGTGATAGCCGTTGTAAAACGGCAGCATAATATCCATCAGAACAAGATGGGGATCATATGAAGCAAACTCCGCAACGACATTCTGAAAATCCGTTACGCAGGCTGCTTCATTTCCCCAGCACTCTATCTGTTTTTTCATAGTTTCTGCAATCGCAGGCTCGTCCTCAACAATGAGAACTCTGTACATTACTTAACCGCTTCCTTAAGAGCATCAACCTTGTCTGTCTTTTCCCAGGCAACGCCAAGATCTTCACGTCCCATATGTCCGTAAGCAGCAAGCTTTCTGTACTGAGGCTTTCTCAGGTTAAGTGTTTCAATAATTGAAGCAGGTCTGAGGTCAAACACCTTGTTTACTGCTTCTGCAATCCTGTCTTCATCCACCTTGCCTGTGCCGAATGTGTCAACAAGTACTGATACAGGCTTTGCAACACCGATAGCGTATGCAAGCTGAACTTCACACTTGTCAGCAAGTCCGGCAGCAACTACGTTCTTTGCAACATAACGTGCAGCATAGGCAGCAGAACGGTCAACCTTCGTCGGATCCTTACCAGAGAATGCTCCACCGCCGTGTCTTGAGTAACCGCCGTATGTGTCAACGATAATCTTTCTTCCTGTAAGACCGCAGTCACCCATAGGACCACCGGTTACGAATCTGCCTGTAGGATTGATGAAGTATTTTGTATTTTCATCAAGAAGCTCTGCAGGAATAACTTCCTTAATAACTACTTCCATAATGTCTTTTCTTATATCTTCAAGAGAAACTGCCGCACTGTGCTGTGTTGAGATAACTACTGTATCTACTCTTACCGGCTTTCCGTCATCATATTCTACAGTAACCTGTGACTTTCCGTCCGGTCTGAGATATACAAGTGTGCCGTTCTTTCTTACTTCTGTAAGACGCATTGTAAGCTTATGTGCAAGTGATATAGGCATAGGCATAAGTTCCTTTGTTTCGTTGCAGGCGAAACCGAACATCATACCCTGGTCTCCGGCACCGATGGAGTCAGCATTGTTTGAACTTCCGTCCTTTGCTTCAAGTGCTTCGTTTACACCCATAGCGATATCGCCTGACTGCTCGTTGATGGAAGTGATTACGGAACATGTATTTCCGTCAAAGCCGAACTTTGCTCTGTCATAACCGATGTCATTTACAACGTCTCTTACGATTCTCGGAATATCAACATATGCGCTTGTCGTAATCTCACCCATACACATAATCATACCTGTTGCAGCAGCTGTCTCACAAGCTACTCTTGCGGCAGGGTCTTTTTCAAGTATTGCATCAAGGACTGCGTCAGAAATCTGGTCGCAGATTTTATCAGGATGTCCTTCAGTTACTGATTCAGAAGTAAAGTACTTTTTCATTTTCATTCCTCCAATAATTTTTTCAATAAAAAACGCCCGGATTCTTATCCGAGCGTCTGAATTCATTATGAATAAATTCCTCATCTTTCGGATCTCTTCCGCAGGATTTAGCACCTTGTCTGAATCTATATGAATCAGTCAGGTTGCCGGGTTTCACAGGACCTGGTTCCTCCACCACTCTTGATAAGGTGTATTTAATTTACGTTTTTATAGTGAACGTCAAAATAAATTTGACTTTCACTATAATTATTTTATTAATATTGCCTTGCACATCCGTTCCCTGCGGTCACTCCGTGCATATCGGCCAATAGTGAACGAAAAAATATTTTTTCGTTCACTATAATTATAACACATGAAATATGTCGATGTCAATAGATTTTTCACAAAAACGACATTATTCACCGGAACTGTCCGATTTGCTGGCATATACCCTGTAAACTGCAAGGTTTCCGTCCTGTTTCTTTTTCATGAGAATTTCGATATCAAGTGAGCCGGTAGTATTTGTATACGTTCCGTCCCACTGAATATCATCAGGAGAATCATATTCAACAGAAAAAACAGACCGGTAAGTAACTGTTCCGTCATCATTTTCAGTTATGGAAAGCTCAGGTGTTTCAACATATGTCAGTCTGCTTCCTCTGAGATTCAGTCCCTCCAGCATAAGTTCCCTGTAGTCATCATTCCATGACAGTTCCTTTACTGAAGCACTGTCTCCGGAAAAAAGAGCCTCTGTATATTTTATACTTTTGTCAGCAAGTTCATTGTACATCCGGTATGTATCTCCGAGTCCGGCAAAAGATGAAGTATTTTTTATCCTTATCAGCCTGTCCTCACCAAGAATATTTCTGTTTATCATGATATCTCTTATTGCAAGCCTGCCGCTTTCATCATATACTATTCTGTAAATATCTTTCTGCTTTTCAGCCTGAATATAATTTCCTGTAGTTTCAAGAGATTTTCCGGAATAATTTTTACGAATACTGTCCCACTCAACATTAATCAGAACATTTCCGCAGTAATCGAAAAGAACATATTTTTCATTCTCCGTTTTACCACACAGAAACTCATTGCCAAAGTTCTCTATACCGGTATAGATAAACGGAACAATGACATTTTCCCTGGTGTCTATAATGCCGAATCTCTGTCCTTTCGGCGAATACTGAGAAACAAGAAAACATTCGTTGCCAAGCTTTTCAACACTGTTCCAGCTTGCTTCTATAATTATCTTTCCCTTTCTGTCTTTCACACCGTAAAATCCGTTATCACCAAAACTGTAGTAATTTTCACTTATCTGACTGACAGTCGGAGCCTCCGGTTCATCTTTTACCGGTGCTGTATTTACATCAGTATAGAACTTAACAATACGCCATGTGAAGACAATGAAAATAAGCGAGAGAATTATAAAAATTATCCTGATATTTTTACTCACGGCATTGACTCCGAATCAGTTTTGCTGAGGTCTTTTTCAGTTTCCTGAACAAGATAAATCGGTCTGTTTTTACACTCCATATACGTCTTTGCAAGATACTGTCCCAGAATACCAGTTGTAAAGAGCTGTAGTCCTCCGAAAAGAAGTATCAGACATACAATAGTCGGATAACCTGAGGTCGGATTACCGAATGCAAGTTTCTGAATAACTGTAACAATCGCCATGATAACAGCTATCACACATGAGATTATTCCAAGAAGTGAAGCTATTGCAAGAGGGGCCGTTGAAAATGCAACTATACCCTCAAGTGAATATTTGAAAAGTCCCCAGAAGGACCAGGCCGTAGTTCCCGCTGCACGTTCAACATTCTTTATCTCAATATATTTTGTACGGAATCCAACCCAGCTGAATATACCTTTGGAAAATCTGTTGTACTCTCTCATAGAGAGAATAGCATCAACCATCTGTCTTGTCATAAAACGATAGTCCTGTGCTCCGTCAACAATCTCGGTCTGTGATATTTTATTCATTATCTGATAAAACTTTCGTGCAAACCAGCTTCTTACTTTTGACTCACCGTCACGGTCAACTCTCCGTGTTGCAGCACAGTCATATTCACCGGAGGAGACATATCTGTACATCTCCGGAAGAAGCTCCGGCGGATGCTGCAGATCGGCATCCATCACGACTATATAGTCACCCTTTGAAGCCTCAAGCCCGGCAAACATCCCGGCTTCTTTTCCAAAGTTTCTTGAAAATGAAATATACCGGATTCGCTCATCCATCCGGGCATATTTTCTTAACCCTTCAAGTGTTTTATCCTTTGACCCGTCATTTATAAATACAACTTCGTAGTCAAGTTCAGGATGTTCGGATCTCATTCCTGCCATTACTTCAGTTATTTTATCATAGAACAAAGGAAGGACTTCCTGTTCGTTATAGCAAGGTACTACTATGGAAAGTAATTTCACTGTATCTTCCCCTTTTAATTTTATTTAACCCGCAAGGGCTCACACTATATATTTTACTATAATTCATATCTTTTTTCAAGATGGTTTTCCGCATAAAATAATCCGGTGTTTTATTAAAAGGGACATTGCAGAAAACTGCAATGTCCCTTAATTTGCAATCCAGAAACCGGAAGTTAAAGTATAATCCTGTTTTTGCTTACTGAAGCATACAAAAGACTGCTTACAGCCACCAGGGGAGTAAAGAGATGTTGGACATAATAACTCCTTCCTTAAATATTTGTATTAAACTTAAAAAATATTAATCGCTTAAAACATCAATGTCGCTCTCATTCAATTCTTTTACTAATTTCATAAAATCTTCATATTCTTCCTCATTCAAGCGTGAAAATTTTGTGTTATTAACAATTATTTCTTCAGTTTCCTTCTTTACTGATCTAATCATACAATCAGATAATTTTCCAATTCTTTTCCACATAAAATAATAAAACATTATTTCTAAAATTATATTTTCTTCAGTATCTCGTGAACCACAAACTTCATCACCATATAAACGTGCAATATTTGCAGCTGTAATTTCTCGCCTTTTAAATACCATATCTATATTATCTTTTAAATCTGATTTAACAAGAAAATATTCATTTCTATCTATGTACAATTTTAGCACCTCGGTTTGGTATTAATTTATAGTGAAAGTCAAAATAAATTTGACTTTCACTATAATTATTTTATTAATATTGCCTTGCACATCCGATGACTACGTCATCTCCGTGCAAATCGGCACCGTCAAACGCAATATATATTGCGTTTGCTATAATATGCAGGACCGCAGTCCTGCATGATTTTTCTACTCTCCGACCATTTCTTCTGTAAGAAGGCCGTGCTTTTCATAATCAAATATTTTTTTTATCCTGTTTGATTCATCAACAAATACTACTCTTGGTCTGTGTTCAGCAGCCTCTTCCGGAGTCATTGAAGCATATGCCATTATTATAACCAGATCATCTTTCTGAACGCATCTTGCTGCCGCCCCGTTAAGACACACCACTCCCGAACCTTTTTCGCCGGATATTACATATGTTTCAAATCTGTTTCCGTTATTGATGTCAACTATGTGAACTTTCTCGTATTCGATTATACCTGCAGCATTCATAAGTTCTGAATCTATGGTAATACTGCCGACATAATTAAGTTCAGACTGTGTTACAACCGCACGGTGAATTTTGCTTTTCAGCATAGAGATTTCCATCTGTAATTATTCCCCTTCGTAGAAATAGTTATCAATAAGCCTTGTTTTTCCGATATATACTGCAAGTGCAACCAGTGCACTGTCCTCAATCTTCGAAATCTGCTGCATTGTATCAAGCGATACAACCTTTATATAATCTGTTTTTGCAAGCGGTTCAGCATCAACGACAGCAGACATCTGAGAGATGATTTCTGCTGAATCTCTTACACCTGCTGCAATAAGTTCTTCCGCCTTCTTTACAGCTTTTGAAAGTACAAGTGCCGCCTGCCTCTCTTCAGCACTGAGATATGTGTTTCTTGAACTCTTTGCAAGACCATCCTTTTCTCTGATTATAGGACATCCAATAATTTCGATATCCATATTAAGGTCTGCAACCATTCTCTTTATTACTGCAAGCTGCTGAGCATCTTTTTTTCCGAAATATGCTCTGTCCGGTTTTACTATATTGAAAAGCTTTGTTACAACAGTACATACCCCTCTGAAGTGACATGGTCTTGTAAGCCCGCAGAGTTCCTGAGTAAGAAGATTCATGTCAACAAATGACTGAAAATTATCTCCGTACATCTCACTGGCATCAGGTGCAAAAATAAGATCTGCACCTGATTCAAGACATTTTTCCTTGTCACGTTCAAGGTCTCTCGGGTAAGAAGCAAGATCCTCTGTCGGACCGAACTGCATAGGATTAAGAAAAATACTTACAACGACTTTATCGTTTTCTCCTGCAGCTCTGATAAGGCTCTGATGACCTTCGTGAAGATAACCCATAGTAGGAACGAAACCTACTGAAAGTCCTTCCTTTTTCCACTGTTTAACTGTTTCTCTTACTTCTTTTATTGTTTTTACAACAACCAATATTAAAACCTCTTTCCTTAACCATTCAGCTTTTCTGCAAGTTCAGCATAATCAGTTGTATCGTTGTTTTTAAATGAATGTTCATCATCAGGAAATGCCCCTGACTGAATTTCAGAAATATATTCTGCAAACGCTTCCTTCATCACAGTTCCCACATCCGCAAACTTTTTCACAAACTTAGGAGTAAAATCCGAATACATTCCAAGCATGTCCTGATAAACAAGTACCTGTCCGTCACATCCGTTTCCGGCTCCGATACCAATAGTCGGAATAGTAAGAATTTCAGAAATGTACTTTGCAAGTCTGCACGGAACACATTCAAGTACTGCCATGCATGCTCCGGCCTTTTCTATCTCAAGAGCATCGCTTATAAGTTTAAGTGCCGCAGCTTCATCTCTGCCCTGAACCCTGAATCCGCCGAAAACATTTACTGACTGCGGTGTCATTCCAAGGTGGGCAACCACTGGTATTGATGCCTCGGTTATTGCCTTTATCTGAGGACAAACTGAAACACCACCTTCAAGCTTGACTGCATTTGCACGACCTTCCTTCATAAGTCTGCCTGCATTTACTACCGCATCATAAACCGAAGTCTGATATGACATAAAAGGCATATCGGCAATTACAAACGCATTTTTTGCACCCCTGGCAACTGCTGCTGTATGACTTATCATATCCTCCATTGTTACGGAAATTGTATCCTCATATCCAAGCATTGTCATACCAAGTGAATCCCCGACCAGGATAGTATTTATTCCGGCTTCATCCATAAGTTTTGCTGTGGAATAGTCATAAGCGGTAAGCATTGAAATCTTTTCACCGTTTTTCTTCTGTTCCTTTATTGTTGAAATTGTATTTTTCATTTATCTCAGATCCTCCCGGAATTTCTTATCTGTTATCAACTTTTTCAGGATACATATCGTGCTGAAGGAGACGATGAAAAGCGAACTTTTCCCATCTTGTCTTCGGTCTTCCGTAGTTACAGTACGGATCAATGGATATGCCGCCTCTTGGCGTGAACTTACCCCAGACTTCAATATATTTAGGATTCATAAGCTTAATCAAATCCTTCATAATAATATTTACGCAGTCCTCATGAAAATCTCCGTGATTTCTGAAACTGAAAAGATACAGCTTGAGCGATTTGCTCTCAACCATCTTTTTATCCGGAATATATGAAATATATATTGTTGCAAAATCTGGCTGACCTGTAATAGGACAGAGACTTGTAAACTCCGGACAGTTGAATTTTACAAAGTAATCATTTCCCTGGTGTTTGTTTTCAAATGTCTCAAGAATCTGCGGTGCGTAATTATCCGGATACTTTACTTTCTGATTTCCGAGGAGAGTAACTCCTCCCATTTCCCTTTTTGTTCTCATTTTATTATAACCCCTTTCATATCACTGCCGGATCACTGATTCCGTTTTCTTCAAATGCTCTTTGCCTGTCAAGACATGTTCCGCATTTTCCGCACGGCTTTTCTCCGCCTGTATAGCAGCTCCATGTAAGTTCGTACGGAACTTTCAGTTCAATACCTTTTCTTACAACGTCAGCTTTTGTAAGATTTACAAACGGTGCTTCTATTTTCAGCTGATTTCCGCTTCCGATATATACCGCTCTGCCTATTGCTTCATTAAATTCATCGCTGCAGTCGGGATATGCATTTCCGGCTGCATCATCACTGTGTGCTCCATAGTAAATCACACTGCAGCCCTTTGAGAGTGCAATACTTGCTGCTGAAGAAATAAACAGACCGTTTCTGAACGGAACATAAGTTGAAACAGGTTCCCCTCCTGTCTTTTTCAGCTGCTCTGCATAGCTTTCAAGCGGAATATCTTCATCTGAACCTTCAAGCAGTGAGCAGCTGCTGAATGAAAAAATCTTTCCCAGATCAAGTTTTATTAATTCTACATTATAGTATTCTGCAATTTTCTCTGCTGATTCAATCTCTTTTTTATGTTTCTGTCCGTAAAATACGCAAAGAGCAGTTACATTTTCGCTTTTATATTTTTCAACAGCCATTGCAAGACAGGTTGTACTGTCAAGACCACCGCTGAATAAAACAAGTGCTTTCATTTATACATTACCTCTGTAAAAATAATCTGTTCTGAAGTGCTGCATCCTTGCGAAATCTTCCGCGAAGAGTGCTTGTTACAGTTTTTGAATTTGTTTTCTGAATTCCACGTGCTGTCATGCAGCTGTGACATCCTTCGATAAGAACCGCAACATCTTCCGAACCTGTAATCTTCTGAACTATCTCCGCGATATCAGAACCTATACGTTCCTGAAGCTGCAGTCTCTTTCCCACCATATCCGCAATTCGTGCAAGTTTGCTTATACCTATAACTTTTCCTCTTGGAATATATGCAACAGCAACCTTCATATCATACATAAGTGCCATATGATGTTCACAGTAACTGAAAATATCTATATCCTTTACAATTACCATGTCATCTTCAGAATCGCTGTTTCCGGCTGTGAATGTTTTATTGAACATCTGTGCTATCTCATCGTTGGTATAGTTCATTCCCTCAAAAACCTTTTCGTACATACCTGCAACACGTTCAGGTGTATCGACAAGACCTTCTCTGTCAGGATCATCGCCAAGAGCCTCAATTATACCCCGAATATGATACTTTATTGCTTCTGTATCTATTGCCAACTTGTTTTCACACTCCTTTTTTATCAGGATCCCATATTATTTTGTGCAGCTGAAGCTGCATATTTACATTGTTAAGTTTATTTTCCTTCAGAAAATCCACAAGAGCCTCAGGCTGAATTTTTCCGAATACAGGACTGATATAAATATTGGTTCTTCCCTGAAGTTCAAATTTTTCTATTACCTGTTTTGCTTTGGCAAGATCCGCTTCATCGGAAACGACAAATTTTACTGTGTCATTCATATCGGCATGTCTGAAATTAAGCATGTACATTTCATGCTCCATACCGCTTCCAGGCAACTTATAGTCAATGGTAAATGAGGGACGGTTTTCAATACTGAAAAACTGAACAACAGGAATACTTCCGTTAGTCTCAATCTCTACCCTAAGAGATTTGTCCGAAGAAAGTTTCTCAAGAAGAACGGATATTCCTTCCTGAAT
>SAMEA3663038__coassemble_759_pt1 | contig 9970 bp, 7 predicted proteins | sample SAMEA3663038__metabat2_low_PE_024 | metagenome-assembled genome bin SAMEA3663038 (sample SAMEA3663038) | pig gut metagenome | biome: pig gut; feature: pig-associated habitat; material: faeces | place: France | collected 2012
ATTATCGTCAACGTGGAGGAAAAGTGTTACAAAAGGCGCCTGACCGTTTGTGGTCATAAGTGTATTAATCTGATACTGAATTGTCTGAACGCCTGATTTCAGTTCATCGCGAAGTCTGCTGTCAACAATTTTGTTTATTGTTTCGTCATCAAGGGTATCAGCAAACTGATTTTTCATGTCACGAAGATACTTGTCTCTGCTCCTTCGGAGATACTTTCCGAGATGAATCATATCAACTGACTGTCCGCCGTACTGATTGCTGGCTACAGCTGAAATGATCTGAGTCATTACAGTACATGCAACCTGAAAACTCTTCGGAGACTCTATCATCTTTCCGTTCATCACTGTGCCGTTGTCAAGCATATCACCAATGTTTATCAGACAGCAGTTGAAGATAGGCTGAATAAAGTAATCAGCATCATGAAAATGAAGAATACCCTGATCATGAGCCATGGAAATTCTCTCAGGAAGAAGCATTCTTCTTGTAAGATCTCTTGAAACCTCACCTGCAATATAATCTCGCTGTGTTGAAGCAAGGATAGTATTCTTATTTGAATTTTCTTCAGCAAGTTCTTTGTTTTCGTTCTTGATGAGCTTGAGAATAGATTCATCAGTTGTGTTCGCCTTTCTGAGAAGAGCTCTCTGATAGCGATAAATTATGTACTTCTTTGCAAGTGTATACTTGTCCTGTCTGACAAGTTCACTCTCAATCATGTCCTGAATCGTCTCTACATTAAGAACTTTGTTTTCAGCATATTTTTCAATATACTTTACGATGTTTTCGATTGAATTGTTTTCAACCTTTTCATTGTCCGGAACTTCAGCATTAGCCTTCTTTATGGCCCTGACAATCTTAGATTTGTCATATTCCGTAACTCTTCCGTCTCTCTTCTGAACCTTCATTTAGCAGCAGCTCCTCTATATATTGTGGTTTGAATCAAACAACCACCTAAATGTTGTGTTATTATAATACATCATTCACGGACATTTGTCAAGGGAATTTTCTGGAGATTATATACATGAAATGTCACAACTGGCACCCCAGAAAATGTCAACACACACAAAAATCATGGTCTGAACAACTCAGGACCATGATTTACTGGTATATAAAATTTTATTGTTTTTTTTAGGCGTTTTGCCCATTACGAAAAGAGAGTTTATACTCCTTCAACTTCTGCAGCCTTTGCAAGTGCAGCGAGATCATTTTTCCATTTTTCACCGTTACTGCTCTGATTCTTCGGACGGTTTTCTGACTTACCGTTTGACGAAATCTCTACCTGCCTGGTAAGTGCCTCAAGATCATCCATAGCCCAGTTATCCCCGCCTGATGCGCCTTTTTTACGGTTCTCATGAACCGGCTTAGCACGTTCAGCTGACGGAACAGAAGCTAAATATTCGTCAAGGGATTTTTTATCAAACATAGTTTTGCTGTAATCATCAATCTTCCTGTCTGCATCTTTCACAGTCTTACTGAAGTTTTCCTCGGCACTGCTGACAGCATCCGCAATAACTTTAAGATTTTCCTTAAGTTTGTCAAGATCAGCCCTGAATGAAGTCCTGATTTCTTCAGAAATCCTGTCAAGCCCACCTGCTTTATTTATTACTTCATTCTTCACATCTTCAACTGACTTTTCAGCGTTATCAACTATTTCCTTAGCCTTACGGTCTGCTTCTTCAAGTACCTTGCTGCTTCTTTCATCAGCTTCCTTAGTCTTTGTCTGAGCAGCAGCCTCTGCATCACTGATAATTTTTTCAGCCTTTTCCTTCGCTTCTTCTGAAAGCTTATCTGCAGCTGCCTGTGCCTCAAGTGTAATCTTCTTTGCTGTATTCTGAGCTTCAATAAATACGTTTCCTATATCAAATGAACTCTTGAATTCGGACTCTGATACTGCAGGAGTTTCTTTTGCCTTCTTAAGATCAGAATCAAGTTCCTCAACCTTTTTCTTAAGTTCAGCAATTTCCTTATCCTTTGACTGAACAAGACTTTCCTTATTCTGAATAAGTTCATCCTTTTCAGAAATCTTCCTGTTAAGTTCTGCAATCTGTGCACTGTTGTCTTCAGACAATCCGGAAGATCCTGACGGTGAAGAAACTATACTGCCTGAGCCTCTCTCAGCTTCGTAAAGCATCTTTTCACTCTGTCTTGCTTTCTTCTCTGACTGCAAAGCCTCTTCAAGTTTCTTGAGTGTTATCGTTGTTGAGTTGAGCTTGTTTTTTAGTGTCTTAACCTCTTCATCAAGTTCGGCCTCACGTGCACCGCCTGCTCCGCCTACGGATGAGGCTTTCTTTGCTGAAGCAAGATTTTCTTCGGCATCTCTAAGCTTGTCATTTGCTTCCTCAAGCTCATTCTCAAGAGTCTGTGTCTTCTCAGTAAGCTTGTTTATTTCTTCTACAAGATTTTTGATATACTTATCAACATCTTCTTTTATGTAACCCTTTGTAAATCCGTTTGTTTCCCTTAATATACCTAAATCGTTCTTATCACTCATATTTTATTTCCTCCTGAATGAAAAATGCTTCAAAAGAGCAGCTTCCGATAATCATAATACTATATACTATTATAACATATATTACATCATTTTTACAACACCAAAAACTTACCAAGCTTTCAGAAAATCAATTGTTGGTTATGTACAAATTAACAATGTGATTTAACAACAAAACGCACGATTTGTACCGTGCGTTTCTTTATAATATTCTATAAGAATATTTTATTTTTTATTGTCAAGAATCTTGAAGATAGCGTCAAGATCATCTTCATCAGATGAACTGCTGATTGATGAGGAAATCGGAGATGATTTCCGAACCGGTGTCTTTACAACAGGAGCTTCATCAACAACCGGTGATGATACTACTGGTTTTTCCTGAACCGGTGTAATTACACTCTTTGGTTCGCCAAATCCTGCAGCGATAACAGTGATTCTCATTTCGTCCTGCATATCTTCCTTGAATGCAGTACCAAAAATAAATTCAACGTCATCAGCTGCTGTATCAGTAATCATCTTTGTAGCTGTATCAACATCTTCTGCAAGTACATCCTCTGACATAGCAATATTGATAAGAAGTCTGTTAGCCCCTGAAATTGATGTTTCAAGAAGCGGACTTGATATTACTGCCTTTGCAGCATCTGTTGCCTTGTCCTTACCCTGACCATGACCAATAGCCATATGTGCATAACCTGCACCCTTCATAATTGTAGAAACATCAGCAAAGTCAAGGTTGATAAATCCGTCATCTGTAATAAGATCAGAAATGCTCTTTACACCTGTTTTGAGAATATCATCAGCAAGTGAGAATGATTCTCTCATCGTAAGAGGCTTCTCAAAACCAACAAGAAGCTTTTCATTAGGGATAACAATAAGAGAGTCAACATACTTTCTGAGTTCCGCAATACCTCTTTCAGCCTGAAGCATCTTCTGTTCTCTTTCAAAAAGAAACGGCTTTGTTACTACGGCAACTGTAAGAATATCCATCTCCTTTGCTATCTGAGCAACAACAGGAGCTGCACCTGTTCCTGTTCCACCGCCCATGCCGGCTGTAATAAATATCATATCAGCATCTTTAAGAGCTGCTGCAATCTCTTCCTTGTTTTCTTCAGCTGATCTCTCTCCAACCTCTGGTTTGTTTCCGGCACCTCTGCCTCTTGTGAGCTTTGAACCAATCTGAATCTTTGAAGTTGCCTTTGAATTTCTGAGAGCTGCTGCATCTGTATTTATTGCTATGTACTCGATATCGGTAACACCTGAATCAGCCATACAGTTAAGGGCGTTTCCACCGCCACCACCGACACCTATTACTTTTATATTTACTTCCGGATCATATGCATCGTTTTCAAAAACAAAACCTGCCATTTTAATACTCCTCTCAATTTATATTTCATGAAAATTTAATTCAGTAAAAATTAATCCCTTATAAACATTTACTATTATATTATCATATTTTCGTTATAATTTCAAGTGATATTTAAAAAAAATATGATATATTATTCATAACAATTCTCTACCACCCCTCATGCTGAGCCGCCGCTGTCACCGGTGCCGGTTTATCTGAAATTGCTGAGGACACAGCCGTGGTATACTGACTTGCAGCTGTTTCCTCTGAAACCGGAATATCCGTATCTTCAGGACTGATAGTTTCATCATCCTGCGGAAGAGAAGTTCCTGTATTACTGTTTATCCGGTTATATTCCTCTTCTGAAACATAGGAATATCCGAGAGAATTACGATATATCAGATAACCGTTTTTATTTTCTCTCAGCTCATCAGTAATAATCTTATAGGCATATTTCAGCTTATATTCAATATCATCCGGTTTTTCTATTTTTATTGTAATTCTGTTATCATAGTTTAATTCAATATCATACTTGTCAGCGATATCGACAGATACCATCTTTTCTATATTCTGCTTTTTTATTTCGTCAAGTATATTTTTCAGTATCTCACCCTTGTCATGATCTTTTGAGGAAAGAATTGTTTTTTCCTCAGATGAGACACATTCAAATCCTTTTACTACAATCAGATTTTTATTTTCCGTTTTTTCCTTCTGTCCGATTATTCTCCAGTTCTCACTTATCAGAACATAACCTCCACTGCATTCAACATATGCTGCTTCAATACTCGGAACTATATCCATCTCAACCTTATGAGGAAAAGCTTTCTTTATTTTTACATCATCTATCATAAGAAGATCATCAAGCATATCCATGCGTATATTATCAGTATTCATTCTTACAAGATTATCTCCTCTTGAAATTCCTGAACTGCTGACTATTTCTTCTTCAGTATATGAAGATCCGTCCAGACCGGTTATTTCAACCTCATGAACATTGAAAAGAAGTGTTACTGACAGAGATGCAGCTATTCCTGTGGCAAGGACTGCAACAAGAACATAGTATCCAAGCATATTTTTTCTTCTTCGTCTGTCTCGTTTATGATTGTTTTTATTTTCAATATTTACTTTTTTTACATTCTGCATTTTTCTGACCTTTCAGGATTTTCTTATAATATCTGCACCAACAGAAGAAAGTATCTGTTCAATCTTTTCATATCCCCTGTCAATGTGACCTGCTTCGCTTACAGTTGTTTTACCATCAGCAGAAAGTGCTGCAATCACCATTGCTGCTCCGCCACGCAGATCAGTTGCTGAAACCTCCGCACCGTAAAGCCGTTCAACGCCTTCAACTACAGCTATTTTCCCGTATACTTTTATATCAGCACCCATTCTGTTCAGAGCGTCCACATGTCTGTATCTGTCTTCAAAAATATTTTCCTCAAATACACTTGTACCCGAAGCACGGCATAGTACAGACATAAAAACTGCCTGCATATCAGTAGGAAATCCGGGATAAGGCATGGTTTTAAGCGATTTGACCGGTTTAATACTTTTGCCTGATTTTATAAAAACACTCTTTCCGCTGTTATAAACCCTGCAGCCCATTTGTTCAAAATATACGGTAAAAAGATCTGTATCAATACCTTCAGTACAGTTTAGCTGAACCGCACCTCCGGTTGCAGCAGCTGCTGCCATATATGTCGCCGCTGCTATTCTGTCAGGCATGATACGGAAATCTGTTCCGCTGAGGCTGCTTACTCCTTCGACAAATATATTTCCTCCGCCTGAAGACTGGATTCTTGCCCCGCACTTTTTCAGGTAAAGAATCAGATCATTTATCTCCGGTTCTCTTGCAGCGTTTATGATCTCTGTCTCTCCATCCGCCAGTACAGCAGCAAGAATAATATTCTCTGTCGCACCTACGGAAGGAAAAGGAAGTGTAATTTTTGCTCCGTGTATTCCATGAGGAACAGTACATTTTATGTATCCGTGTTCTTCTGAAATGGAAACTCCCATACTCCTGAGTGCCGAGAGATGAATATCAAGCGGACGAGGTCCAAGCTGACACCCTCCCGGAAAAGAAATACTGCATTCACCGCATCGGCCAATCAGAGATCCGAGAAAATTAACAGATGACCGCATACAGCTCATGAGAGAATCCGGAATTTCGGATGTCTTTGCACCTGTACCTGATATAACTATAATATCGGGATTTTCCCTGCACACCTTTAAACCGATATGAGTAAGTATCCTGCATGAAGCATATACATCAGAAAGATCCGGACAGTTTTCAAGAACAGTTTCTCCGTTTGTAAGCACTGTTGCTGAAAGTATCGGAAGAATGCTGTTTTTAGCTCCCTGAAGCTTTATTTCTCCGCTTAGTTTTTTTCCACCGTTTATAACAAGCTTATTCAATTTTCTGCCCCCCGAAAACATTTTTTAACACATAATATGCAAAAAATTTTTTTCAGGTTACAGTCTGTGCTGCAAAAGTTATCTTACTACGCTGCTGATAGTATTCCAGATTCTTTCGGAAGTATCACTTACCCAAAGTTTCTTCGAATTCTCTGACATCTTTGTAATTTTTGACGGATTATTGTAAAAATCTTCAATCATTGCACATACATCGTCACTTTTTACATTTTTCTGTTCTATAACAACAGCTGCACCCGCCTTACCAAGAACGTTTGCGTTATGGAACTGGTGATTTCCTGCAACTATCGGTGAAGGAATAAGTACTGACGCCTTTCCCATCGCCTCAAGTTCTGCAAGAGTAGATGCACCCGAACGGCAGATAACAAGATCAGCTGCTGCCATACATATATCCATGTCATTGATGTATTCAGTAATTCTTGTTCTGTCTGATTTAAGAGGAACATTGTATTTTTTCATAATCTCAGGGAAAGTATCTTTTCCCATACCACCGTAACCGTGAATATGATTGATATTTAAACCGTTGGCTCTCGTATATTTTATAACCTCTGCCATTGTATCATTGATACATCCGGCTCCAAGGCTTCCTCCGAATGAGAGAACAGTAAAGCTGCTGTCGAATCCAAGTTTTTTCCTTGCCTCTTCCTTGCTGTTATTAAGCAGTTCGGCTCTTACAGGTAACCCTGTAACCGTGTAGTCAACATCCTTGTCAAGATATTCAAGAGCCTCCTTTACGGTCAGCATAACCTTGTCAACACTTTTCGAAAGAATCCTTGTTGTTACACCGGGAAACGCATTCTGCTCATGTATCACCGTAGGAATTCCTTTTTTTGCCGCCTGACGTACAACGGGTCCGCTTACATATCCTCCGGTTCCTATTACAATATCAGGTTTAAATTTTTTTATTATTTCGTTCGCCCTTGGAGCTGATGAAGCAAGATATGCAGCTGCCTGTATATTTTTCTTAATGTTTTCAAATGACAGACGTCTCTGAAATCCTTTAACCTTTATAGGGGCAAATTCATATCCGGCCTGAGGTACAAGTTTCGCTTCCATCCCAAAAGGAGTACCGGCATATAAAAATACAGCCTCCGGATCATGTTCTTTTATTATTGAGGCAATCGCAAGAGCCGGATTGATATGTCCGCCGGTTCCGCCGCCTGTTATTAATGCTCTCATATATTATTTCACCTTTCGTTATTTTTTTGATACTGCTTTAACTGCTCTTTTCCTTCTTGCAACCCTTTCAGGTGTTTCATCCGGTGCATCCATAAGTGCCTGTCTTGATATATTAAGTATTATCCCGACCTGAGCCAGAAGCATCATCAGGGCTGTTCCGCCATAACTGAAGAAAGGCAAACTGATACCTGTATTAGGTATAAAATTACTTACAACAGCAATATTCAGGAATGCCTGAAAACCAATCTGTGAAGTAAGTCCTATACACATAAGCATACCAAACTTATCCGGTGCTTTTGAAGCGATATAAAAGCCTCTGAATACAAAGAACGCAAACAGTGCTATTACAGTAGCGGCCCCGACAAATCCGAGTTCCTCGCATACTATTGAGAATACAAAGTCATTTTTTGTCTCAGGAAGATACTGAAACTTCTGTCTTGAATTTCCCAGTCCCATTCCGAAAAATCCACCTGAACCAATGGCAACAAGTGACTGGTATGTCTGCCATGTATCACCACTGATATCTGAAAACGGATCCTTCCATGAACGAAAACGCTTTTCAAAATATGAAAATCCTTCAATTCTCATTTTATAAAGAACTACAGCAGCAAGTCCCAAAACTCCGCCTGCACCAACACCTAAAAGATGAAAAACTTTTACTCCTCCTACAAAAAGCAGTATTACACTTATAATACAGATGATTATTGTACAGGAAAGGTGTGGTTGTTTCATAAGCAGGAATGTCACAAGAAGTAAAATAAATACGAACGGCAGTACACCTTTTTTGAAGGATTTGATTCTTTTGCGGTTATTGGTAAGCATCAGGGAAAAAAGCGTGACAATAGCAAACTTCATAATTTCAGAAGGCTGAAATTCGATACCAACATAAAGCCATCTTCTTGCATTTCCGTGAGCTCTTCCAAGCGGTGTAAGTACAAGAATCATAAGTATAAAAGCAACAGCAAATATCCCGACTGCCACTGTCTTTTTCTGAAAAAAATGATAGTCTATTCTTGATGTAACAAACATTGCCGCCAGTCCGCCGAGTGCAAAAATTATCTGTCGTCTTGCATAGTATATCCCCGGATACCCTTCACTTATAGCCCATGCATAACTTGCTGAAAACATCATTATAATTCCAAAAACTATAAGTATAGCGACAATAAAAAAGAAAGGCAGGTCGACAGTACCCATTTTTCTTCCCTTTATCTGTATCTCTGCTATCTTTTCGCTGATACTTCCAGGGGAAAATGAAGAGGATTTTTTCTTTTTTGTTTTTCTGCGTCTGACTTCAGAATCCTGAATATCAACATTTATCGAATCATTATCCATCTGAAAACCTCCCTAAAAAACTATTGAATAACCGGAAAACATTCCGGTTATTCAAATTTATATTGTGATTATTATTCAAAAACATATGAAAGCACAACTGCTGCTGCCCCGGCCAGAAGTGCTGCAGATGAAAACAGAATTACAATTTTATACTCTGAATAACCGCACATTTCAAAATGATGATGTATAGGGGACATCTTAAAAATTCTCTTTCCCTTTCCTTTTTCACCGGTCTTCTTGTAATGAATGCGTGCTGTTGCCTTAAAGTATGAAACCTGAATAACAACTGAAAGTGCTTCAAGAATATAAACTATTCCGATAAGAACCATAAGAAGGTGATTGTGAGTTATCATGCTTACTGCAACAAATGCACCGCCGAGGAACATTGAGCCAGTGTCACCCATAAAGCATTTTGCAGGATGAAGATTCCATACAAGGAATCCAAGACATCCACCTGCAAGAGCAATAGCAAAAAGTGATACTTCATATTCGCTTATTATCATGCACACTGTAGTGAGAGCAAGCATTGAAACAACGGTAACCGAAGCACAAAGACCATCAACGCCGTCTGTAAGGTTTACTGCATTTGAGATGTAAATCATTACAAGAATCATAAACGGATAGTAAAAAACTCCGATATCAAAGCTGCAGAACATAAGATTAATCTCTGTTGAAGTATCACCAAGAAAGTACAATGCTGCTAAAAATGCAACACATATGATAAACTGAAATATCATTTTCTGCTTTGCGTTCAGTCCCAGATTCTGCTTCTTAACTGCCTTTATGTAGTCATCAGCAAAACCAATTGCCGAAAACAGCAATGAAAAAAACATACATGCTATAAGCTTCAGCATTCCGTTAAGAGCCACGCTTCCTTCGGCATCGAAATATGTCAGTCTGTATACTGTATACCCAACTGCCGAAGAAACAAGACTTGCTATTATAAACATAAACCCGCCCATAATCGGTGTTCCCTGTTTATCCTTATGCCACGCAGGACCAATTTCCAGAATAGTCTGACCAAAATGAATCTTTTTAAGATACGGAATCAGTGCGAATCCTGTAAGTGCAGCAATAATAAAAGCAAAGACGGAAACGCCAATTCTTATAATAAACGGCATTTTTATTTCCTCCTGAAATTTATAGTGAACGTCAAAATAAATTTGACTTTCACTATAATTATTTTATTTATATT
>SAMEA3663038__coassemble_764_pt1 | contig 9955 bp, 4 predicted proteins | sample SAMEA3663038__metabat2_low_PE_024 | metagenome-assembled genome bin SAMEA3663038 (sample SAMEA3663038) | pig gut metagenome | biome: pig gut; feature: pig-associated habitat; material: faeces | place: France | collected 2012
AAGTTCCAGTCCGAAGAGATGGGTAAGGTTTACAGATACCTCGGACTTTCGATAGGTGTAATTCTTCACGGACTTAATAACACTCAGAGAAGAGCTGCATATAACTGTGACATTACATATGCTACAAACAACGAGCTTGGATTTGACTATCTCCGTGACAACATGGTTATATACAAAAAGGATATGGTTCAGAGAGAACCTAACTTTGCAATTGTCGACGAAGTTGACTCCATTCTTATCGATGAAGCAAGAACACCGCTTATCATTTCCGGACGCGGGGAAAAGTCAACTGAACTTTATGGTCTGGTTGACAAATTCGCCAAGACACTTAAGGCTGTTACAGTTGTTGAGATGGATGACAAGGAAGACCAGGATGAGCTCAACAAGGATTATGACTATATTATAGACGAGAAGTCCAAGTCTGCTACTATCACAAGAACAGGTGTAAAGAAAGCGGAGAAGTACTTCAACGTTGAAAATCTCATGGATTCCGACAATATGACACTTCTTCACCACATCAACCAGGCTCTTAAGGCCAATGGCGTTATGAAGAGAGATATTGACTATGTGGTTAAGGACGGAGAAGTAATTATCGTTGACGAATTTACAGGACGTCTTATGATGGGTCGCCGTTACAATGACGGACTCCACCAGGCTATCGAAGCCAAGGAAGGTGTTAAGGTTGCTCATGAGTCCAAGACTCTTGCCACAATTACTTTCCAGAATTACTTCAGACTTTATAACAAGCTTTCCGGTATGACAGGTACGGCCATGACGGAAGAAGATGAATTCAAGGAGATTTACAAACTCGATGTTATTCAGGTTCCTACGAACAGACCTGTTCAGAGAATCGATCATTCAGACCAGGTTTACAGAACAGAAAAGGGTAAGTTTGAAGCGGTTATCGACCAGATAGTTGAATGTAACAAGAAGGGTCAGCCTGTTCTTGTCGGTACAGTTTCAATTGAAAAGTCGGAAATTCTTTCTTCTCTTCTGAAGAAGAAAGGTATAAAGCACAATGTTCTTAATGCAAAGCAGCATGAGAAGGAAGCTGAGATAGTTGCTCAGGCCGGTAAACTTGGTGCGGTAACGATTGCCACAAACATGGCAGGACGAGGAACGGATATTATTCTCGGCGGTAATGCCGAATTCCAGGCTAAAGCTGAGATGAGAAAGAAAGGCTATGAAGAAAATATTATAAACGAAGCTGTAGGCTATGCAGAAACTGATGATGAAGAGATTCTTGCAGCAAGAAAAGTTTACAGGGAACTTTATGACAAGTTTGATGCAGAAGTTAAAGAAAAGGCAGTAGAGGTCAGAGAAGCAGGCGGTCTTTTCATTATCGGTACCGAGCGTCATGAGTCGAGACGTATTGATAACCAGCTCAGAGGACGTTCAGGACGTCAGGGCGACCAGGGTGAAAGCCGTTTCTTCCTCTCACTTGAAGATGACCTTATGCGTATCTTTGCAGCTGACAGAATAGAAAACCTTATGAAGTCGCTCAATGTAGAGGAAACAATGCCTATTGAAAGCAAGTTCCTTACAAAGATGATCGAGTCTTCACAGAAGAAGGTTGAAGGACGAAACTTCAGCATAAGAAAGAACGTTCTTAACTATGATGACGTTATGAACAAGCAGCGTGAGATAATCTATGACCAGCGTGCCAAGGTTCTTAACGGTGATGACCTCCATGAGAGCATCATAAATATGATAAAGGTTCTTATAAGCGATACAGTGGACAGATATCTTCTTGAAGACGGAGAAGACAAGGAAAACTGGAACATCATTGCACTTAAGGAATACTTCCTCGGATGGATAACAAACGAGGATGACTTTAAAGACCTCGAAGATGATGCAGATAAGTTCGAGGCAATTACAAAAAAAGAAGTTACAGACATGCTTACAGAACGTGCTCTTAAGATTTATTCAGACAAGGAAGAGCAGTACGGAAAGGAAGTTATCAGAGAACTTGAAAGAGTTATTCTTCTCAGAGTTGTTGACTCAAAGTGGACAGCACATATTGATGACATGGATGAACTTAAGAAGGGTATCTCACTCAGAGCATACGGCCAGAAGAATCCTGTTGTAGAGTACAGATATGAAGGCTTTGAAATGTTTGATGCTATGGTTGAGAGCATTCGTGAAGATACGGTTCGTATGCTTCTCACAGTTAAGCTCAGCAACAATCAGGTGCCGGAACGTGTTCAGGTAAACAAACCTGATGCACCTAACGCAGGCAGCGGAGACGGAAGTTTTTCATCGCAGGCTGTTTCAAACAAGACAGGTGACAATGAACTCTGTCCGTGCGGAAGCGGCAAAAAGTACAAGAAATGCTGCGGACTTAACTCAGATAACTGATAAAATAATATATGAATAAGAAAAAAGCGGACATTTAGCATGTCCGCTTTTGTGCATTTCTTACAAATAATCTAAATCAGATTTATTTAATGAAATGAAATTTTTATTTATGTATTGTATTAAAAAAACAAAAGTGATATAATGAGAAACATAATTATTGTACAAATCAACATAAAGGGGAAATGTGATTATGACTAAAAATGCTGAAACTATTAAGAACATTGCTCTTGCCGGCCACAACGGTTCAGGTAAGACATCACTGGCAGAGGCACTTCTTTTTAAGGCTGGGGTAACAGATCGCCTTGGAAAGATATCAGAAGGAAACACTGTTTGTGACTTCGACCCTGAAGAAATCAAAAGAAAAGTATCAGTAAATACAGCAGTGGCTAACTTTATTACTGATGATATAAAGGTGAATATCATTGATACACCCGGACTTTTTGATTTTGAAGGCGGTATGCGTGAAGGTATTACTGCTGCAGGTACAGTTATGATTACTGTATCAGGCAAATCAGGTGTTAAGGTCGGTACAAGAAAAGCCTACAGCTTTGCAGAAAAACTTGGAAAGTCGAAAGTTTTTGTCATTACAAAGCTTGATGATCCGAATGCAAATTTCTATAACACACTCACAGAACTCAAGACTGTTTTCGGTCCTACTGTATGTCCTGTTGTGGTACCTGTTATCCAGAACGGTGAGATTGCAAGTTATATCAATCTTATCGAGATGAAGGCATACAAGTATGACGGAAACGGTAATGCCGTTGAAACAGCGATGCCTGAGGGTGACATTACAGATAAGATGGACTACAGACTTGATGGTCTTATTCAGGCTATCAGTGAGGCTGTTGCTGAAACTGATGAGGAACTTATGGAGAAGTTCTTCGAAGGAACAGCGTTTACACAGAAGGAACTTATTGACGGTATTCACAGAGGTGTAAATTCAGGAACTATTACTCCTGTAATCGGTGTATCTGCATCATCTCTTGCAGGTATCGACATGCTTCTCAAAGAGATCTCTCTTCTCCTTCCATCACCTCTTGAGGTTTCAAAGCCTGTTGCTGAAGACAGCAACGGAGAACCGGTTGAGATTATGTGTTCAGCTTCTGATCCGTTATCAGCTTTTGTATTCAGAACAACTGTTGATCCGTTTGTAGGAAAGATGTCATTTATCAAGGTATTTTCCGGTGTACTTAAGAGCGGTGCACAGGTATTCGATTCAGTAAGCGGAGCAAGTGTAAAGATAGGAAAGCTTTACAATATGTGCGGCAAGAAGCAGGAAGAGGTTGATTCTGCAAATGCCGGAGATATAGTTGTTGCAGTTAAGGCAGACATCAGCACTTCAGATACGCTCTGTGATGAGTCGAGGGTTGTTAAGTTTGATTCCGTTATCTATCCGTTACCATGTTTCTCAATGGCTGTAAAGGCTAAGGCACAGGGTGACGAAAGCAAGATTTCAAATGGTATCAGCAGACTCCTCGAAGAAGATCCTACACTCAGATATGAACAGGATCCTTCAACAACGGAACAGATTCTCAGCGGTCTTGGTGACCAGCACCTCGAAATTGCTGCTTCAAGACTAAAGGATAAGTTCGGTGCGGATATTAAACTTACTGTTCCTAAGGTTGCATATAAGGAAACAATCAGAAAGAAAGTAAAGGTTGAAGGCAAGCACAAGAAACAGAGCGGTGGTCACGGCCAGTATGGTCATGTATGGATTGAATTCGAGCCTACAGTTGGTGACAGCCTTGTGTTTGAAGAGAGGGTGTTCGGAGGTGCTGTTCCGAAGAATTACTTCCCTGCAGTAGAAAAGGGAATTCAGGAAAGCATGAAGAAGGGTGTTCTTGCAGGCTGTCCTGTAGTGGGACTTAAGGCAATTCTTGTAGATGGTTCCTATCATCCTGTTGACTCTTCAGAAATGGCATTCAAGACAGCAGCATCAATAGCATTCAAGGAAGGCTTGAAGCAGGCTGACCCTGTTCTTCTCGAACCAATAGGCAGTCTTTCAGTTATCGTTTCCGATGACAAGACAGGCGATGTTATGGGTGAACTTAACAAGCGACGCGGACGTATGCTTGGTATGAATCCTGCAGGTGACGGAATGACAGAAATTCTTGCAGATGTTCCTGTAAGAGAGATGCATGACTTTGCTACGTATCTCAGACAGGTAACAAGAGGTCTCGGTGAATTCACATTCGAATTCGTAAGATATGAACAGCTCCCTGCAAATCTTCTTACTGAAGTAATCGCAGGTATGGCTGGCGATGAAGATTAACAACAAATCACATAACATAATAAATCAACAAAATGGAAAACCGGAAACTGTTCCTTATGCAGTTTCCGGTTTTCTGTGTATGATTTGCTGTAAATTATAGTGAACGTCAAAATAAATTTGACTTTCACTATAATTGATTTATTTTTATTGCCTTGCACATCCGATGACTACGTCATCTCCGTGCAAATCGGCACCGGTAAACGCAATTTATTTATTGCGTTTACTAATCTGTGTAATCTGAAAGTGAAATACCGTTTTCACCGAGGGGGATCTGGTGGTCAAGACCGATAAATTTACCGTCGCTGTCCTGCCAGAGAACTTCCTTTACAAATTCATATTTGTCGGTATCCCATGTTGTGAAGTCATCGAGGACAAGTCCTCCGGTGTCTCCTGAATTGGCATTGAAGCACCAGAATGTATGATGAAGCTTGTTTTCTTTAATGAGCTGCCTGCAGTATGTCATCCATGTAAGGTTTGGCTCTTTCATAAATCCGCCCCATTCACCGATGAGAAGAGGCGCTTTTTTCTGATCATAGATATAGAACCAGTTGTCATACCAGCAGTCTTCCATAAGTGAGTCAAATGTGTATCCGCCTTCAAACCATGGCTGCTCATAAACTGTCGGACCGTAGTCATGCGGTGAGTAGACAAGTTTGTTGTTGTATTTACCCAGGTCAACCGGATTGTCAGCCACACCTCTGAGGTTGCCGCCCCACCAGTTGAAGTAGTAATCTGCCTTGTCCTGTGACTTGAAGTTTCCGTTTTTCTTTGTATCAACCGGGTAACATTCAATACCTTCAACCATAACAAGAAGGTTAGGATTTTTGTCAAGAACTGCAAGACCTGCTTTTTCGGCGATGTATTTCCAGTTGTCCTCATCCTTTGAATCGTCCCACTTTGCACGAGGGGATTCGTTAGGTTTTCCGTGAGGTTCATTTTCAAGATCTATTGCAATAATGGTGTCATCATTTTTGTACGTTGAAGCAATCCATTCGAGAGCTCTTATATAATCCTTTTCAGATATTTTTTCATCATACCACATAGGGTAGTTGTGACCTGAGGCATTTGTTGTGGCACAGTGGAAGTCAATCATTATCTTGATTCCGTTTGCCCGGCACTGACCTATAACGTAGTTGAATATCTCAAGGCTGTTCATACCCACGAGGTAGGAGTTTGTTGCCTGGTTGAAGTTTGCCTCAGGATATTCACCGTCTTCCCACTGATTAACGAGTTCAGTTGAGATTGGGATACGGATAAGGTTGAATCCGTGGTCGGCTATAGCATTTATGGATGTGTTGAGATCGGCATTCCACAGTCCGTCAAATATATTTGTACCTGTGTTGTAGCCGAACCAGTTACAGCCTGTAAGCCATACTTCATTTCCCTTCGAATCTACGATTTTGTTTTTTTCAACAGAGAGCCAGTCATCTGTTGAAGGTTCAGGAACTTCGCGTGCATTCGGAGAGGACTTAATATCGCTTCCGCCGGAACTACTGTTGTTATTATTGTTATTATTATTATTTTGTGAATTATTTGAAACTGAAGTGTTTTCAGCGGTGAAGACAGCATCTGAAGCATTGATTTCTTCCGGGGAAGCAATCTGAATACCAAAGTTTATGCTTCCGTTCGGCTGAATGTTACCTGTGTTGTTATCAGGCTTTATTATGAGAGTTGTGCCATCTAAATCATATGTAAGCCCCCAGGAGTTCTTTATCTCAATATCCTTGCTTACAGGCAGAGTAACTTCCCAGTCTGAAATGATATCACTCTGATTGTTTGTAACAGTTCCGTCAAGCTGATAAATTGTTGTATTTCCCTCCGGCCAGCTGTTGCCGTTTTTGAGACTGAAAGCAATTTTTTTGCCATCGGCTTTCTGACTGTTTGTTTTTGTGGTTTCTTCAATGTTATCGTTTTCTTCCGGCTCTTCCGAAGAAGTTTCGGCTTCTTCTTCGCTTTCTTCAGGTTCGGTTTCAGCTGTGCTGTTGTCAGCAACTGATGTGTTTTCTTCCTTTGCGCATCCTGTAAAAGTGAGAGCTGTGCCGATTATACATACTGAAAGAAGAGCTGCAAGCATCTTTTTTATTCTGGTCAATTTACACTCATCCTTTTTAATGAATAATTGTATTATCTGCAGTTGTAATATATCTACAGAATAATTCTATAACATAAAAAAGTTATTGTCAAATTAATTCGGCTTTCTTTGAAAAAATTCATTCAAATAGATATTATTTAATAATTTTACCGCTTCGTTTTTGTAATAAAAAATATATAATGTAATATTGCTGAAACCACGTATATATATAACCTGAGCATTCTCCGGACAAACGTGAAGCTCCGGTATTTACTTTGTACGTCAGTAAAAAAAATGTACTGATAATATCAGAAAAATATCATTTTCTTTGCAGTATTTATACTTAAATTCAATATTATTTATACTTAAATTCAATATTATTATTGAAAAAATCATTTTTTGTGGTATAATAAGAATATACAATTTTATAAACAAAACTTTTGTGTGCATTAAACTGCACCTATATGTTGGAGAGAAGATTAACTATGAATAATAATTATGATGTAATTATTGCAGGCAGCGGAGCAGCAGGACTTTATGCGGCTATCAATCTGCCTGAAAACCTTAAGGTCCTTGTCATTTCCAAGAGGGAACTCACACTGTGCAATTCAGCTCTGGCTCAGGGCGGTATAGCCGGTGTATATGATTCTCCGAACGACAATATTCAATTGCATCAGAACGACACATTAATTGCAGGCGGGTTTAAAAACAACAGCGAGACACTTCATATTCTCGTCAGTGAAGCGGCGTATGATATTGAAAATATTATAAAGCTTGGAGTGGATTTTGACCGTAACCCTGACGGAACACTTCACCGTACTCTTGAGGGAGGACACTGCAGACACCGTATATTCCATCACAAAGATGCTACAGGTGCTGAGATTGTAGATAAACTCATTCTGAAAGTACAGTCTCTTCCTAATGTTACTGTTTCTGAAAATACTCTTATGTGTGAGGCAGTGAAGACCGAAACAGGATTTTCTGTACATCTTCTGAAGGACGGCAGCTACAGTTCCGCAAACTGTCATTTTCTTATAATGGCTACAGGCGGAATCGGAAGAGTTTACGAATATACAACGAATTCTGCTATCGCAACAGGTGACGGTATTTCCATGGCTTATGATATGGGAGCTGATATAAAGAACCTGAGCTTTGTTCAGTTTCATCCGACTGCATTTAACAACAGGCATACAAGAGAGTGTTTCCTTATTTCAGAAGCGGTACGAGGTGAAGGCGCTTACCTTCTGAACTGTAACGGAGAGAGGTTCATGCATAACTACGATGACAGACTTGAACTCGCTCCTCGTGATGTTGTTTCACATTCGATAATCCACGAAAGCAGAAAACTTAATTCAACAGAATTTTATCTTGATATCACTCACAAGGATTCTGAATTCCTTAAGAACAGATTCCCTATGATATACAAGAATCTTCTCAGTCAGGGATTTGACCTTACTAAAGACAGAGTGCCTATATTTCCTTGTCAGCACTATCTTATGGGCGGCATTAATGTTGACAGAAATGCTCAGACAAGAATCCACGGCATGTATGCTGTAGGTGAATGCTCTCATACGGGTGTACACGGAAACAACAGACTTGCAAGTAACTCACTTCTTGAAGCTCTTGTATTTTCAAGACAGGCTGCTAATCATATCGCTGAAGCTGCCGGTTCTGCTCCGGATACATTTGCAGAGTATGTATTTGACGCTCACGAAAACAACCCGAAGATTCCAAAGGGAATAAGAACAGAGGTTCGCAGAATAATGCAGGAAAGTGCATTTGTTATTCCTGACAAGGAAGCAGCAGTAAGAGGATTTGAAAGGGTAAAGGAGCTCCGCAATCTTCTTCATTCAGAAAAATTCTGCATGGATACTGATTATGTAGAGGCTAATTCACTTGTTACAGTAGCATATCTGATTTTAAGAGAAGTAATTTAAACGGAAGGAAAAACGGAAAATATGAAGCTTTCACAGTTATACATAGATGATATTATTAAAACAGCCCTCGCAGAAGACATCAGCTATATGGATGTTACAACTGACAATCTTCTCGATGATACTCACAGAAGTGAGGCATATTATGTTGCCAAGGACGACGGTGTTCTCTGTGGTATTGATATTGCAAAGAGGGTATTTGAAATTGTCGGCGGAGATGTGGAGTTCACCGTAAAAATAAACGATGGTGAACAGGTAAAAAAAGGTGATATCATTGCAGTTATGTTGGGTTCAACAAGGACACTTCTTAAAGGCGAAAGAACAGCACTTAATATTCTCCAGCATATGTCAGGTATTGCAACAGCTACATTTAAGTGCACAGAGCTTGTAAAGGGCACCAATGCGATGGTAACTGACACGAGAAAAACTCTCCCGGGACTCAGGCCCCTTCAGAAGTACGCAGTCACAGTCGGAGGAGGAAAAAATCACAGATATAATCTTTCTGACGGTGCGATGCTTAAGGATAACCATCTTGATGCATATGGCGGGATAAAACCGGCTGTTACCGCACTCAGAAAAAAGATTGGTCATATGGTAAAGATTGAGGTTGAAGTAAGAAATCTTGAGGAGCTTGCTGAAGCCCTTGAGTGCAGAGCAGAGGTAATTATGCTCGACAATATGAGCTGTGAAGACATGAAGAAGGCTGTTGAGATAACAAACGGCAGAGCTCTTCTTGAGGCTTCAGGAAACGTTACTTCCGCCAATATCAGAGAAGTGGCAGAGACCGGTGTTGATATCATTTCTCTTGGTGCTCTTACTCATTCTGTAAAATGTTTTGATATCTCTATGAAGATAAATACTAAAAAATAAATCTTCTTAAAAATAATAAACAGGAAGTGATAAATAATGGATAGTTTATTTGACAGTTTTAAAAGCAATTATACCAAGGATTCCTACAGAATAATGTGTACAGTAAGTGCTGCTGTCAAGGAGACATTCTTCTATGTGCAGGAGATTGGGTATCTTGACGTTATTAAGCCTTACAACACTATCCGTGATAACCTTGATTCTTTCCTTTTCGTTATTGTACTTGACGGAAAAGGCGAACTTGTTTACAATAACAGAACCTATACGCTCACTAAGGGATGCTGTTTCCTGATTGACTGCCTTAAACCGCATTCCTACAAGAGCAGCCTCAGTGAGCCGTGGAAGCTCCTCTGGCTTCACTTCAACGGACCTACAGCGAGAGGTTACTACGAATATTTTGCCAATGCTTATATCAACGTTATTCATCCGGAAATAAGTGATCCTTTTGAGGAT
>SAMEA3663038__coassemble_772_pt1 | contig 9903 bp, 7 predicted proteins | sample SAMEA3663038__metabat2_low_PE_024 | metagenome-assembled genome bin SAMEA3663038 (sample SAMEA3663038) | pig gut metagenome | biome: pig gut; feature: pig-associated habitat; material: faeces | place: France | collected 2012
TACTGTTTCCGTCTGAAAATGTTACAGTATCTCCATTAACATTAACCTCATAAAAATTCATCTGAGGTGAACCAATAAAACCGGCTACAAACCTGTTTGACGGATGCTCATACAGTTCCATAGGCTTTCCTACCTGCTGAATCACACCATCTTTCATAATAACAATACGGTCTGCCATGGTCATTGCTTCAACCTGATCATGAGTTACATAAATGGTTGTGCTTCCAAGCTGACGGTGGAGTTTGCTTATTTCGTTTCTCATGCTTACTCTGAGTTTTGCATCAAGATTCGAGAGCGGTTCATCCATAAGGAAAAGTTTCTGATTTTTTACAATTGCACGTCCGAGCGCCACTCTCTGACGCTGACCTCCTGAAAGATTTTTTGGTTTTCTGTATCTGTATTCTGAAAGTCCGAGAATTTCAATTGCCCAGTCTACCTTTTTATTTATTTCATCAGCAGGTACTTTCATATTTTTAAGTCCATAGGAAATATTTTTTTCAACTGTCATGTGCGGATAAAGTGCATAGTTCTGAAATACCATTGATATTCCCCTGTCTCTCGGCGGTACTGTATTCATACGTTTTCCGTCAATATAAAAATCCCCGCCTGTTATTTCTTCAAAACCCGCAATCATTCTGAGCGTTGTGGACTTGCCGCAGCCTGAAGGTCCTACAAAGGCAATAAATTCACCTTCTTCTATTGAAAGATTAAAGTCTGTAACAGAATTTCTCTCTGCTCCTTCGTATTTTTTACAGATATTTTTCATTTCTACAAAACTCATAATTAGCCCTCCTTGGAACCTGTTGAAACTACACCTTCCACAATCTGTTTTGAGAAAAGTGAGTAAATTATAATAACCGGAATTGTAATAAGTGTGATAACTGCAAGAGTCTGTCCCATAGTTGTGTTATCATTTGAAGTTATGGAATTAAGACCTATCTGTGCAGTCAAAAGGTCGCTTGATGTAAAAACAAGTGACGGCCACAGATAGTCATTCCACACATTGAGAAATGTGAATACACTTACTGTTGCAACAACTGTCTTTGACATAGGCAGAACCATTGTAAAAAAATACTTTACAGGGTTGCAGTGGTCAAGCTGTGCAGCTTCCCATACATCATCAGGCAGACTTACGAAAACCTGTCTGAAAAGAAAGATATTAAAAGGATTTACTATCATCGGAAGAACATAACCGAAAACTGTGTTAAGAAGTCCCATCTTTGAAACAAACATAAAGTTTATTGTGATAATTGTTTCTGTAGGAATAATCATAAGCATCATGATAACTGCAAGCCATCTGTCCCTGAAAGGAAATTTTATTTTTGCAAGTGCATAACCTGCAAGACCGTTCACTATAACTCCTGCTATAATAAGTATAGCTGCATAGAATAAAGTATTAAGCATATACCGCACAAAACTTGTATTAAAAAGAATTTCTTTATAGTTATCAAAAAATCCTTTTCCCGGAGCCGGAGGAATAAATGCACTTGCTGAATTCATATCAGCTGTAATAGCCGCATCAGGCTTAAAAGAGTTTGCAAGCATCCATATTACAGGGAACAGGAAAAACAGGGACATAACAAGCATTACCGCTGCAAGTATTCCATTAACGATTTTTTGCTTTTTTGTTTTCATGCTTATCCTCCTTATCTCTGGTAAGAATTGTCTGAATAATTGTAAGTATTACAACAAATATTGTAAATACTATTGCCATTGCAGAAGCAAGACCGATTTCCCAGTTCACTGTACCCGTTTCATAGATATCATAAACTATTGTATATGTTGAATGTGAAGGACCGCCGCCTGTCATAACCATAGGCTGAACTATCATTCTGAATGCACCTATTGTAACAGTTATAAAAACAAATACGCAAAGCGGTTTAAGTTCAGGGAGAGTGATATTCATAAATTTGCTCCATCCACTTGCATGATCCATCTCGGCCGCCTCATAAAGAGCAGGATTTATTGCCTGTAATCCTCCGAGAAAAATAATCATCTGATATCCTACACCCTGCCATACGCTCATAAACGCAATTGAAGGAAGTGCCTGATCTGCACCGTATATAAAAGGCTGTGCATCAATTCCAAAATTTGAAAGAATGGTATTGAGAATACCTTCAGGACTGTATATCTGCATCCACAGGTTTGAAACAACTGCAAGTGACATTACAACCGGAATGAAAAATGCAACTTTAAAATATCGTTTGCAGACTGTCACCTTATTGATAAGAAGTGCAAGTCCCAGAGCACCGAGAGTCTGTAAAGGAACAATAATAAGTACAAATTTAACTGTATTCAGAAAAGCTGTTGTAAACAGGTCGTCCTTAAAAATCGTACTGAAATTCTCCAGTCCGACGAAATGTGTCAGTTTAGGATTGAGTGCGAAATAATCTGTAAAGCTGTAAATCAGTGTGAGTATCATAGGAATGAACAGAAAAACCGTCATAAGAACCAGTGCCGGTCCGAAAAAAGCCATTCCAATAACAGAATTAGATTTATTTTTCATATTATCTTGTGTAACGCTTTAATTTAGCGTTTATCCTTTCTACAGATTTATCCATTTCATCATTGACATTTCTGCCGCTTAATCCAACGTCCTCAAGAACCTGCTGGAAAGACGTGCTCACCTGCGGATAAACAGGCGTTTTTGGTCTTGGGTGACCGTAATCTCTGAGCTGCTCATAAAGTGCCTTATAGTTTTCATCATCTTCAAAAGTGGTAATCTGGTCATATGCCGCATAAGTCGAAGGCATACTTTTGGTTTTTTCATAAAGGAGAATACCGCTCTCCGTACCGCTCATCCACTTAACAAGTTCGGTTGCCGCTTCAGGATTATCTGTTTTTGTGGTTGCCGCATATGCCCATGAACCTGTCGGAGTATATCTTCCGCCGTCCCAGTTGTCACTGACAATATACGGTGCTACTCCGAGGTCAATATCGCTGTAGCTCTGGTAAATTGTGTTTACTTCCCACGCACCGTCAAACTTGAATGCGGCACGTCCGCTTTCAAAGAGCTTTTCAACAGGTGTCGCAGACATATATTTGTTCTCAGTCAGAGTTCTGAAATAACTGAAAACTTCTGCGTTTTTATCAGAGTTGAAATATCCCTCTGCTGTCAGTCCGTCATCGCTTATCAAATCGCCTCCGTTCGACCATATAAACGGTGCGTAATAATAAATGCTTGCTTCACCAACAGGAAATGTCATATCAAGAGGATATCCGTTCCTGCTGTCTGTTACCGGTTTCAGTCTTTCGAGAATATCAAGAAATTCTGAAAATGTCCAGGGATGGTCTTTATCGGGAACTTCAATACCGGCTTCTTCAAGAATAGCTTTGTTATAGTAGAGTCCGACGCTTGATTCCATTGCACCAAGTGCATAAAGCTTACCGTCAACCGTCCCCTGTTCAAGAATAGAATCAAGGTAAACTGATTTTTCCTCATCACTCAGTTCAGTCAGAGGCTGAATAATACCATTGGCTGCATATGCTGAAATATTCGGACCGTCAACTGTTATAACATCCGGTAAATCCCCTGACATAACGGAAGCATTTATCTTGTCAGAATATCCTCCTCCGCTGTCGTTTCTCGGAATAAATTCAATGTCAGCAAAATATGTACCGTCATACTTTTCATTGAAGCTTTCAACCGACTGTTTGTAGGCTTCACCTTCCGGCGTATCTTCAATTGTATGTACCCACATACTGATATACTGTTCTCCCTCATCATAGCCCTGTACATCACCGGGATTAACTTTTTTACTGCACCCCGTAAGTGAAACTGCACCTGCCAGTAATGAAAGAGCCGTCATAAATAGTAGCTGCTTTTTCATAACTGTTTTCCTCCGTTCTTTTAAGTAACTAGTTACTTTACTAATTACATAGTACCATGTAACCAGTTATTTGTCAAGAATAATTTGAATTTTTGTAGCAGTTTCCAAAAATCAAAAACCAGTTTTGTACCTACCTACAAAACCGGTTACTTTACTGATTACTTTATTGATTTCAATTTATTTCTGTGCTATAATTAAGACATCAAACAGGAGGCTTGACAATGAAAAAAAATGTTACTTTCGCAGATATTGCAGAATATACCGGTTTTTCAAAAACAACTATCTCCAGATACTTTAATAATCCGGACTCTGTCACCATAGAAAACCAGGAAAAGATAGCAAATGCTCTTGAAGTGCTTGGTTATAAAGAAAACAAGCTGGCAAGGGTTATGGCAAACGGAAAAACCGAAATAGTCGGAATTATTATCCCTGACCTTTATATGCACTATTATTCAGATATTCTTGACCATATTATTTCTACCTACGAAAAATACGGATACAAATTTATCGTATTTGCAGGAAACGATGATGCTGATACTGAAAGAAGATACATAAACGAACTTCTTGCATACAAAACAGAAGGACTGATAATACTGAGCCACACGCTTTCTTCAAAGGAACTGTCCGAATACAATATTCCAATAGTTACAATTGAACGTGAAGATGAATATGTATGCAGTGTAAATACAGACAACTATACCGGTGGCATGCAGGCAGCAGATGTTCTTGCAAAAAGCGGGTGTGATGTACTTATTCATGCAAATTCAGATTTTCCCGAATCTATACCTGCATACGGAAGAATAGTTGGTTTCAGAGAATTCTGTGAATCAAATAATTTTGAACACAGAATCATGATAAAAGACTTTGGCGGAAACTTTGAAGAAAATCTTGAAAATATAAAGAAGATTTTTGAAGAAATAGAAAAAACATACCCCGAAAAAAAAATAGGAATTTTTATGCCTAATGATACTCACGCTAATATACTGCTGAATATCATAGTAAAAAAATACGGGACTCTCCCTGAAAAATACAAAATAATCGGCTTTGATAATTCACCGGTTTCAAAAGAAGCTGTAATTCCAATCACAACCGTTGGTCAGCAGGTTGATAAGATTGCAGAAGAAACAATGAACCTTCTTCTTATGCAGATAAATGAACGAAAAAAACGCAGACCAAAACCTCTTGAAGCACCGGTTCACAAAGTTCTTACTCCTGTCCTTGTGCGGCGGGAAACAACAAATTAAATATGCTACCAGCAAAACATAACCCGCAGCCTTCAGACTATGAAAACTGCGGGATTTTTTATATGAAACTATGAGAGAAGTATTCTTTCGTCACAGTATTCACATTCTGCGATATCACCTGATTTGATAAAGCTCTTCGGGAGATAGTATTCCGGATGTGTGATACATCTTGGGTTTGTGCATTTTGCGTCTCTGAGAACGGAACCCTTAAGGAGCTGTGCACCGTCCTTGTCCCTGTTTTCAATTAAGGTAAGAACAAGGGCCATACGAACATACATGCCGTACTTTGTCTGTTTGAAATACAGCGCTCTGCTGTCATCATCCACATCCATTGTTATCTCGTCAACTCTCGGAAGCGGATGAAGAACTATAAGATCCTTCTTGCCGAGGTTAAGCTTTTTCCTGTCGAGAACATAAACATTTTTCTGTGATTCATATTCTTCCTTTGAAGCAAATCTCTCGGACTGAATTCTTGTCATGTAGAGAACGTCAAGTTCAGGAATTGTCTCTTCAAGTGATGAAACCTCCCTGTATTCACAGCCGTGTGAATCAAGAATATCCTTAACATACTGCGGAACCATAAGTTCAGGAGTTGAAATGAATATAAATTTGTTGTTCGGATAGCATGAAAGCGCCTTACAGAGCGAATGTACCGTTCTTCCGTTAAGAAGGTCACCACACATACCGATTACGAGATTATCAGTTCTGCCCTTTTCCATTGTAAGAGTAAGCATGTCTGTAAGTGTCTGTGTAGGATGAAGATGTCCGCCGTCACCTGCGTTTATAACCGGACACTCTGCAGTAAGTGCAGCTGCTTTGGCAGCACCTTCGAGCGGATGACGAATAACAAGTACATCTGAATACCCGCTTACTATCTTTGTTGTATCCTTAAGGTTTTCACCCTTTGACACTGAAGATGTAGCAGGATTGTCAAATCCGATAAGAGATCCGCCAAGTCTCAGCATGGCTGTCTGGAATGACATCTGTGTTCTTGTAGATGGCTCGTAAAAGAGGGTACCCATTACCTTGCCGGCACATGCACCTTTGTATCTTCCGGGATTTGTGTAGATATCCTTACCAAGGGCTATAACTCTGTTCCACCATGAAACAGGATAATCATCAAGATCAATTAAATGCTGCATATTATTACTCCTTAACAATATATTTACAGAACTTCCGTTCCGTTGATAACCATTTCAAACTTCAGACCGAGATACTGCGAAGCCTTCTTGCACAGTATCATTCGCTGGAGAAATATTTCGAAGTATTCCATCACTGATGAGATGGTAGTGTTTATAGTAAGTTCAAGAATAATTGATGTTTTATTATCATTGAAGCGTACATTTGAGCTTTCAACCGCATAGTTTACACGGTCATGAATATCAAAGTTAAAGATATCGCTGTTTCTCACCCTTGTACGGCGTACATCGGTCTTGTCAGCTATTATGAGAGCCGCCGAAACAGGATCAACAGGAAATGCTGTTGATTCATCGTGATTTCCTATTGCAGAAACAATGGTGCATATCTCCTCTGCCGGCATACTGAGATTGTCAAGAAGCCGGAATGCCATTACAGCACCGCTCTGAGCGTGGTCAACACGGTTTATTACATTTCCTATGTCATGCATGATACCTGCAATCTTTACAAGCTCAATCTGTCTCTCAGGATATCCGAGCTCAGTGAGTATCATACTTGCCGTCTGTGCAACACGTTCAACATGTGCAACAGAATGTTCTGTATACCCGATAGCCTCAAGTGCCTTGTCTGCACGTTTTATATATGTCATGATATCAGGATTCTGCCTGATATACTTATAGGTCACAACACTTGCCAATACAGTCACGCCTCCTTAGTCTGCAGGAAAAATACATCATACCAGATAAGGAATGAGAACACTGTCCATATTTTTCTGCTGTTATCACGAATCTGATTTTTATGGTCGTCAAGGAGCTTTACAAGAAGTTCCGTGTTGAAATATTTTTCTGCAGTCTCTGAAGTGAACTTCTCCTTTACCACAGAATAATATTTTTCCTCCCGGAGCCATACTCTTATCGGAACAGGGAAACCGAGTTTTTTCTTGGCTGCAGTTTTTGCGGTCTGAGGAGGAGTATCCTTTTTCGCAGCTTTTCTCATGGCATACTTGGTAATGTACTTTGTCTTCTCATCAGTATGCTCTTTTCTTGTCACTCTGTATCTTGTCGGAATCTTCTGGGCAAGGGCCATAACCTCTCTGTCAAGGAAAGGTACACGAAGTTCAAGTGAATTTGCCATACTCATGCGGTCCGCCTTGAGAAGAATATCTCCGGCCATCCACATATGAAGGTCAAGATACTGCATCTTTGTAACATCATCCTTGCCGGCAACTTCACTGTAAAACGGTGCAGTCAGCTTCATCGGATGAGGAGCATCCGTCTTTATCTTAAGAAGAGCCTTTCTCTCAGCAGGGGTAAACATATAGGCATTTCCGATAAAACGCTCCTCGACTGTCTTTCCCTTTCTGATAAAGAAGTTAAGTCCGCGGCGTGCCGGAAGTTTGCTGCAGAGTTTTCCTACCTGCTTTCTTATACCCATAGGAACCCTGTCATACACTGTTCCGCCCGGTTCGCTGTAGACATTGTAGCCGCCGAATATCTCATCCGCTCCCTCTCCTGAAAGAACAACCTTAAGTTTTTCAGAGGCGATATTGCACACAAAGTAAAGTGCAACCGCCGAAGGATCTGCAAGCGGTTCATCCATATGATACTGAATCTTCGGAAGTATGCCCCAGTACTCTTCAGGGGTAATTACCTTGCTTGTATTTTCCTTGCCTATTGCCTTCGAGAATTCCTTTGCCCAGCCAATCTCGTTATATCTTTCATCAGTGCCGAAACCGACTGTAAATGTCTTGTCAACACCTGCAATGGCTGCAACGTAGCTTGAGTCAACACCGCTTGAAAGGAAGCTTCCTACTTCAACGTCACTTACCTTGTGAGCCTCAACTGAATCATGCATGGTATCTGAAATTCTGTTTACCCATTCGTCAAGCTCAGGCTTCTCATCTGCTTCAAATTCAACTTTCCAGTAACGCTGGCACCTGAAACCTGTTTTGTCCTTTATGAAGAAATGTGCCGGCGGGAGCTTGTATACATTTTTGAAAAATGTTTCATTTGTCGGAGAATACTGAAATGTCAGATAGTTCTCCAGAGCTGTTTCATTGAGTTCCTTCTTAAAATCAGGATGCTCAAGGAAGCTTTTTATTTCTGAACCGAACATAAATGAACCGTTCATATCAGCATAGTAAAGAGGCTTTATCCCGAAAAAATCTCTTGCACCGAAAAGTTCCTGTTTGTTTCTGTCCCATATTACAAATGAGAACATGCCTCTGAGCTTTCCGAGGATATCGCTGCCATACTCTTCATATCCATGAACAAGCACCTCAGTGTCGGACTGTGTCGCAAACCTGTGTCCCGCTCTGACAAGTCCTTCCCTTATCTGCTTATAGTTATATATCTCTCCGTTAAATACAATAACAAGGGAACCGTCTTCATTGTACATAGGCTGAGCACCTGCATCAATATCAATAATACTCAGTCTTCTGTGTCCGAGTGCAATTCCCTCATCAATATACTGTCCTTCTCCGTCAGGTCCGCGATGTCTGATTCGCTCCATCATCTTTTTCAGAACAATGTTAGCGTTATTTATTGTGTTTGTGAATCCTACATATCCGCACATAGATAAATGCCTCCGGTAAACAGGTTAAAAAAATTTCATACTCATTTAATTATACTATAATCTGCTGAAATATGCAATAATATATACTGTAAAAATACTGTAAAAGGTTACTAAAAAAAATATTTATACACTGTATACTGACAGGATGCTGAAGAATCAAAATATAGTAAAGGAAAAATAACAGCAGCCCCTAACCAACGCATTTACGTCGATCAGAGGCTGATTTCGCCTTATTTACCAGGCGGATGTGCAAGGCACTGTAACTATCTGACATCATAATAAAACCTATCCGCAGCATTCCTGTCCTTCCCTGTGAAGATTGCTTTTGTAAGTTTTCGGTTTTTAATCAGATACCAGTCACCGAATTCATCAAATTTTCTGCTGGAAGTAATAATAAATGATTTTTTCAGGGTTCCGTATTTCTGACCTCTGCTTTTTCCAAGCTCACACAGTCTCCTTGCAAAATCCAGATCTTCCATACTGACAAGAGTTTCATCAAATCCCCCTATAGTATCGAAATCAGATTTATAAAACCAGAACATTCCACCTGAAAGAAATGCCTTGCTTTTCTTCATAACCGGTGCAAGGTTTATTGCAATATAAGCGGCGGATACAGCAATGCCGAGTGACATTCTTTCAAATTTTGAACGTGTTCCGCCGGCAATAAACCTACCGCTCTCAAGCATTTCTTTTATCTCCTTCAAAGAACCGTCTGTCATAATACTGTCTGCATCTATAGTTACAACTATGGAGCCTTTAGCAGAATTAACGCCAGCGTTTCTTATTCTGCTTATAAACTTGTCACTGTTTATAATTACTTCAGCACCATATTCTCTGGCAATATCAGCTGTACAGTCTGTACACCGGTTCGCAACAACAATAGTCTGAACCTTCAAAGGTGCAGCTTTGCCGGCAGCTTCTTTTATCGCTGCAAGGCATTTACCGATATATTTTTCTTCGTTATGAGCAGGTATTACTACCGAAAAAGTATATTCATCCATATAACCCCCAACCTTCCTGCTTCCTTTGATGTTATCCATCTTAACATAATAATCGCTGATTGTCAATTTCTTTTTCAGAATAAAAATCTGCTCTCCTGTGCTGCAAGCTGAGCTTTA
>SAMEA3663038__coassemble_776_pt1 | contig 9878 bp, 7 predicted proteins | sample SAMEA3663038__metabat2_low_PE_024 | metagenome-assembled genome bin SAMEA3663038 (sample SAMEA3663038) | pig gut metagenome | biome: pig gut; feature: pig-associated habitat; material: faeces | place: France | collected 2012
AAAGCAAAAAACGCAGTAAGGGAAAAAAACACAGCTGTCCCTGCCAAAGCGGAAACAGCTGCAATTTTTAATATTACTGATCCTGAAGTAGTACTTCGTCTTTTCATAATAACCACCGTCCGACTTATAGTAAATAAATTTATATTTACTATAATTATACCGGACAAACATGTAGTTTATTACTTATTTTCCTTTTCTTTTCTGGATTCTTTCTTTGTAATCTCAGCCGGAGAAGCATTTTTCTCAGCAGCTGCTGCTGCCTGTCTTCTTTCCATTGCTGTAACATTTTCTCTCACAGCTGCCTTCTGGATACGGAGCTTGCTTCTGTCTCCGCCTGTTTCGATAACAAGTGTGTCATCTGTCTGACGTACAACAAGGCCGATGATTCCGCCGATTGTTACAATCTCATCACCGATAAGGATGGATTCACGCATTTCCTTTTCTTCTTTTTCACGTTTTTTCTGTGGTCTGATTATAAAGAAATAGAACACAAGAAAAAGCGGAATAAAAGTAATGAGCATTGACATAAGTGCAGATGATGTACTGCCTGCTGCTGCGTCACTTGCAGCTGTTTCAAGAATTACTGGTGAAAAATTCATTATTTATCAAGCCTCCGGGTAATTACTTTGATGAAAGGTATTTGTCTATGGAAGCAGCTGCTGTTTTTCCGGCACCCATAGCAAGGATAACTGTAGCAGCACCTGTTACAGCGTCACCGCCTGCATAGACGCCTTCTCTTGTTGTCATCATATCCTCATTGACAATAAGACAGCCTCTCTTGTTTGCTTCAATACCATTTGTTGTTCTTCTGATAAGCGGGTTAGGTGATGTACCGATTGACATAATTACTGTGTCAACTTCGAGGTCAAATTCAGAACCAGGTACTTCCTGAGGTCTTCTTCTGCCGCTTTCATCAGGTTCACCGAGTTCCATCTTTATGCACTGCATTGAAGAAACTCTGCCGTTTTCATCACCGTTAATCTTAACAGGATTGTTGAGAAGCATAAATTCAATGCCCTCTTCCTTAGCGTGATGAACTTCTTCCTTTCTTGCAGGAAGTTCTTCTTCTGAACGTCTGTAAACAATATATACGTGTTCAGCACCCATTCTCATTGCACTTCTTGCAGCGTCCATAGCAACGTTACCGCCGCCTACTACTGCAACTTTCTTTGACTTGATAACAGGTGTGTCATATTCGTCGAGATAACCCTTCATAAGGTTGATTCTTGTGAGATATTCGTTGGCTGAACATACACCGATAAGTGATTCGCCTTCGATACCCATAAAGTTCGGGAGACCTGCACCTGAACCGATAAATGCTGCTTCATAACCCATATCAATGATGTCATCGATTGAAAGAACCTTGCCGATAACCATGTTTGTCATAATCTCTACGCCCAGTTCCTTAAGTGCATTTACTTCCTTCTGAACAATTGCCTTCGGAAGTCTGAACTCAGGAATACCGTACATAAGAACGCCGCCGGCTACATGGAATGCTTCAAAAATTGTAACCTGATAGCCAAGACGTGCAAGGTCTCCGGCACATGTAAGTCCTGCAGGACCTGCACCAATAACTGCAACCTTCTTACCGTTTGAAACCGGCTTTTCAACAGGAGCAGCCTTGCCGTTCATAACATAGTCAGCAACGAATCTCTCAAGGCGGCCGATACCAACAGGTTCACCCTTGATACCTCTTACGCACTTGCCTTCGCACTGGTTTTCCTGCGGGCATACACGTCCGCATACAGCAGGAAGTCCGTTTGTTGACTTGATTATCTCATACGCACCATAAAAATCCCTTTCCTTTACTCTGGAAATAAATTCAGGAATCTTTACTCCTACAGGACATCCGCTTACGCAAGGCTTATTCTTGCAGTTGAGACATCTCTCTGCCTCTTCAACAGCCATATCCTCAGTATAGCCAAGTGTAACTTCCTCAAAGTTTCTTGCTCTTACCTTCGGATCCTGTTCAGGCATAACTACTTTATTTAAAGACATATTTGGCATTTTTAAACTTCCTCCTCAAAACAGATTACTGCGCCTTGTTCATCATACGGCAGTTGTGTTCCTGCTCTCTGTATGTTGAATTTCTCTTCATAAGCTCGTCAAAGTTTACCTGATGACCATCAAAGTCAGGACCGTCAACACATGCATACTTTGTTTCGCCGCCTACTGTAACTCTGCATCCGCCGCACATTCCTGTGCCGTCAATCATAATCGGGTTGAGTGAGATAGTGGTTTTGATACCATACTTCTTTGTAACATCACATACAAACTTCATCATAGGAACAGGTCCGATTGCAATAACTTCGTCAAACTTCTTTCCGCCCTGAATAAGTTCTTCAAGTGCTGTTGTAACAAATCCCTGCTTGCCGTAAGAACCGTCATCTGTTGTGATGATGAGATCTGTGCTTGCTGCCCTGAATTCATCTTCAAGAATAACAATATCCTTGTTTCTGAATCCGGCAATAACTGTTGTATCTATACCCCTGCCGAAAAGAGCCTTTGCCTGCGGATAAGCGATAGCACATCCAACGCCGCCTCCGACAACGCAGACACTCTTTGCATCTTCTTCTATATGTGTAGGAACACCGAGAGGTCCTACAAAGTCAAGGATTGTATCGCCTTCGTTAAGTGCTGAAAGCTTCTCTGTTGATCTTCCTACTATCTGGAAGATAATAGTTACTGTACCCTTTTCTCTGTCATAGTCAGCTATTGTAAGAGGTACTCTTTCTCCGTGTTCATCAACTCTGAAAATGATGAACTGACCCGGCTGTGCTTTCTTAGCAATAAACGGAGCTTCGATTTCCATTAAAACTACTGCTTCATTTAAAACTCTCTTGGTAACGATTTTAAACATTATTAAAAATCTCTCCTTCTATAAACTAAAACCACGAAAAAATATGGTCTGTTACGCCGTGCTAAAATGCCGTACTAAATACTATTCTATCATAATTCCGTTGAAGTTGCAATAGATTTGAGGTAAACAGGGAAAATAATTTTTGCGTATTATCTGATATACAAAATTGTATTCACATTTTCATCTGTAACAGAAGACCTCGATATTATAATAACTTATTTTTTTCTGATTTTCAGACTATACAGCTGAAGCCGAAGCATAGAGCCGGCTGTAGAATCCGCCCTGCTCCATAAGAGTTTCGTGGTTTCCCTGTTCTATGATATTTCCGTCTTTCATAACAAGTATGAGATCAGTGTTTCTTATCGTGGAAAGTCTGTGGGCTATTATGAAACTGGTTTTGCCCTGCATCAGCTTTTCAAATGCCTGCTGAATCTTTACTTCCGTTCTGATATCGATACTGCTCGTCGCCTCATCGAGAATCAGCATCGGCGGGTCTGTAAGCATTATTCTTGCTATTGTAAGCAGCTGCTTCTGTCCCTGCGAAAGACTGCCGCCGTTTTCTCCGATAACTGTGCTGTAACCGTCCGGAAGTCTTCTGATGAATCCATGGGCGTGTGCTGCTTTTGCGGCATTTATTATCTCTTCCTCTGTGGCATCCGGCTTGCCGTAGGAAATGTTTTCTGCTATTGTTCCGTTAAACAGCCAGGTTTCCTGAAGCACCATACCAAAGCTGCTTCTGAGACTCTTACGTTTCACATCTCTTACATCCTGTCCGGAAATGAGCACTCTTCCGTCAGTGGTATCGTAAAATCTCATAAGAAGATTAATAAGTGTGGTCTTTCCGCAGCCTGTAGGTCCGACTATCGCTACACGCTGACCCGGTTTCACTTTAATGTTGATATCCTGAAGAAGCGGTTTTTCCGGAACATATGAGAAATCGACATTGTCAAATGCAACCGAACCGTCAGGAGTGCTGATGTCCGGCAGCATGCTGTCATCGGATTCATCCTCTGCGGCTATTACCTGAAATACGCGTTCAGCTGAAGCAAGGGCGTTCTGTAGTTCCGAGATAACACCGGAGATTTCGTTAAACGGCTTTGTATACTGGTTTGCATATGAGAGGAAACTTACGAGAGTTCCGACTGAGATATTTCCGCGCACCGCTCTTAACGCACCTGTCATGCCAACCAGTGCATAAATCATACCGTTGATAAATCTGGTTGAAGGGTTTGAAATTGAGGAGAAAAATGTTGCCCTGAGACCTGCACTGCCAAAATCAGAGTTGAGCTTTTCAAACTTTTCTTCAGCTTCATTTTCATAGCCAAATGCCTTGACTATATTCTGATTTTTTATCATCTCATCGGAAAATCCTGAAAGATTGCCGCGGATAACAGACTGCTTTGTAAATGCGTTGTGTGAAAGCTTTGTTATTACTGCTGCACAGAGCAGAGAAAGCGGTGTCAGTATGATTACAATAAGTGCAATTCGGAAGTCAATTAACAGCATAAAGACAAGTGTACCGATGATCGTAATAATTCCGGTAAAGAACTGCGTAAATCCCTGCGTCAGTGCATCTGAAACTATCTCGATGTCATTTGTGGAACGGCTGATAAAGTCGCCTTTTGAATTTTTATCAATATAGCTTACCGGAACCTTGTTGAGTTTTATAAAAAATTCATTCCGGATATCTCTTGCGGTATTGCAGGAAAGGATATTTGTGTTCAGTGCCATTATCCACTGGGAAAACCCGCTGATGATTACTGAAGCTGCAAGGACAAGAAGTATTTTTCCAACCCTGCCGAAATCAACATCATCCGGTCCGGTAATATAGTCTATAGCCTTACCGGTGAGTATGGGAACAAGAAGCGAGCCGACTACTCCTGCAGCGGCAAATACTACAGCAGCAATAAGATTTTTCCTGTATTTTGCTGTGTATGAAAATATTTTTTTCAGTGTCTTCATGTTCATTCACCTGCCTTCTGTATCTCGATAATTTCCCTGTACACAGGACAGCTCTGTGCAAGTTCATCGTGTGTTCCGGAACCGACACACTGTCCGTCCTCAAGAACAAGTATCCGGTCAGCATTTTTCAGGGAAGTGGCACGCTGGGAAATCATAATCACTGCTGTGTCTCTGAGATTTTCCGACACTGCTTTTCTCAGGCGGTAGTCAGTCTGCATATCGAGAGCACTTGTACTGTCGTCAAGTATAAGTACGTCAGGTTTCGAAACAACTGCACGTGCAATAGTAAGTCTCTGTTTCTGTCCGCCTGAAAAATTCTTTCCGCCCTGAAGCACAGGTGCATTTATTCCTTCCGGAAGTTTTTCGATAAACTCATATGCCTGAGCTGTTTTAAGTGCTTCAGTAATTTCTTTGTCAGAAGCATCCGGTTTTCCCATCCGTATATTTTCCGCAACAGTTCCTGAAATGACAGAGGCTTTCTGCGGTACGGAAACTACAAATCTTCTGACCTGTGAAAGCTTATAGCTCCGTATATCTTTTCCGTATATTTTTACAATTCCTTCGGTCGCATCGTAAAATCTCGGAAGAAGATTTGCTATGGTTGATTTACCGCTTCCGGTTCCGCCTATTATACCAAGCACCTCGCCCCTTTTCAGGCTGAATGAAATATTGTCAACAGAGTTTGCAGAAGAATCCGCATAGCTGAAGCTTACATCATCAAATTCGATTACCGGTTCCTCTGAAGGTACTATATCGTCATTTCCGTCTTTCATGGATGACTGCACCTCAAATACATCAGCGATTCGCCGGGCACCGGCGGCTGCCTTGTTGAAAAATACAATAAGATTCGCAAGAACTATAAGTGCAAGTGATATCTGAGTCATGTAGCTTACAAATGCGGTTATATCTCCCTGTGTCAGACTGCCGCTGTTTACACGGTATCCTCCTGCCCATATTATAAGTGCGGCTGAGAGGTTCATAATCATGAATGTTACAGGGTTAAGTACGGATGATATCTTCCCCACCATAACAGCGTGACGGCTGAATTCGTCACTGGCATCACAGAATTTTTCCGTCTCTTCCTTCTGTCTTGAAAAAGCACGGATAACTCTCACGCCTTCAAGGTTTTCACCTGTAAGCATTGAGATTCTGTCAAGCCGCTTCTGATTGGCGCCATACATAGGGATGGAACGGCTCATTATTTTATAGATGATAAATGCTATAAGAGGTGCAGTTACCAGAAAAACAAGCGACAGTTTCACATCGAGTGATAAAGCCATGATTATGGCACCTATGATAAGAAAAGGTAAACGGGTAGCCAGTCTTATGCCCATGTTTATACCGGTCTGGACTGCATTGGTGTCATTTATCAGTCTGGTTGTCAGCGTCGAAGCACCTAATCTGTCTGTTTCAGTTCTGGACAGTGAATTGATATGTCTGTAAAGTGCTGTCCGAAGTTTTGTTCCGAACCCATAGGCGCATTTTGCTGCAAAGTACTGACAGGTGAGTGCAAATGCAAGCCCGGCGAGTCCGAGAAAAATAATAACAAGGCTCATCTTTATTATATAGTCCCTGTCACCGCTGTAAATTCCCACGTCAATTATTTTAGCTGTAACAAGCGGTACAATAAGTTCAAAAACAGCTTCAAGAAGCTTGAAAAAAGGTCCGAGGAAGAGGTATTTTTTGTATCCTTCGAAGTATTTCAGTAATTTTTTCAAGTTTTATTTTCCTTTCATTTTATAGTATCAAAACTATTATACTGAAAAATGAGGAAAATATCAATTGTTTTTGAGTGTATTACATTGTATTTATGCGAGATAGAAGTTTCACCTTTCAGTATAATCAGTATATCCTCCCCAGCTTGATAATAGTATAAAAAAATGCATCCTCCCTGTATTCCGGAAGGATGCATTTTTCTGTTGTCATTCACTTACAATTCTGTAATAAGTACGTGATGTCATTGTGTAAACAATAGCGTAGAGCACAGCAAAAACTGCAAAGCACAGAATAGTACACCTGATAAACAGTGGTGTATCCGTAAGTCCAAGGGCAAGAAGTATTTTTCGTACCATAGGGAATGCAAAAATTATATGAATTCCTGCAACACACAGAGGAAGGAAAAATACAGTAAGCACCTGGGAATTTATTGATTTCTTTATTTCACTGCGGTTCATCCCCACCTTCTGAAGTATTTCAAATCTGCCTCTGTCATCCATGCCTTCGGAAATCTGTTTGTAATAGATTATAATTACAGTCGCCACAGCAAACATAAGCCCCAGGAATATACCTATGAAGAAAAGACCGCCTGTAAGTTCATACTCACCTCTTCTGGTCGCAATGTAATTATCTGAAAGCATATATTTGTCCTGCGCAGTATCAAATTCAAGAATCCTGTCATATAGTGCAAGCTGTCTTTCCTCGCTGGCATCTGTACTGAAATTTATGCATGTATTTATCACACTCGCGTTGTCTCCGTACGCATTTTTCTGTATTTCGCAAAGTCTTTCCAGTACTGTATAATCACTTACAACAAGATAAATTGTTTCTGCAACATTTTTTTCAGCCGCTCCGTTGCGGATAATTTCCTTAATCTCACCCTTTATACTGAACTCCGTGTCCCCGATACTGAGACTGCTTCCTGTTATTTTTCCTCTGTTACAGAAAATATACACTTCATTCTCTGCAGGCGAAACGTCAAAACCGGTCATTTTTCTGTAATCTTCTGCGGTAAATGCAGAAATTATGCATATCTTTGAAAAATCATCATAGTTTTTATCAAAAATAACCCTTATGCTGCTTTCCTCCCTGACACCTGAGAAAGTGAGTGAATTATACTTCTGTAATTTCTTTATCTCTACATCTTCATCTTCAGCAAAATCTCTTATTGTTTCTTCAAGATGTTCAATCGAACTGTCTGCATATATTACAAAGTCATCAGAACAATTGCTCTTTGCAATTGACTCCACTCCGAAAAGGAGCGAAACTGTTGTTGAAATAACAACCAGCACCATGGTGGAGAGAATGCATATATTTGAAAGTCCCACAGCATTCTGCTTCATACGGTAAATCATTCCCGAAACACTGATAAACCGGCTCGTCTTATAGTAATACCCCTTGTTTTTCTTTAGGATTTTCAGAAGTGCAATGCTTCCGGTGGTAAAAAGCATATATGTACCGGAAATAACGAGAATTACGGCGGCAAAGAACATTGTTATTGCTGCAACTGCATTTTCAACAGAAAGTGCAAGCCAGTAACCTGCGCCAAGACAAATCAGACCGGCAGCAGCAATTATCCACCTTGCCTTCGGCTCACGTTCACCCGAATGATCACTTTTGAGGAGTTCTATCGTCTTCGTTCTGTATATTATTCTGACTGAATTTATGTAAATGCATACAAAAAGTACACTGAAAAATAAAATTGTAATTTTAAATGCATCCGGTGAAAAATTATATTTCGGAACGGTTGAAACACCTATTATCTTTGCAAGAAGCATATACATAAATTTTTCAAGGAGAAATGATATCCCCAGTCCTCCGCCGATTCCGAATGCTGCACAGAACAGATTCTCGTATGCACTAATCAGTGAAATATGCTTTTTCTCCATTCCCAGAATATTGAAAAGTCCGAATTCCTTCTTTCTCTTTTTCATGAGAAAACTGTTTGTATAGAACAGAAAAATGAACGAAAAAACAGCCATTACGCCATTTCCAAATCCGAGAACTTCTGAAACTGAAGTGCTGATTGAAGCTACATCATCATTTACAGAGAGCGACTTCATTATGCTGAACATGGAAACTGTAAAAATACACGTTATGATATACGGAATGTAAACACGGGCATTTTTCTTTATATTGCTCAGTGCTATCTTAGGATACATTGAGGATTTCACTTTTCCTCACCTCCCCTTGCAAGAAGGGTAAGTGTATCGGAAATCTTCCGGTACATTTCCTCATTTGTACTGTTTCCTCTGTAAAGCTGGTGAAATACTTCGCCGTCACGGATAAAAAGCACTCTTCCCGCATTGCTTGCCGCCTTTACCGAGTGGGTAACCATAAGTATAGTCTGCCCCGAGGCGTTGAGTTCCGAAAATATTTTCAGAAGGCTGTCTGCTGACTTTGAATCAAGCGCACCTGTAGGTTCGTCGGCAAGGATAAGTTCCGGATCTGTTATAACGGCTCTTGCAACCGCAGCTCTCTGTTTCTGGCCTCCGGATACTTCGTAAGGAAATTTGTCCAAAAGCTTCTCTATACCCAGCATCTTTGCAAGCGGTTCAAGCTTTTCCTCCATCTCCCTGTATCCCTTGCCCGAAAGAACAAGAGGCAGAAAAATATTGTCCCTGAGTGAAAATGTATCAAGCAGATTAAAGTCCTGAAATACAAAACCAAGATTATTCCTTCTGAAAGCTGAAAGCTCCTTCTCCTTTACCTTAGCAAGATTTTTCCCGCCCAGTATTACCTCACCTTTAGTCGGCTTGTCAAGTGCCGCCAGTATATTCAGAAGTGTCGTCTTGCCCGAACCCGACTCACCCATTATGGCAACATATTCTCCGTCTTCAACTGAAAAGGAAACATTTGAAAGAGCCCTTACCTGATTTCCTCCGAAACGGGTTGTGTAGATTTTTTCTATATTTTTTACTTCAAGCATCTGTTTGTCCTCCTTATTTTTTTCTGTGTTCCTATTATACCACGAAAGCCGGATGTCACAACATCTTTTTGTGTGACAATCCGGCTCTTTAATGTGACATTTTTGTAAGGTTATTCTGTAAGAACAGTTCCTTTGCCTGAAACAATATAAAATGTGCTCCCCTTACCCGCTTCTGATTCTGCACGAATATCAAGTCCGAGCTTGTCGGCTGCCTTCCTGCACAGATACAGACCGAGACCTGTTGATTTCTTTCCCTCTCTTCCGTTGTATCCGGTAAATCCCTTTTCAAAAATACGCGGAATATCCTCAGCCGCCATACCTATGCCGGTATCACTTATGCTGATTAATCCCTCGCTGCATTCAATGGTTACCGTTCCTGCATTTGTGTACTTTACAGCATTTGAAAGGAGC
>SAMEA3663038__coassemble_778_pt1 | contig 9875 bp, 6 predicted proteins | sample SAMEA3663038__metabat2_low_PE_024 | metagenome-assembled genome bin SAMEA3663038 (sample SAMEA3663038) | pig gut metagenome | biome: pig gut; feature: pig-associated habitat; material: faeces | place: France | collected 2012
TTTGTGTGTTTATATGATATTATTTATATATGGAATAAATAACTCCTTTCTGGAGTAAAAAAACGGGGTGACAGATATATATATGAAGATACCGGAATATATTAAGGCTGTTTCGGATTCACTGTACTGCAGCGGAAACAATCTTCGACTTCGAAAAGCTCTTGAAAAGAAAAAAGTAAGTCTTGTCTTTGCAGGAGGATCGATAACAAAAGGCTGGGACGGAACGAAGCATCTTGAAAAAAACTATACGGATTACATAATGGACTATCTCAGGGAAAAATACAGCGGGAGTACATTTGAAAAACATAATCTTTCCACTGAAAGTGCCAATTCATTTATCGGGCTTTCGATAACAGATAAGGTAAGGGAAGAGGTAAGTCCAGATATAGTATTTATAGAATATGCCGTAAATAACGAATGCGGACATGAGTATATTGTTTCATACGAGAGCCTGGTCAGGCGTATGCTCTCTCTTCCGTCAGAACCGGCAGTAGTTCTTGTCTTTCTTATCAGCCGTTCTCTCTATACAAGTCAGGGATATATGAAAAGAATAGGTAATCACTACGGTCTTATATCAGTAAGTGTTGCTGATTCCATGAAAAATATGCTTGATAACGGATTCAGCTGGTCAGTTTATTCTGATGACATGATACACCCTAATCCATGGGGACACCGTTTTATAGCTGACTGTCTGATAAATTCCTTTGAGCAGGTTTTAAGCAGGGAAGAAGACAGCGAATATAGTGTTCCGGCTGTACTTTATTCACATGATTATGCTGATTACCGTACCTGCAGCTGTTCTGATGTTAGTTATGAGGGATTTGAAAAAATCTTATGCCCTGAATACGGTGAGTTCTTCAGCAGCGGATTAAGTATGAAACATGGTGAAAAGGCTGCATCTGTGAGTTTTGAAGGAAAATTCCGCACACTGTTTACCGCATTTGTCCATGACAAAACTGACCGGTTCAGTGATGCTGATATCTATATTGACGGAGAAAAGAAAGCCATTCTCCAGGGCAGAAGCATTTACGGCTGGGGAAATGTAACCCTGAAAAATGTTATAAGTTTTGATACTGCGGAAAACCATAAGGTTGAGCTGAAAGTAAGGGATACGAAGAAAGAGTTTGTATTTATAGAATTTGGAATCAGTTAAATAAAAACTGCATCTTTCATTTCTGAGAGATGCAGTTTTTTATATGATTTATTTTGACGTTCACTATAATTTTATTAATCCGCGAAGTATCTTACACCGCTTTCAAAGATAAACTGATCCTTGTCACCCTGTACGTTCTTGCAGATATCTGTGCCCTTTCTTTCGCTGTGACCCATCTTACCGAATACACGTCCGTCAGGGGATGTGATACCTTCGATAGCTGATACGGAAGTGTTTGGATTGTATCTGATGTTCATTGTCGGAGCACCGCTCATATCAACGTACTGCGTTGCAATCTGACCGTTTTCAGCAAGCTTTCTGATAAGGTCTTCAGAAGCAACGAAACGTCCTTCACCGTGTGAAATGGCAACTGAATGAATCTGGTCAACGCTGCACTGTGCAAGCCATGGAGACTTGTTTGAAGCGATTCTTGTTCTTACCATCATTGACTGGTGTCTTGCGATAGTGTTGAATGTAAGTGTAGGTGAGTCGTCTGTCATATCTGTAATCTCACCGTATGGAACGAGACCGAGCTTGATAAGAGCCTGGAAACCGTTGCATATACCCAGCATAAGACCGTCACGGTTCTTAAGGAGTTCGTGAACTGCGTCCTTTATCTTTTCATTTCTGAAGAATGCTGTGATGAACTTACCGCTTCCTTCCGGTTCGTCACCGCCGCTGAAGCCGCCCGGAATCATTATAATCTGTGAATTTCTGATAGATTTTTCGATTTCATTTACAGATTCTTCGATAGCAGAAGCACTGAGGTTTCTGATAACGATTGTTTCAGGAACAGCACCTGCTTTTTCGAAAGCTCTGGCAGTATCGTATTCACAGTTTGTACCTGGAAATACAGGGATAAGAACTCTTGGTCTGGCAGTCTTAACAGCAGGTCTTAAAACTGTCTTCTTTTCATATCTGTAAGCTTCAGGCTTTGTATCCTCTGTAGGAATGATGCATGGATATACAGGTTCAAGTTTTGATTCCCATGCTTTGAGGAGAGCATCGAGAGAAACAGTGTAGTCGATGTTGTCAATCATGAATTCGTCTGTCTGTTTAAGAACTTCACCGATAACAGTTTCGCTTCCCTTTGTAGATCCGTTTACTTCCACGATAAATGAACCGTAGCATGGATCGAAAAGCTGTTTTTCCGTGAGCTTTTTGGTAAATCTGAAGCCAAGTTTGTTACCGAAGCACATCTTTGCTATACCTTCAGCAACACCAGCACCTGCTACAGCCCATACTGCATTTGCACGACCTGATTCTATGAGAGTTTCAACCTTTTCGAAGCATCTTCTTACGCTGTCGAATTCAGGGAGACCGTTTTCATCATACTTAGGTGTGATGAGAATTACGCTGTTGCCAGGTGTTTTGAATTCAGGTGAGACAATTCTGTCTGTCTTTGCAGTTGAAACTGCAAATGAAACGAGAGTAGGAGGTACGTCAATATCTTCAAAAGTACCTGACATACTGTCCTTGCCGCCGATTGCACCGCAGCCGAATTCAAGCTGGGCTTTGAGAGCACCGAGGAGGGCTGCAAAAGGCTTGCCCCATCTTGAAGGATCATTCTGAGTTCTTTCAAAGTATTCCTGGAAAGTGAGCCAGCATTTTTTGCTGCTTCCGCCTGCAGCAACCACCTTGGCGATTGATTCAGTAACAGCAAGAACTGCTCCGTGGTAAGGACTCTTTTCGCTGATAACAGGGTTATAGCCCCAGCCCATGATGGAAGCTGTTGATGTTTCTCCCTTCAGAACCGGAATCTTTGCAGCCATAGCCTGTGAAGGAGTAAGCTGGTAAACGCCGCCGAAAGGCATGAGTACTGTGCCTGCACCGATTGTTGAGTCAAACTTCTCAACAAGACCCTTCTGTGAACATACGTTGAGGTTTGAAATCATCTGTGTCCAGCCTTCAGCGTCGTCTGTGTACTCAGTTGAAGTACTGATTACAGGTTCTGAGATTCTTATGTCAGTATGCTTTACAGCGCCGTTTGAGTTAAGAAATTCACGTGAAAGATTAACGATTGTCTTTCCGTTCCAGTTCATTCTTAGTCTGCTGTCATCAGTTACATCAGCCACCTTTGTAGCTTCAATGTTTTCCTTTGCAGCTTCTGCCATGAACTTTTCTGTATCTTCAGCAGCGATAACTACTGCCATTCTTTCCTGTGATTCAGAGATAGCAATCTCTGTGCCGTCGAGACCGTCATACTTCTTCGGAACAGCATCGAGATTAATTACAAGACCGTCAGTAAGTTCACCGATAGCAACTGATACACCGCCTGCACCGAAGTCGTTGCAGCGTTTGATCATTGAAGTAACTTCCTTGTTTCTGAAGAGTCTCTGAAGCTTTCTTTCCTCCGGAGGATTACCCTTCTGAACTTCAGCTCCGCAGCTTTCAAGTGAAGAAGCTGTGTGAGACTTTGATGAACCTGTGGCACCGCCGCAGCCGTCGCGTCCTGTCTTGCCGCCGAGGAGGATAACAACATCTCCCGGAGCAGGTCTTTCACGTCTGATGTTTTCGGCCGGGGCAGCACCTACAACGGCACCGATTTCCATTCTCTTTGCAACATAGCCAGGGTGGTATATTTCTGTAACATGCCCTGTAGCGAGACCAATCTGGTTACCGTACGAGCTGTAACCGTTGGCAGCTCCTGCGACAATCTTTCTCTGAGGGAGTTTGCCTTTAATTGTATCCTCAACAGGAACGAGCGGATTTGCCGCACCTGTAACACGCATAGCCTGGTAAACATATGAACGTCCTGAGAGAGGGTCTCTGATTGCACCGCCGAGGCATGTTGCAGCACCGCCGAAAGGTTCAATCTCTGTAGGGTGGTTATGTGTTTCGTTCTTGAACATAAGAATCCAGTCTTCGTCCTTACCGTCAACGTCAACCTTTATCTTAACGGAACATGCGTTAATCTCCTCGCTTTCATCGAGATCGTCAAGGAGTCCGTCCTTTTTGAGCTTCCTTACAGCAATAGTTGCAAGATCCATAAGTGTCATCGGTTTTTCTTCACGTCCAAGCTCCTTACGGAGTTCCTTATAGAGCTCAAATGATTCTGCAATATATGGTGATTCGATTTCTGTATTTTCGATATTTGTAGAGAATGTTGTGTGTCTGCAGTGATCTGACCAGTATGTGTCAATCATTCTGATTTCGGTTATAGTAGGATTTCTCTTTTCTGTTTGAGCAAAATATTTCTGGCAGAAACAGATATCGTCGAAGTCCATTGCAAGACCGTAGTCGGAAATAAAATCCCTGAGTCTGTCGGCACTGTAATCAATAAATCCGTCAAGTGTGGCAACTTCTGTAGGAATGTCATACTTAACATCAAGAGTGTCAAATGTGTCAAGGGAAGCTTCACGGCTTTCCACCGGGTTAATAAGGTATGCCTTGAGCTTTTCAAATTCATCATCTGTGATTCTGCCGCTGACAATATACACTCTTGCGTTCTTTACTCTGCATCTTTCGCCCTGAGCAAGAATCTGTATACACTGTTCACAGCTGTCAGCTCTCTGATCAAACTGTCCCGGGAGATATTCAACAGCAAAGACTCTTTCATCTGCTGATACTTCCGGCATATCTCTGTAAGTTACGTCAACTGCCGGTTCAGAAAATACGGTGTTAATTGCGTATTCGAATTTTTCTTCAGGAAGTCTGTCAGCATCATAGCGGTTGAGAATACGAATATTCTCAAGAGAGTTAAGCCTGAGAGCTGTTTTGACGTCGCTGAGAACTGATTTTGCTTCTACTGCAAATTCCGGTTTCTTTTCAACATAGATTCTAAATACAGACATATTAAACTCCATTTCTCCGCATTTATGTCATTTGTACTGCAGGTATTTGTGCAGACTCTGCGGAAATTTTATTTATTCTGATCTGCATCGGTTATCTCGCCGATGCAGAATTCATTCATAGACTCTTTTATATTAACATAAAAAATGCTGTTACGCAAACTTTTTATAGCGGATTTTCTTTTAATTTGGACTAATGTATAATTTGGACTGTATCCCCTGTGAAAACTTGTGCAGTTTTCTTTTTCGAAAAGTACGGGAACAGTTTTGCCCACCTGTGTTTTAAGAAAATTCTTCTCCAGCTCCGCACCTAGCTGAGCCATTCTGGCAGCACGTTCATTTTTTACTGAACCGCTGAGCTGCCCCGGCATGGAAGCTGCCTTCGTTCCGGAACGAACGGAGTACGGGAAAACGTGTATTTTGCTGAATGCAGTTTTTCTGACAAATTCATAACTTTCAAGAAAGTCTTCTTCAGTTTCTCCCGGAAATCCAACCATAACATCGGTTGTAACTGATGCATCAGGGAAGATTCTGCGAATCATATCAACAAGTTCCGTGTATTCAGCGGAAGTGTATTTTCTGTTCATTGCCTTAAGTGTCCTGTCACAGCCACTCTGGAGAGAGAGGTGAAACTGCGGACAGAAACCTTCTGTCTCTGAAAGTCTGACAAGGTCATTTTCATGGATCATTTCCGGTTCCAGAGAACCGAGACGTATTCGCTTTACTCCCGGAATTCTGCCGGTCGCTTCAACTGCATCAGCGAGTGTAAGTCCGTATTCCTTTCCGTAGAAGGCAAGGTTTATTCCTACAAGAACAATTTCCTGATGTCCGTTTGCGGCAAGAGCAGTAATCTCGGAAACGAGTTCATCAAGAGGCTTTGATCTTATCCTGCCGCGTGAATAAGGTATGATGCAGTAGGAACAGAACTGATTGCAGCCATCCTGTATCTTTACAAATGCACGTGTTTTGCATTCGAAGGAATCACATCTCATCCGTTCAATAGCCTCATGACCTGTATATTTTTCTATACTTATTTCTCTTTCCTGTTTTTCAAATGCTTTCAGAACAAGTTCAGGAATCTGACTGCGGTTTTTCGTACCTGTAACTATATCGGCTTCACTTAGTTTTGAAGCATCTTCACCAAATGCCTGCGGATAGCAGCCGGTAAGAACTATGAGAGAATAAGGATTTTCATTTCTCAGTTTTCTCAGAGTCTGACGAACTTTTTTATCGCTTGAGGACGTTACTGTACATGAATTTATTACGATAACATCTGAGCCTGTGATATTTTCCGAAACTGTAAATCCAGATTCTGAAAATGATTTTTTCATGCATTCGGTTTCATAGCAGTTGACCTTGCAGCCGAAGGTCACAAAAAATACTGTCAATAGAATGTCTCCTTTTCCGGTTGTGCATACTGCATTTACTGTGTAAATTCTTCTGTAATTCAATTATACTAAACTTACAAAAAAATTTCAATGACTTGACTATTAATATTTTTGGTGTTATGATTTTTAGAGTAAAAAACAATCTGATTCTGACGGAGGGTATTTTGATGTATTCGGAGAATATACTTTTGAAAAGCGTTGAAGAAGTAAAAAAATTTGTAAATCTTGTTTCCGGTTTTGATTTTGACATTGAACTGGTTTCAGGCAGATATGTTGTTGACGCAAAGTCAATAATGGGCATTTTCAGTCTTGACCTTGACAAGCCGGTAAAGATGAACGCAGAAACAGATGATGCGAAGTTCATCGAAGCGGTAAAGCCTTTTGTTGCTTCAAAATAATATCACAGATTCCATGGCAGATGCAGTACGCATCTGCTTTTTTTATTCATAACAAAGATAAAAACCCTGTATAATACTAACATGTATAAATACAGGGAGTGTGTTGAATATGACTGGTATAAAAAAAATATTTTCTGCAGTATGTGCAGTGACACTGGGGTTTTCATGTCCTGTATATGCAAAGGCAGCAAAACCCGGCTGTGAGATAAGTTCATGGATTCTTACGGAACAGGAAACAGGTTATGTTATTTCTGAGTACAATTCGGATAAGAGAGTTCCTTCAGGTGCTCTTAACAAACTTATGACAGCACTTATAGCAGCCGAATATATTGAATCCGGTGAAATTTCCATGGAGACGGAACTTACTGCCTCTGAAGCTGCTCATACTGCGACCGGTGCGGTAATATGGCTGGATACAGGTGAAAAAATAACGGCCGGTGAACTGATGAAAGCTCTTCTTATAGGAAATGCCGGTGACGCAGCAGTTGTTTTTGCGGAAACTATAGCCGGAGGATGTGATGAATTCACATGTCTTATGAATTTCAGGGCGGCTGAGCTCGGAATGAAAAATACTTTTTTTACATCTCCCTATGCTATTGATGATGACAGTCAGTATACAACTGCCTTTGATACTGCACTTCTCACATCTGAAATAGCCTCGCATGAAGAACTCCGTGAAATAATGCTGACATGGCGTGATACAGTCAGAGGAGGCAAAACAGAGACGGTAAATGAGAACACCCTTATAAGAACCTACGAAGGAGTAAACGGAGTAAAGGCGTGGCATACAGAACAATCCGGATACTGTGCTGCAGTTTCCGCACACAGGAGCGGAGGAAAATATACAGCAGTGGTTCTTGGCAGTGAGGACAGTGAAGAACGTTTTGACTTTGCCAAACAGCTTCTTAAGAAGGGAATTTCAGGATACAAGACCATAATACCGGGTTTTTCATCTGAATATATGAAACCTCTGAAAGTAAAACAGGGGACTGAAGATTCAGTAATACTGAATGCTGAGAATCTCAGTACTCTTGTCGTACCGAAAGGAACGGAAGATACTCTGAGAATTGTAACAGTAAGCCCGGACTATATAAAAGCTCCGGTCAGAAAGGGGCAGAAAATAGGTACACTGGCATTTTACCTTGACAGAACTCTTTTGTATGAAACATCACTTATAGCTGCAGATTCTGTTCCGGAAAAGACATTTCGGAAATCTTTTAGAAAAATAATAGTAAAAATGTTCAAAGAATAAAAGATTATATTGTAGAGTTTGAATAATAATAAATTATCTGCTTGCAAAAGAAATCATAATATAGTAAAATTGATATAAGGTAAGTAAATATTTTATGGAGGTCCATACTATGACACTTAAATTAAACTCAAAATATCTTGATAGTTTCGTAAACAGTGACGAAATTGCAGGTATTAAACCACAGGTTGAAACAGCTGCAGAACTTCTTCACAGCAGGAAGGGTCTCGGAAATGATTTTTTAGGCTGGCTTGATCTTCCTGTAAACTATGACAAGGAAGAATTCACAAGAATTAAGGCTGCTGCTGAAAAGATAAAGAAAAATTCCGATGTTCTCATCGTTATTGGTATCGGTGGTTCATATCTCGGTGCAAGAGCTGTTATCGAGCTTATCAAGTCACCGTTCTACAACAATCTCAGCAAGGACACACCTGACATATATTTTGTTGGAAACAACATCAGTCCTTCATACCTCAATCAGGTTATTTCCATCTGCAAGGATAAAGATTTCTCTGTAAACGTAATTTCCAAGTCAGGTACAACAACTGAACCTGCTCTTGCTTTCAGAGTATTCAGAAAGATGGTTGAGGAAAAGTACGGCAAGGAAGGCGCAAAGGAAAGAATCTTCTGTACAACAGACAAGGCAAAGGGAACACTCAAGTCACTTGCTGATACAGAAGGCTATGAAACATTCGTTGTACCGGATGACGTAGGCGGCAGATTCTCAGTTCTTACGGCTGTTGGTCTTCTTCCGATTGCTGCAGCAGGCTGTGATATAGACGCTCTTATGGCCGGTGCGGCAAAGGCTCGTGAAGACTATCAGGCAGACTTTGACAACAATGACTGCTACAAGTACGCTGCTTACAGAAACATTCTTAACAGAAAAGGTAAGAGTATTGAACTTCTTGTTTCATATGATCCAAGTTTTACAATGATGTCCGAATGGTACAAACAGCTCTTCGGCGAAAGTGAAGGCAAGGACAACAAGGGACTTTTCCCGTCAGCTGTAACATTCTCAACAGACCTCCACTCGATGGGACAGTTCATTCAGGACGGTTCAAGAATTATGTTTGAAACAGTTATGGATATTAAGAAGCCGCAGCAGGATTTCTTCCTCGAGGACGATGCTGAAAACCTTGATGGACTTAACTTCCTTACAAACCAGAATATGTCCGTAGTAAACAGAAAAGCCCAGGAAGGCACAATCATCGCTCATACAGAAGGCGGTGTTCCGAATATCGTTCTTGAACTTGAAGACACATCCGAATTCAGTACAGGTTATATGATTTACTTCTTTGAAAAGGCATGTGCAGTTTCAGGATACCTTCTCGGTGTAAATCCTTTCAATCAGCCGGGTGTTGAAAGCTATAAGGCTAACATGTTTGCACTTCTTGGCAAGCCTGGTTACGAAGACAAGAAGGCAGCGCTTGAAGCAAAGCTTTACTGATAAAATATATAGCTGTCGCAAGACGGCGGAAATGGAGAAAATATTATGATTAAATTAATTACTGGCGAAAAGGGAACAGGTAAAACTAAGATAATGCTCGACATGATGAACGAAGCAACAGCTACATCAAACGGCAGCCTTGTTTGTATCGAAAAAGGTTCAAACCTCAGAACACAGATCAACTACAAGATAAGATGGTGCGATACAGAATTCTATAAGGTTGACGGTTTTGAAGCTTTCTACGGTTTTGTATCAGGAATGCTCGCAGGCAACTACGACATCGAAAAGATTTTTGTTGACGGTATCCTCAAGATCGGCGGCAGAGATTTTGAAGCTTTTGCAGCTATGCTTGACAAGCTTGCAGCTCTCACAGGTGAAGCTACAACAATCATATTTACAGTTTCAGCTAACAATGCTGATATGCCTGCTTCAGTTACAAAGTACGTAGG
>SAMEA3663038__coassemble_801_pt1 | contig 9757 bp, 6 predicted proteins | sample SAMEA3663038__metabat2_low_PE_024 | metagenome-assembled genome bin SAMEA3663038 (sample SAMEA3663038) | pig gut metagenome | biome: pig gut; feature: pig-associated habitat; material: faeces | place: France | collected 2012
TTCCGTAAACCACACTAACCGGCTCCTGCTTTGCAAAAACTGCAGTTCCTGAATATCCTTTTTTTTCTGCACTGTGAAAATATGAAGTATATCCTTCAGGACTAAAATCAGCCTGACCGGGCTGCATTTTTGTTTCCTGAATACAGAAAATATCAGCATCCATGTTTTTAAAATATTCTTCAAATCCTTTTCCGAGACATGCACGGAATCCGTTTACGTTCCAAGATATAAATTTCATAATATGTTCCTCATTTTATCGATTATTATTTTCTCCGGCTGCTTCTGATTCACGTGCTATTGCATTTATCGCAGCAAAAGCCTGTTTAATATTTGAAACGCCGATAATTCTTGTTTTATAGGTTCCGGGATTAATCCCTTTCATGGACTGTTTAGGAAGAATAACCACCTCAAACCCCATTCTCTCGGCTTCCCTGATACGGTTAGCAACATGGGATACGGATCTTATTTCACCGCCGAGACCTATCTCACCAAACGCGATTATTTTTTCATTTACCGGTTTGTCAAACAGACTTGACTGAAGTGCAAGAGCTACAGAAAGATCACCTGCCGGTTCATCAAGCTTGAAACCACCTACGATATTTATATAGATATCAAGTGTTCCGAAGAAAAGTCCTGCTCTCTTCTCAAGAACTGCAACGATCATCGCCATACGGTTGTAGTCAAATCCCGTTGTAACCCTTCTCGGTGATGCAAAACCGGACTTTGTAGCAAGCACCTGAACTTCTGCAAGTATAGGACGTGTTCCTTCCATTATACAGGCAACACATGTACCGGATACATTTAACGGACGTCCGGAAAGAAGCATCTCGGAAGGATTTTCCACCTGACGAAGTCCGGAATCCATCATTTCAAAAACACCAATCTCATTCGTTGAACCAAAACGGTTCTTTACTGCACGGAGCATACGATAGCTCAGATGTCTCTCTCCCTCGAAATAAAGAACTGCATCTACTATATGTTCCATAACCTTCGGTCCGGCAATCGCACCATCCTTGTTTACGTGACCGACAATAAAGACAGGAATCTCGAGTTTCTTGGCCATGTGCATAAACAGATTAGTACATTCTCTTACCTGAGTTATGCTTCCCGGACTGGAATTAATCTGATGATGATTCATGGTCTGTATGGAGTCAATTATCACAATATCCGGTCCTGATTCTTCAATAGTGGTGCAGATTGATTCAGCATCATTTGAAGACAGAAGATAAAGACTTTCAGTTGTAACCTTAAGTCTGTCTGCTCTCAGCTTAATCTGTCTTACGGATTCTTCTCCTGATACATACAGTATAGAATGTTCTTTACCAAGAAACTGACAAATCTGAAGAAGAATAGTACTTTTACCTATGCCAGGTTCACCGCCGACAAGAACTATGGAGCCTTTTACAAGCCCTCCTCCGAGTACCCTGTCAAGTTCGGAAAGACCTGTATTATACCTGACATCTGTATCAGTACCTACTTCTCCAAGTTTCGAAAGCTTGTCTGAAAGATTTTTCCCGGATGACTGCTGACGCGAAAATGAAGACGAAGTCTTTGCCGGAGATGCCGGCTCAGTTTCTTCAAACGTATTCCATTCTCCGCAGTTTGTGCATCTTCCGTTCCATTTTGAACTTTCAAATCCACAGTTACTGCAGACATACAGAAGTTTTGAACGTGCCATACTATCCCTCCTTCTTCATATTCACATCTATGGTTGTGAACGGTATTGATATTTTATTTTTGTCAAAAGCCTCTTTAACACCCTCTGTAAGATCATATTTTAAATCAAAATAATCTCCGCTTCTAACCCATACTTTGCAGTCAATATCAATAGAACTTGTACTGTGGGACGTCATACGGACAATCGGTTCCGGAGTATCAAACGCTTTTGGATTTTCTTTAATCAGTTTACGAATTAAAGACTGTGCAAGTCTGAAGTCGCTGTCATAGCTTATAGAGAATACAAGCTCAAGTCTTCTCGTTCCTGTTGCTGTATAGTTTACAATCTTTTCATTTGCAGCAACACCATTTGGAATATAGGAAAGCTTGTTATCCGGAGTAAGAAGTCTTGTGTAAAGAATTGAAATTCCCTCAACCTCTCCTGATAATCCATTCAGTTCAATATAGTCACCGACCTTGAACGGTTTCGACAAAAGAATAATAAGTCCTCCGGCAACATTTGAAAGGCACTGCTGAAGTGCAAGGCTGAGTGCGAGACCGGCAGCTCCGAGAATTGTAATCAGAGAAGCTATCGGAACTCCCATGACATTGAGAGTAATGACGGTTACAACAACATAAAGCACCGCACTGATAAATGAATGAAGAAATCCGTTTGCGGTTTTGTCGAGATTTGATTTCTTACTCATCTTTCCAATAATTCTGATAATTATTTTCGAGCATATAATTCCGGTTGCAAAAATCACTGCAGCGATTATCAGTGACGGAAGTTTGTCACTGAACATCTCCGAAAGCTTAGTAAATATGGAAGCTGTTTCTTCTGCTTTTTCTGTAATCACATCCACAACATTTGTATCAGAAAGTTCTTTGGTTATCTCAGCAGCTTCTGTAAGAGCTGATGTTACTTCTGCATTAGTATTAATATCAATCACCCTGTTTCAGTTTTGTTTTAACCACTATCAATTATAACACTAAAATAAAGATAACTCAATAACTAAGTACCGATCTTACGGAGATAATTTTTTTTCTGTCTGTAAATGATGAAGATGAATCAGACTCATTATCATTTTCGTTCTTTCCGAAATCAGGTACAAAAGCACTTAGGAACCAGGTTTTTACCGAGACATCCGCATCAACTGTTACCATTGTCGGGGCACTGCTGATATCAAAATTTTCCTTAACGGAGATTTTCTCGCCGTCATAATATGCATTTTTCATTCCATTATTCATATTCACATCAATAAGAACAGCCATTCGTGTCAGTACAGCACGTTCCTTTGTTTCAGACAAACCATTAAGAAGCAGAAATATTCTCAGGTACTCTTTATACGTGAGTGTAACAGCACTTGCCGGAGAAACAGCATTTTTTGATGCTGCGACATTCTCAAATGCACCTCCGAATTTTTCAGTAAGTTCTGTTGCTGCACCGCTGACCATATTTCCGACAAAATCTTTTGCATACTCTGTTGCATATTCACCGGCCCCGGAAATGCCTGAAACAGCATTTTTCTTAATAAGGTTCCCCACTTCTCCTATGCTTTCCTTTACTGACTCTCTTAGCGAATCTATTATCTCTTCCGTTTTTTCACAAATCTCTTCAGACAATTCAACAGCTTTCTCACTGGTCATATTTGTAACTGATGAACATTTCTGACTGATCATTGCTGCTATCCTGTCAGTTTCTTCGAGTAAAAGATTTTTTAACTCCCTGACAGCAGCTGATGAAATATCATTTCCTGATGATTCAACTGAATTTATTTTCTCAGCAAGATAAGCAGAAATCTTTTCTTCCGAAGTATATTCCTCCGCATTTTCAATAACAGATATAACCGCTGCGAAGAGGACATTTTTTATTGTATTTTCAGCCGCATCAATACTTTCATCCGCAAATTCGTCAACATAATCGTTTACCGTTTCAGTCAGACTGTCAATTCCGTCCTCTGCTGAGTTTTCAATTTTTTCGAAAATATCCTCAACCTTTTTTCCGGCTTTGTTAACAGCGAGTTCTGCTATTTCTCCGGATTCATTTACAAGAGCATTCACCAGACCTGAAGGTTTCATCTTCCAGGTTGAAGAATTTTTATAAACGGGAACTGCATTTCCGTCAAGAAGTTCATCAAGGTCAGAAACGGACTCAGCAAGGGCAAGAGAAAGAATGAGAACAGTCTTTACAACCGGGATGCCAAAGCCTGTCCATCCGGCAATAGCAGTGGCTGCGGAAAGAGTAACTGTCCTTATTTCTGAATCTGTAAATGCATACACACTGTTAAGTGCAAATCTTGTCCCGAAAATAAGAGAGCCTGTATACTGAAGATTTTTTTCCATATCTTCATTTCCCCAGAGCAGATATTCAACTTCTGACTGGTAAAAAACATTATTGTCCTTATTCATTTCAATTCCGGTCAGCGTTTTCTGGGGCAATTCACTTACACTGCCTCCCGAACACTCTTTTCCTGATGTCTGACAACTGAACATCTGCATTATGTATTCTGTAACAAGAAGATTTTCTATACCTTCATCCATAACAGTTTCACTGAGACTGCCTATTTCTCCGAGAAAACTTCCTGCATTTTCAAGAAGCTCCTGCTGTCCTTCAAGCATACTTTCAGCATTGTCATCAGTGTGATTTACTTCAAACTCCGGATTTGATTCAGGAAGCTCCGCGCATTTTTTTATTTTATCAAGTTTCTCAGATGAAATCACCGAAAGAATGTCCGTTTTATTTTCATCACATGCATCTCTCAGAACTTCTTCCGGATTTCCGAGAGCATTCATGGCGGTAATCAGTTTTTTTGATTCCTTTTTACTTCTTTCCTTTACTCCCTCTTTTCCATAAACGCTCTTAAGGTATTTATAAAAATTATATTCTTCACCCTGACCTTCAGGTTTGGAAGAAAAGGCTGAATCCGGTGCGAAAAATGCATTGTTTATTTCATTGGCAGCCGCATTTTCAGCATCATAAACCGAAAAAACATTCACTTCACTGAGTAATGGCATATATGTTTCAGCATAATCAAAGTAATCCACAACCTTTTTATCGTGAAATCTTACTGATTCTGCATACGAAATAATATTTTTAAAATATCCGAGATTTTTTTCAGTGACTTCCCTGTACTTTGAGATATCTTCTCTGCCTAATGCCTTAACTCCGTTGTCGTACTCATTCTGCATTGAAGTTTTTACTTCCCCGTCTGAAAGTCTGGAAATTGCGTCCTGCCAGTTCTGTCCGGCTTCTTCCGCATCATCAATTGAATCAAGAAGTTTTTCAAGAGAAGAACTGAGGCTTTTCAGATGTTGCGAAGCTTCAAAAGAAATATCCATGAAAGAACAAATCAGATCTGCTGCTTCCCTGCATTTATTATCAGCATTGTTTTTACGGTTTTCTCTTAACGACCATGCTTCATTTATCGTTTCATGAATAATCGTATAAAGTTCTTCAGCTCTGGCAGATTCTTTCTCCCTGTTTTTTCGTTCTTCATCACTGCATCTGCTTAATTCATCGAGATAAATAAAAGCAGCAGAACAAACATTTGTAATTTCTGAAGACTGTTCTGATAATCTGCTGATAAAATTAAAGTCTCCTTCCGACTTAATCTCTCTGATATTCCGCATAAATTCTGACTCTGTCCCGTCTGCAGATCTGAGATAAACGGATAAAACATCATACGAGACATCGAGTACAGAAACTCCGGCATCATCTGCCAGTGAACTGATGTACTTTTCTGATTCTTCATTGTATTCTGCAGGAAGTTCACGATCCTTAAGCACCTTGTAGACTTCAAGATCGGATATTGCATCTCTGTACTTGTCTCTTACCTCTGAAACCAGATTTTCAGACCCCGATAAGTCAGCTCCGGAAATACAGTTATTGTAAGCCGAGGCATCCTCCCAGATTTTCCGGCATATATTATTGATTTTTTCAAGACTTTTATCATATTCGACCCTGGCATCAACTGCGTCGTTCTGAGCTTTGAAATCCTTAAACACACCAAGCTTGTTTATTAAACCGCTGCTCATTTTCAAAGGTCCGGTATACTTCATATATTCAGTAACCTGACTCTTAAGCACAGCAGGGTCAGCAAGTACAGCTCCTTCTGTAAATTCAGCATTAAATGCTTCCGTATTAAGATTAATCAGATTATCAAACTGGAACTCGGAAGGATTTGAAAATAATCCGGCTATCCCGTCTATGTATTTTCTTCCTGATTCGTCCTCTGAAGTCAGAGCAGTATTGTTTACTGTACGGTAAAAATAATCGTAAAGATTTTCCTGAAGTTCCTCTTCAGTTGATGAAACTGCAAACAGTCCGTACACTGACTTAAGTACACTGTCAAAATCAGAAAGTCCGGCATTCGCCGCAAGATCTGCCGAATCGGATGCCATTTGTCTGGCGGATGATACTCTTATTGCATCAACTATTGTTCCTGCAAATGTATAAACCGGAAGCATCATAAATGCAAGCATAATGGAAACTGAGCCTTTTGCTGTCTTTTTAGTGAATAGTTTGTTTTTTTTCATACGTATCTCCTATAATAACAATTTTTCCCTTATCTGTATTTATATTATAGCAGATATTTCTTATAATTGCAATAGTTTTTACAAATTTTTTAACATTTATTCACCAGCCTGTTCCACAAAAAGTATCCGGTTGTATCTCCGTCCGGAAGTCCAAAAAAATTCCTGTATTTTCTGACCATTTCAGCTGTCCGTTCATCATATACTCCGTTCTCAAAGCAACCTTCATCTTTAATAAGTTCTTTCTCTTCATTCATACTCTGCTGAAGAACTTTGACTGTAAAACCTGTCATGCCAGGTCTGAGTATTTTTCCCGGATAAATAACCATAACATCACCCTTTTCAATATTTCTGGTATGTTATCATTATATGATTTTTTCATTATATCGTGAAAAAACACTGTCATGAAAAATCATAACAGTGTTTTTTGAGTTTAGAAATTATATGGTACCCAGCCTGCTGTACCAAGTCTTATTCTGTATGGTCTTGATTCATCCTCCACTATTTCGGTGATAGTAAACGTGCCGCTTACTTCTGCTGTACTTCCGCCGTAGCTTGAATAGTAGACCGTTCCTGTGTACTGAACAACGTCTCCGACTTTGTGAACTGAACCCGAACTGTTATGCGGCGGTTCAGTTTCAGGAAGTTTTACATCTTCGCCCTTCCTGCTTAGAACAGCTGAATATCTACCCATCTGATTATATCTGAGCTTGAAAACACTCATTGCGTATGATGTTTTGCCTTTGAGCGGATCGTTCACATATACCGTACCTGTATTTTTGTCATACCCTGTAAGCAGAAGACAGTGTTCATTTGCATACCATGTGACTCTGTTACCTTCTGGTGTTGTCCAGGTTGTTGTATAATACGGTTCAATCATACTGATTGTCGCCCAGATAAGAACAGGCTTGTCTGCAGCAACATATGAAAGTAGTCTGTCAAAATCCGTACCTGTGAGATTTTCAAGGTAATATTCGTCATTTCCGATAAGGTTAAAGTATTTTTCTGCTGTGGTAACCATACAAGGTGTGTAACACCCGTAACCTGAACCGCTTGCCGGATTTCCCGGGAAAGTAGTCATAAAATCAGCACCATAAAGTTCCGAACCAATATAGTAAAAATTAAACTTCGGCATAATGTCTGCAAGCTGAAGTTTTGACACACCAAATCCATAGTGATTTAAAAGCATGGTTAGCGAAGTTACCTCACACCCCGTAGGAAGCTCAGGGTTCTGCCTGATGCAGTTAACATCAAGTTTCTTTGATGGTGGTCTGTATGATACTGCTGGTGTTGTAACTGTAGTCACAGTCGTTGTAGTTGCCTCAGTTGTTGTAACCGGCACTGTAGTGATAGTGGTTGTAACTGTTGTTGTTTGAACAGTTGTTGTAACCGGTGATGTCAATGTAGTTTCAGGAGCAGTAGCAGGTACTGAAGTCTCCTCAGGAACTGTCGTGACATCAGGAAGTATATCCTCATCTGTAATTACGGTACCAGGCGGCATAATTATGCTGCTGTCAGTTGTTGTGACGACACCTATAAGCTCTGAAAGTTCATTATCTTTAAGGAACAGTGCCCTGGCTGCATGAAAATCTTTAAAGTTAATTACTCCGTCTTCATTTATATCATATCTTATGTAGTCATCGTCTGTAAGAATAACAGAGCCTATAATACTCTGTCTGATTTTTATTACATCTGATGCCTTGATTTTGTCTTCTTCACTGAACGCCTGAGCAGAAATGCCATTTAAAAGTGCTGAAAACACAGATATTGACAAAACAGCCGCTCCGGCTATGTATTTTTTTAAATTATTTTTCATTTCGCACCTGTTAAAATCAGTTATTAAAATATTTGTGTCCTCTCGTAAGCGCAAGCAGCATGAACAGCCTTGCTTCATCTCTGTACTCTGGTTTTATCATATAATACACATACGCTTCGAGAATATTAATATCAGGAACTGATCTTCCTTCGATTTTAAAATTTTCATATCCCATAGGGACGTATCTGTTATAAATATCCTTCGGACTGATATGAGTCGGATAATCAATAGTCTGATAAAGAGCCATGCCCATCTGCGGACATTCAAAATCCCTGAAATTAAACGGTTCATCAGGGTGTTTCATATGTTCAGTAATCTTTATCTGATATTCTCCGACAAAGTCATAGTGTTCCTTTCGCCTTTTGCAGTTCGGAGTACAGCAGGCATTGACCAGAAGTTCACATTTTTCCTTATGAGGAATTTTTTCGAGCATTTCGAACTTATTATTCCAGTTATAGTCGAGAACAACAAGATTATAGTCTTTTTCAAGTTCTTCGCAAAGCTTATCCATGTCCTCAATCTGCTTGCATGTGGAACTTGTTATTTTAAAATTCGGATACTTGTTTCGGATATAGTCCTCAAGCAAAGGCGAAACAACGATTACTTCGTTCATCCCGTTGTCTGCCATCTTCATACAGGTATTGCAGAAAGGATCCCTGAGATGTTCAGGTCCCACATGAGGATTAGTAAATGTAAATCTCAAAGGAATATTTCTTGAATTGAATTTTTCAAGAATACCCTGTACTGATTTTGCGTCAATCTTACCGCTGAATGATCTTCCGCCGTTCCATACCGATCCTGGAAATGTGCCGTATACCGAGGCAATCTCTACTCCGTCATAAAAAATTTCCGGCTGTCTGTTCAGCATTTCCAGCAGAATCATATTGAGCTTGAAATGTCTGACAAAATCAGGCAGGTGAAATTTTGCAGGCATATTATTTCATCTCCTTTTTAGCCAAAAATCCACTAAAATCACAAACATTTTTATTATAGCATAATAAACAAAAATAATCAATGGTTATTTTTTTCAGAAATTATATCTTTCCTGAGAGTTTCAGTAAGAAGTTCCTGATATGCACTTTTCTTACTGCTCAGTATCAGCACCGCTGTCATCTGTAATTCAGAATCCGAGATGCTTTCAAGTATCTTCAGTCTTTTCTCACTTATCGTTTCCGATTTCTCAATGCCACTGTAATCTTCAGGACTCATTCGCCACGGTCTTATATTTTTATTTCTGGAAACAAGCCTGTCAGCAATCTGCATTCCCTCCGGGTCAAAATCACCGGAATACAGTATCCGGCACCCGCTCTCAGCAAGCATATCTATAAGTCTGAGACCGGAATACTTTATCTGACCGAAAGTACAGACAAGACACGAGCCACATTCGGCAGCCGTATCTGACAGTGCTGAAAAAACCATAGGATTTTCCACTATATAAACTGTTTTTCCGTCACAGTCAGCATATTCTATTTTACTTAGTCCGGAAACAGAAATAAGGCATACTTCTCCGTTATCAGCAAAATACTTATATCCCGGATGTTCATGGTGCCCTGAATCAAAAAGTCTTACACCTATTGCTGCCGCAGCACCTGAAACAGTATCCGGTTCTATATTAAAAGCCGAATAGATTTCTTTTTCCGTCTCTGACAATCCGGTCAGCTTTATTCCCGAAATATACGAAATTCCCTGGAGAAGGAGTCTGCCAGCCGGATTAGACTTAACAAAATAATGTGGATTTCCCGTTACTCTGGC
>SAMEA3663038__coassemble_804_pt1 | contig 9739 bp, 4 predicted proteins | sample SAMEA3663038__metabat2_low_PE_024 | metagenome-assembled genome bin SAMEA3663038 (sample SAMEA3663038) | pig gut metagenome | biome: pig gut; feature: pig-associated habitat; material: faeces | place: France | collected 2012
TATTTGCTATGCTCTGCCAGTTTCCATTAAATGCATCTTTTACAGTACTGCAAAGAGAATTGTACTTTTCTATTGCCAGCCCCTTAACGCTTCCAACAGGGTCATTTGCAAAAGATTTAACACCACTTACAAGAGCTTTAGCAGTTTGCTGAGGATGCCTTACTGCACTTACCTGTGAACCAAGCGTGTCGACAACACCACGGCTGTAACTTGCAAATATCTGACCAGCTGAGCCGCTGTTCTCAAGGATTCCGATACCTGTTTTCCAGTCATCAGCTCTGTCCTTACCCCACTGTTTTACACCATTCCAGGCTTTGGATGCTCCACTCTTTACAGAACTCCATACCGAATGACCTGTCGGGTCTGAATTAAGTACAGGATTGTTATGACAATATGTGTAACGGTTAAGACTAAGCGGATCTGCTGCACTGCCACTGTAACTGTCACGTGAAGTAAATCTTCCGGTTGACGGAGCATAGCTTCTTGCTCTCAGATAAATTGTTTCTGTTTCAGCATCATAATATTCACCGCAGTATCTGAATGCATTTGTATCGCTTTCATCAAGGTTTTTCTCAACGCCAAAAGCATCATATCTGTATGTCTTGATATTGTTTGCTGAGGCATTTGTGATACTTACAACATCACCATGAGCATTTTTCCTATAGTAGTTATATTCAGATTTTATTCCGCCAGTGAAGTTATAACTTGCAGTAATACCAGCACCAAAGAAGTAGCAGTTTGCAGAATATGGTGTGCTGCCAGTAATATCAGCTATAATATTCTGATTACCATCCCAGACATGCTTAGTTGTGTGACCGTTTACTGTCTTTGATGACCGGAGACCGTCTGCATTATAGGTATAGCTTGCAACAGACTCACCGTCGTTATATCCTACAAGCTGATCAAGAACGTTGTAGGTAAAGTTTTCTGTCTTTTCATTTGAAATCTTAGAAAGCTGATTTCCGTTACTGTCATAAGTATAAGCTGTGATCTCAGTTTCTTCGGTATCTGTTTCATCGCTTATGCCTGTCTTTGTTTCGCTCTGGAGAAGCGCTGTATACTGATTCTGAGCATTCTTGTAGTTGTATACTGTTGTAAACACTTCAGAACCGGTTACTGTCATTCTTACACGGTTGCCATAATCATCATATGAATAATTATATTTGTCAGTAAGAGAACCGTTTACAATTCTTTCTTCTGTAAGCTGACCGAAACCATTGTAAATATAAGATGTTGTTTCAGTAATGTTATTCTCAGTTACAGTTTTTCTTGAATCGGAACCGTCAAGGTAATATTTGTATGTTGTAGAAGCAATTTCATTTTCGCCGTCGAAGCTCCTGATTTGGGTTACTGCATTTATACAGTTGTAAGCATATTCAGTAGATATGCCATTTGCAAGCGTTTCCCTGCTTTTGTTTCCATTAGCATCGTACTCGCAGGAGACAATCCGGCTACCCGATTCAGAAACAGAGGCAACTCTCATTTCATCATCATACTGATAGCTTACATTTGAATACAGAAGCAGATTTTTCTGACCTGTTACAGTCCTTGAGATGTAATCAGAGATACCTTCATAAAAATATCCTTTGAAGTTGCCTGTGCTTTATGTTTCACTAATTACACGACCAAGTTTATCATATTCATATGTAGTTACAGAATTTCCAACAGAAGAGCTAATTGTCCTTCCAAGTCTGTCAAACTGATAAGATGTAGTAACAGAAGAACTGTCTTCACTGTTTGTCTTAACCGACCTTGTAAGTCTGTCAAGATCATCGTAGGTATTTACGGTTATATTGCCATTAGGATCAGTAGAACGGATAACATTACCATTAACGTCATACTCTGTTGTGCCGGATACATATTCAGTACTGTCATGACTTCCGGTTGGTCTGAGATACTGGTCATACTCGAATTCCGTCAGAACATAGTCACTGTCATCATAAGATGAAAGTCCTGTATACTGCTTTATGACATTGCCGAGCATATCATACTCATATTTTGTGATGTTGACTGCGTTCGTTTCCGAATCAATCATCTTCACTTCAATGAGATTACCAGCACCATCATATCTGGATTCAGTAATGCTAATTTTAGTTTCAATTGAATCCTGCTCATTGACAGGATTGATGGTTTTAATTACATTGCCGGTTTTATCATACTGTATTTCAGATACAGCATATTTTGGATTACTGTTTTCATCCTTATTAAATGGAGTATATGTCTTTGTAAGTGCTCCGAGGAAACCATATTCGTATTTTGTTGTATTGCCAAGAGCATCTGTCTGTCTTGCAAGTGCACCGTTAGCATAATAATTGCAAGTCCTTTTTATGCTGCCATTTACAGATTCAGATACCGTATTTCCTCTGAAATCCTGTAATGTTTCAGTTACAACCTGCTTATCGGCGGTAATGTACGCATAACTTCTTTCTTTAAGACCATATATATGCCTTGTTTCTGAGTTTTCCAGATTGCTGTAAACTGTAAAATCAGAGTCTGTATATTCATATTCGTTTCTGGAAATGATTTGCTTTGGAGAAGAAGCACCGTCCTGAAAATATGTTGCTTTCTCACGCTGTAAAGCATCGTACTCTGTAATGCTGACTGAGCCGTCAGGATTTGTTGTCTTTACAAGATTTCCATAAACATCATACCCGAACGTTGTGACATTGCCTAAAGCGTCAGTAACAGTAGAAGGAAGATTGCCACGATTAAAAGTGTAGGTTGAGCCTACACTCTTGTCTGCATATTTTGGAGTATATTCAGCGGTCTTTCTTCCAAGAACATCATAATCATATGTAACAATAATACCTTCATTACCTGTTCCATAGGTTGTTATCTTAGTGATATTGTTAAAATTATCGTATTCATAAGTCGTTCTTGTCAGAATTTCAGCATTTCCATCATATCCGACAACCTCTCTTACCTCGGAAGGCTGCAGTGAATCATTATATCTGAACAAGGTCTTGCTGCAGACATTACCTTCTGCATCTTTTACAACAGCTGATTCAGCAAGTGCCTGATTGTTATAACTGTATACAGTAGAATTGCCTTCAGGATCAGTTATTGATTTAATCAGTCCGGCAATTACTGTATTTTCATCAATACGAACATCTGCATATTCATATTCTGTAACAGCATAATCTTCAGAATTTACAGAATTAAAACTAAATGAAGGATCTCCTGCCAGTGCATAAGCGTTTGAAACAGGACAAATGCTGTTTCCTTCTCTTTTCACATTTACGCCATTTGAATAATATTCGTATATTGTAACATTTTTCATTTCGTCTATTTCAACAAGCGGCATATTCATGTCGTTATATCTTGTTACAGTATAAGTTCCGTCCGGGTTTATTACTTTTGTAATATTTCCTCTGGAATCATATTCATATTCAGTAACATTTCCTGATACATCTATGGCTTTCTTTACTTCATCGTATCTGTTTTTTCCTTCTGAGTTTTTGTTATACTCAGTTCTGTCAGTATATTCAACTCCGTCTGCTACAGTATGATTTGCAGTAATGGCATAGTCTTCATCATATTCATATGTAACTTTCTTAAGAAGTCTGTTACCATCATATTCTTCCATACCTGTCTGACAATTTTCTCTGTCATAAACATATACCTGTTTAAGTCCATGCTCATTTGTAGTACTTTTTACTTTTCCCTGATTATCGTAATCTACGCTGAGTATTTCTTCTCCAAAGCAACTGGTTATACCTGTAAGTTTACCGTTTTCGTTATAGGTATAGGATTCAGATGCTCCGTTTACATTTGCCGCTGATACAAGACGGTTATTTTCATAATTGTATTTTATTTCTTTTTTTGTTGTTTCATCAACGATTCTATCTACTCTTCTGTGGCCATTATCGTTTTTGTAGTAAATAAAATAATTTCTTTTTAACGAGTCTCTTACAGTTCGTATATTATTTTCTATCGTTGATATCGTTAGTTCATTATCATTAGCATCTTTTATCCATACAAGTTCACCGTTTACATTGAAGTGATATTTACTTTGTGCGACATTGGTAACTGTATATTCAAACTGATTTCCAACCTGAATTTCTTTGATAGTACTGTGTGCATTTAAGCACTTGAAATTATCTGGTCCGATTTTTTCAAAAACCGTGTTTGAACCATCAGGAAGAACAACCTGAATGTAATTACTGTAACTATCCTTAATAACTCTGCTAACATCAATATTTAAGTCCCAGCCAATACCAAAAGATCCTTCTTCTGTACTTGTAGAATTATAAGTACGAACAAAATCTATTCCTGCTCCAGGCACAGTAACGCTATAGTCCTCGAAACTCTTTTTATAATTACCTGTAGCAGCATGAACTCCGTCAGGACCCTCCCATGCTTTACGATAGGCTGTTAAATCATCTTCACTGGTCTTAAACCATGGTCTGAACCAGTAAAGTTCCGGTGAATAACCATAAGGGAAAATAACACCAAGACAGTTTCCGTTTTCATCCACATAATCAAAATTGAATCTTCTGCCTGTTTGTGTATTCCCATTATCATCAAGATATGTTTCTTTATTTGCCCAGAGAATAGTTTGTAAACCATTTGGATTAAAAAATTCAATAGAATGTGTTCCGGATGAAAAGACAGATTTATTACCAGAGTCTTCATTGGCATTCCAGTGTTCTCCGTAAAAATGAATCTGTCCGGCAGTCCATTTGCCTTCCATATCAGCATCTGTAATATAAGTCCAGTTTCCACATACTGTAAGATTATCATTTGAATTCGTCATAAGAATCTGATCTGTGCATCCAGGCTTGCCAAAATCAAAGCATTCACTAATAAATACTGAACCACCATTAATATTAAGTGTCTGACCCGGTACACTACCCCAGCCATCAGGTGATGCTGTTCTAAAAACAAAATTCTTTCCAGTACACAGAAATCCTCCGTTAACATCAAGCTCTGCAGCGATTCCATTTTCCCAGAAATGCGGAATATCTGTATTGAATGACATACCCTCATTTACTGCAAGAGTATGTCTGTTCAAATCAAGGTCTGTATCATGAAGATTGTAGCTGTATGGGAAATATGCACCTTCTTCAAGACGGATATACTTCTTAAAAGCACAATCCCAGTTCAGGTCACTGCTATAAGCATTCTCGAACCAGCTGATATCAGTACTGTCAATCGTACCGTTGCCGTTTTTATCCATATACTCATAATAGTTATCTGAACGGGAAAGGAGGCTGGCATAATATTCAATACCTTCAAGATCACAGGAATTTACAACTCCGTCATGATTTAAATCCAGATTGTAGTATGTATAGATATCTGAACCGGTTTGTGTATCAAAAAACGAAGAATACGCATTGTAATCATCGTAATCCACATCCCCGTCGCCGTCAAAATCTCTAACACCCGGAAGTGATGTGATGATATTATCAATATACTTTGAAAAATCGTCAAAGTCCACAGAATTAATAATACCATCATCATTAAGGTCGTACAAAGCAGCATCTGACGGTACAGTTATGCTTTCTTCACCCATGTCAGTGTAAAAGCTTTGAACAGCATTAATTTCTTCCTGAGATATAACACCGTCATGGTTACTGTCTATTATTTCATTAAAGTCACTTGCTCCTTTTACTGCATCGCGGCACTCACTGACGAACTGTGCATCTGAAGCGGTTAGATTATCGTCACTCCATTCATTATTATGTTCAGCATTATATTTTGTATCGCCCGGAACAAGAGTAACGGTATCGTGAGAACCATTTGAACCAACAACAAAAGAGCCGGTTCCGTAATCTTTCAGATAAAACGGGAGATAACCGTCACATTCATACTTGACATGGTATACATCCGAGTATCCGCCCTCAATGGTGACAGAATATGAATCACCGTTATGAACGGTCTGATGTGTGAGTTCCTGCCAGTCTCCGGTGTATATACGGATAAAGACAGGCGGATTATCAGATCTTGTAAATCCCGAAACTTCACCAAGTGAAACCTTTCCGCTTACAGTTAATGAACCACTGATATCGTCCATAGGATTAATTTCAGTGGTTCCTGCTCTTGTTTTTTTCAAGGATATCGAACCATTGCCTGAATCAGTTACATCGAAGTATTCGACCTGACCAAGTTCGTTTACTGTTTGCTCGAATTCATCAGCAAGTTCCTTTTCAGTTTTCCTTTCCCTGATAATTTCTGCCGCATGAGCTATCGTATCAGGATGCAGAAAACCATTAGCTGTTCCATCGCCGAACATGGTTATCTGACCGATTAGTAAGGCAGACAGCATTCCGGCAATTATACGATTGTGTGTTTTTACCATTTAATAACTCCTTTCATATGAATTTTGAATTGATAAGAGTATCCTCCAGTCATCAAATCACTGATAATAAGAGAATACTCTCGCAAGGCAATATTTTACTCTATATACACTGATTTGTCAAGTGTTAAATTCAATCAAACACAATAAAACATCTTTATCACACCCGCATTAATGCAGGCATTTTATTTCACCCGCAGGCTATTTCAGCTGCATCTTCAAAGTCAAGTGAAGGCTGAAGGGCAAGATTGATGCTGGTTGCAATCAGACGGGAGGCGTGGCTTATTATAGTATCAATATTTTTAGGAGTAACCATCATATCCGGAATCCCGGCATCAGCTTCATTACCGGTAATATTTTCAATTATCGTATGGATATCAATGATTGTCGGAACACCTATTGCTATAACAGGAACACCAAGTGTCTGCTCCGAAATCTCCATCCTTTTGTTTTCAACACCGCTTCCTGGAGAAATTCCAGTGTCACAGATCTGAATCGTTGTACCCAGTCTTTCCGGTGATGAACAGACAAGTGCATCAATAATTATTATAAGCTCCGGACTGGTTTTTTCATAAACAGCCTTAACTATCTCTGCTGTTTCTATTCCGGTTGTCCCCATTACTCCGGTCAGAAGAACACTTACATCCTTAAGGCTGTCCAGAAAACTGTCCCCCGTATTCTGTCCCCTGATATGACGGGTTGCCATAACCCCTGAGGCCGTACATGGCCCGAGTGCGTCAGGGGTTATATCATCATTTCCAAGTCCGGCAACAAGAATTTTCTCTCTGTTTCCCACAAAAGAACGAAGTTCCTCACAGAGTTCACTGACCATATCGCGGTAACGGTCTGAAATATGACTCAGTCTCGGTGCTTCAAGGGTAAGGTATCTCCCCTTCTTTTTGCCTATCTTTCTGCCGCTTTCGTCATCCTCAACTATGATTTCAGTTATATCAAAGGCAGAACCTCTTTCTATCTTTCTGATTCCTTCATATTTTCCCTCTGCATCAAAGGTTAAACTTCCTGCCGTTTCAACAGCGAGATCCGTTCTCATACTCATTTTTCAGTACATCTCCTTATTTTATTGTGATAGTATATAAATTAAGACTAAATTTTTTTCAATAATATTTTTATTTTACCTATTGCAATTTATATCATAAAATGTTAAAATTATTGTTAGACTGATTGCATGGTCGTTCCATGAATCGTTTTTCAGTAAAATCCAAAGCAGTTCCGTGTCTGCTGCTTTTATTTTATGTTCTTTATATCAATTTATTAAAAATTTTCGGAGGTAATTTATTATGCCAAATATTAAATCTGCAATGAAGAGAGTTAAGGTTAACAAGGTTAAGGCTGCAAGCAACAAGGCAAGAAAGTCAAACCTCAAGACAATGCTTAAGAAGGCTGACGCAGCTGTAGCAACAAACGCAGCTGACAAGGAAGCAGCTATCAGACTCGCTATCAAGAGAGTTGACCAGGCTGCTGCAAAGGGTCTCATTCACAAAAACAAGGCTGCAAGAAAGAAGTCACAGCTTGCTAAGAAGCTCAACGGCTAATTTAACACTCAGTAAGAATTATTAAACGGGAAATCACATTTATGTTGATTTCCCGTTTTTTGTGTTATCATTTTCAATAATATATCAGCGTAAAACAATTAAAAGAGTTATAATTTGCTGATTTTGCCCATACAGCTTGACTTTTAAAATTAAAAGTAATATAATAGGTTTCGGACTTGAAAAGATACAGAAAACGCAGATTTTCCACACTGAAAATGCCGCGTGAGCTGTCTTTGTTAATATTTTTTCACTATGAAAGGAATGTGCTGTATGGATTTGCATTATCTATTGTTCATTGCCCTCATTCTTATGTCAACAAAAGTTTTCGGACTTATGACAAAGAAAATTAACCTTCCTCAGGTAGTCGGCGCACTTGCTGCCGGTCTTGTTCTCGGCCCGGGACTTCACCTCGTGGAAGAAACCGAGTTCATAAAGAACCTCTCCGAAATCGGTGTTATTGTTCTTATGTTTTCAGCCGGCCTTGAAACCGATATAAAGGAACTCAAAAAATGCGGCCTTGCTTCTTTTATAATCGCATTAATCGGTGTTCTCGTACCTCTTGCAGGCGGTTTCGGTGTTGCTTATTTGTTTAATAACGGAGAGTCTACTCTTCCTACAAGTGTATTTCTCCAGAATATATTTATAGGAATTATACTTACAGCAACCTCTGTAAGTATCACTGTTGAAACTCTCAAGGAACTGGGCAAACTTTCAACAAATGCCGGAAATGCAATCATAGGTGCTGCTCTTATCGATGACATTCTTGGTATCATAGCACTCACAGTAGTTACAAGCCTTGCCGATCCTTCTGTTGAAATCGGAAAGGTTCTCCTGAAGATCCTCCTCTTCTTTGTATGCGGCGGACTTTTTGGCGTGCTCTTCCATATTCTCTTTGTAAGATGGACAGACCGTACAACTGCCAAGCTTCACAGATACAATGTAATGAGCTTTGCATTCTGTCTTCTCTTCGCTTATGCCGCTGAAGAATTTTTCGGAGTAGCTGATATTACAGGTGCATTCCTTGCCGGTGTTCTCATCTCAACAAGTACAAAGATCAAGTACATCTCATCAAGATTTGAAACGCTTTCATATATGCTGCTTTCCCCTGTATTCTTTGCAAGTATCGGTCTTAACGTTAAACTTACAAAGGACAGTTTCAATTCATCAATAATAATCTTCACTCTCCTTCTCCTTGTTGTTGCAATCATCACAAAGATTATCGGCTGCGGCATCGGTGCAAAGCTGTGCAGGTACACAACAAAGGAAAGTATCCAAATTGGCATCGGAATGGTTTCACGAGGCGAAGTTGCTCTTATCGTCGCAAACAAGGGTCAGGCCGTAGGTCTTATGGATGACAGATTCTTCGCTCCTATCGTAATCATGGTTGTTATCACAACTATCGTAACTCCTATTCTCCTGAAAATAGCCTTTGCAGACAAGGCGGAGAAAAAAGCTGAAAAGCCTGCTTAATAACGCAGGATACAAATAAAATATAAATATTTTCATATTAAACAGAGATGGCAGAGTTCCTCGGAATTCTGCCATCTCCGTTTTTTTTACTGTTTACCATCTCTTATGATTCGTGCAGCTGCTTTAAGTTCGTTTTTTCTCTCCTTATGCTCCGGCAGAATACCGGATAAAAACTCATAAAAACCAGCCGAATGATCAGGGTGAATGAAATGAGTATACTCATGGCAGAAAACAAATTCTATAAGTTCCCTGTCGTACTTTATCAGATCCCTGTTAATGCTCATACGGAATTTAACAGGATTGCAGCTTCCCCAGAGCGTTTTCATCTTTTTGTAGGAATACTCTGGCTCGCGGGACACATGGTCTCTGAACTTCTCATAAACGATGTGTCCGATATCCCTTAGGACCTTTCTGCACT
>SAMEA3663038__coassemble_833_pt1 | contig 9570 bp, 5 predicted proteins | sample SAMEA3663038__metabat2_low_PE_024 | metagenome-assembled genome bin SAMEA3663038 (sample SAMEA3663038) | pig gut metagenome | biome: pig gut; feature: pig-associated habitat; material: faeces | place: France | collected 2012
TACTGCGGACATATCATCTTCAATTCCTTCACTCAGCTTGACCGTTACAGAGACAGTGTTCTCCGTTCAGGAAAGAAAATCGGACTTCGCATAAATCCTGAGCATTCAACACAGGAAGGACATGCTATCTATGATCCGTGCTCCCCGACTTCCCGTCTCGGAATTACTCTTAAAAACTTCAGACCCGATGATCTTGAAGGAGTAAGCGGTCTTCACTTCCATACTCTTTGTGAACAGAATTCTGATGACCTTGAAACCACTCTTGATTCGGTTGAAGAAAAGTTCGGAAAGTATCTTGATAAAATGGAATGGATTAATTTCGGCGGCGGACACCATATCACAAGAAACGACTACGATATCCCGCGTCTTGAAAGATGCATTAAGCGCATGCAGGAAAGATACGGACTTGAAGTGTTCCTTGAACCCGGTGAAGCAGTTGCGCTCAATGCAGGTTTCCTTGTAACAAAGGTACTTGATATTATAAACAAGGATGATATGGACATCGCAATACTTGACACATCTGCCGCTTGTCATATGCCCGATGTGCTTGAGATGCCGTACAGACCGCCTCTGATTGATTCAGGAAAGCCTTATGAAAAGAAGTTCACATACAGACTTGGTTCTCAAACCTGTCTCTCAGGTGACTTTATCGGCGAATATTCATTTGATATCCCGCTTGATACTGATTCAAGACTTGTTTTTGCTGATATGGCCATCTATACAATGGTGAAAAACAATACATTTAACGGAATGGGACTCCCGTCAATAATTGTTTGCCGGAAAGACGGAACGCTTGAAACACTTAAAGAATTCGGGTATGATGATTTTAAAATGAGATTATAAAAAAATGAGCAGAATCGCATTCTGCTCATTTTTTTTATTATCTGTTTCCTAAAAGTTCCTTATAGAGATCAATGTATTTTTCAGATGAGGTGTCCCAGCTGAAATCACATTTCATTACATTCTTTACAAGTTTTCTCCATGACTTCGTATCTTTGTAAAGTTCCTGGGCTCTGAGGCATGCATTAAGCATATCATGTGCATTGTATGTCTTGAATGTAAATCCGTTTCCGTTCTCACCGCCACAGTCCTTTACTGAATCTCTGAGTCCGCCTGTTTCACGTACAATCGGAACAGTACCGTATCTCATAGCAATCATCTGGGCAAGACCGCATGGTTCATTCTGGGAAGGCATAAGGAACATATCTGAACCTGCGTAAATTTTTCTTGCAATCTCCGGAACGAATCCGATAGTAACACTTACCTTATCAGGATATCTGAGTGACATCTCTCTGAAGAAATCCTCAAATATCTTTTCGCCGCTGCCAATAATAGCAAATTTGAATCCACGGTCAACCATCTCTTCAAATATATATTTGACAAGGTCAAGTCCCTTATGACCGACAAATCTCGATACAATACCTACAACCGGTTCATTTCCCTCCTGAAGGCCAAGATCTGCCAATAGCTTGTCTTTACATGCTTTCTTCCCCTTCACGGGAGCAGAAGCACTGAAGTTTGCCGGAATAAGCGGATCTGTTTCAGGATCATATACAGTAGTATCTATACCATTGAGTATACCTGAAAGCTTGTACTGCTTATTAATCAGAATTCTGTCAAGTCCGTATGCGTACCATGGATCAAGGATTTCCCAGGCATAACTTGGACTTACTGTTGAAATCCTGTCCGCGGCCTCAAAAGCACCCTTCATCATATTAATACAGTCATCATACATAAGGAGATCCGTATGATACATAGGTATTCCCATTACTTCATTTACAACTTCTACACCGTACTTACCCTGATACTGAATATTGTGAATGGTAAAGAGATTTTTTATGTTTTCAAATCCCTGCTGGTACTTGTAGAGCACCTGATAGTAAACTGAAATAAGTGATGTCTGCCAGTCATTTGCATGAATAATATCCGGCTTAAAATCAATGTATCTGAGCATCTCGAGAACTGATCTTGAGAAAAATGTAAACCTCTCACAGTCATCATAGAAACCATACATGCCGTCCCTGCCAAAATAATACTCATTATCAATAAAATAATAAACAACCCCGTTATAAATTGTAGTAAGTATTCCGCAGTACTGCTTTCTCCATGATACATCAACTGTAATACTTGTAAGCGGTGTTAAACTGGATCTTAATTCCGGTTTTATGTTTTTGTAAAGAGGGATTACTACACGGCAGTCATGTCCCTTTCTGTTTATTGCCGCAGGCAGAGAGCCCGCAACATCAGCCAGTCCTCCTGAAGCCGCAAACGGCATAGCTTCACTTGCTGCATATAAAATATTCATATTTGTTCAACTCACTTTCATTTTATATTATATGAGAAAATGCAGGACTATACAAAGCCCTGCATCAAAACTCTTATTCAGATTATTAATTAATCATCTTCAATTTTCTGATTCTTTTTGATGAAGAGAGCGTTTTTAGTTGAAGCAGTAAGAAGCTTATTCTTACCTACCCTTACGTTTTTATCTGTGATAACCGCATGAAGCTCTGCATCTTCGCCAATCTGTGTATTCTGCATAAGAATGCAGTTTCTTACAACAGCCCCTTTTCCTACCTTGACTCCACGGAAAAGCACTGAGTTGATTACTTCACCTTCGATAACACAACCATCAGCAATAAGAGAGTTGCGAACCACTGAACCCGCTTCATACTTTGCAGGACCGGAATCCTTTACTTTGGTATAAATCGGCGTATTGTTCAGGAACATCTTCTGCATGTTTTCAGGATTGAGAAGATTCATGTTTGCATTGTAGTATGACATAATATCTTCAATCTTCTCGTAATAGCCTTTGTGTTCATATCCGCAGATTCTGTAGTTTGCCTTATTCTGCTGAAGAACCTGCTTGTCAAAACTTGCAAATCCTTCAGGGGCATATCTGCTTACTATCTTTTCAAGTATTCTTCTGCCGATAACAAACATGTTAAGTGATCTGTTCGCTTCACCAAGAATATCAGGATTGATTGTCGCACTGATTACCCTCTTTTCATCATCAACTTCGAGTATTGTTGAAGCAGTTGAACCAATACCATTATTTGTGAAATTGTGCTTTGCATATACAACAGTGATATCAGCGTCATTTTTCATATGTTCTCTGATAACCTGCCTGAAATCTATGGTTGTTACTACATCACAGTCAGCCATTACGACGTATTCGGCATTTGAGTGCTGAATGAAAGGAAGGATTCCTTCAATAGCTTCTATTCTTCCTCTGTAGAGACCGCTCTTGTGATGACTGAACGGAGGAAGAAGATGAATTCCGCCGTTCTTTGTGCACAGATCCCACTCTCTTCCAGAACCGATATGATCAAGAAGTGACTGATAATTCGATTTGGTAACTACACCAACTTCAGGAATACCTGAGTTAGTCATATTTGAAAGCGGGAAATCAATAAGTCTGTATCTTCCGCCAAAGAGAATTGAACCCATTGTTCTTACCTGAGTAAGTTCTGATACAGATTCATCATGCATATTTGAAAATATAAGTCCTAAAATATTATTATAAATCATTCGTTACATCCCCTTAATCATTAAACAACAGGTATCATCTGACCAGGAGCTACGGAAACGCCTGAAGAAATCACTTCACCATGACCTATAACAGCGATATCCCACTTTGTATCATTTCCTGTTTCTTCTTTTGAAGCACCGATTCTGACATCATTTTCAATAACTGAGTCTTCACCGATAATTGCGTACTTAACAACTGAACCGGACTTTATAACAGCACCCGGCATAATTACACTGTGATCGATAAAAACGTCTTTTTCAACTGTTACACCTGAATATATAATCGAAGATGTAATACTTCCGTTCACATTGCATCCGTCACAGACAAGTGAATCCTGAATATCGGCATCAGGTCCTATATACTGCGGAGGAAGACTCATATTGCGTGAATATATCTTCCAGTTCTGATCATAAAGATTAAGATCAGATGCGTTAAGAATATCCATATTTGCTTCCCAGAGACTGTAGAGTGTACCAACATCCTTCCAGTAACCTTCAAAAGAATATGCAAACATTCTCTCGTTGTTTGCAAGCATAGCAGGAATGATATCCTTTCCGAAATCCTTCGAGCCGCCTGCATTCTCGTTTTCAATAAGATACTTTCTGAGTTTTTCCCATGTGAAAACGTAAATACCCATTGACGCAAGAGTAGACTTTGGCTCCTTAGGCTTTTCTGTAAAGTCTACAACACGGAAATCACTGTCACATGTCATAATACCGAATCTTGAGGCTTCCTCAAGAGTAACATTAAGAACTGCAATAGTTGCATCTGCTGAATGTTCCTTATGGAACTCAACCATCTTTGAATAATCCATCTTGTATATATGGTCACCGCCAAGAACAATTATATACTCCGGATTGTAACGTTCAATAAATCTGATGTTCTGATAAATGGCGTTTGCTGTTCCTTCATACCATGAACTGCCTGATGCTGTCTGATACGGAGGGAGAATATGTACACCACCACGAAGTCTGTCAAGATCCCATGGCTGACCATTTCCTATGTAGTCATTAAGTTCAAGCGGCTGGTACTGAGTAAGAACACCTACTGTATCAATACCAGAGTTAGTGCAGTTGGACAGAGGAAAATCAATTATTCTGTATTTTCCACCGAACGGAACTGCAGGTTTTGCCATTTTCTGTGTCAAAGCATATAATCTGCTTCCCTGCCCACCAGCCAGAAGCATAGCTATGCATTCCTTTTTCATATTATAATTCCTCCCTATTTCACTGAAGATTTGCTGTTTTTCGTTGTTGCCGTGACCTTTTTTGTAGTACGTTTCTTTGTCACACTTTTTTTCTCATGCTGCAGATAAAGCACTGACAGAGGAGGTAATGTGAGTGAAATGCTCTGATCGTATCCATGCATAGGGATATCTGCGGTTTTATATGTTTTTACAGACTTGCCGGTTCCTCCGAACTCAACTGCGTCTGAATCAAATACAAGTTTATAACGTCCACTCTCCGGAATACCTATCTTGTATTTTGTTCTTTCAACAGGAACGAAATTACATAATTATCTCATTTCCACTGTCATCAATGCGACGGAATGCGATAACACTCTGCTTGTAATCATCGTTTGAAATCCACTTGAATCCACCCCATGAGTTGTCGTTTTCCCACATAGGTGAATTTTTCAGATAGAATTTGTTAAGCTTTCTGTTGAATTCCTGAAGCTGTCTGTGTTTTTCACAGTTAAGAACAGCCCAGTCAAGACCTTCTTCGTAGTTCCATTCCTTTCTCTGACCAAATTCCTGTCCCATGAACAGAAGTTTTTTGCCCGGGTGAGCCATCATATAACAAAGGAATGCTCTGTATGAACTGAACTTCTGATCTTCATTTCCACTCATCTTTTCAAGAAGTGAACACTTACCGTGTACAACTTCATCGTGTGAAATAGGAAGAACAAAATTCTCTGAGAAACAATAGAAGAATGAGAATGTAATCTTGTCATGATTGAATGCTCTGTATATCGGGTCGAGTGACATATAGAAAAGCATGTCGTTCATCCAGCCCATATTCCACTTGTAATTGAAACCAAGTCCGCCGATATCAGTAGGCTTTGTAACCATAGGCCACGCAGTTGATTCTTCGGCAATCATAAGTGTATTAGGGTTGTTTTTGAATACTGCTTCATTAAGCAGTCTGAAAAACTCAACGGCTTCGAGATTCTCCTTGCCTCCGTAGATATTAGGTGCCCATTCACCGTCACGTCTGTCATAGTCAAGATAAAGCATGGATGCAACGGCATCAACTCTAAGTCCGTCAAGATGGAATTCATTAATCCAGTAACATGCATTTGAAATAAGGAACGATCTTACTGCACCTTTTCCGTAATCAAATACATGCGTTCCCCACGACTTGTGTTCACGTTTTCTCTGATCCTCATATTCGTAGCAGCAACCTCCGTCAAACATATAGAGACCATAGCCGTCCTTCGGAAAATGAGCCGGAACCCAGTCAAGAATAACACCTATGTTGTTCTCGTGAAACAAATCAACCATGTTTCTGAAATCATCAGGTGTTCCGTAACGTGAAGTCGGAGCATAGTAACCAGTAACCTGATAACCCCATGAACCGTCAAACGGATGCTCAGTAAGAGGCATAAACTCTATGTGAGTATAGGACATCTCCTTAAGATACGGAATTATCTCCTCTGCAAACATAGTGTAACTCTTGAATGTTGAGTCAGAATTCTTCTTCCATGATCCCAGATGTACTTCATAAATATTGATCGGTCCTCTGTAAATCTCACGGTCTGATTTTTTGCTGAGCCACTTACTGTCTCTCCACTTATAATCGGATTCGAAGATTTTTGAAGCTGTCTCAGGCCTTGTTTCATAGTGATTTGAATACGGATCGGCCTTCATGATAATTCTGTTGTCTCTGGTTCTGATACTGTACTTATAGTTATCGAACTGATTAAGAGCAGGAATCTTTGCTTCCCATATCTCTTCAGATATCTTATACATCGGATTGCAATCACGATTCCAGCTGTTGAATGAACCTACTACTGAGATGTCAACTGCATTAGGTGCCCATACACGAAAATAGTGATATTCTTTTCCGTCTTCATTCACCCTGTGAGCACCAAAAAACTTATATGATTCAAAATTATTACCCTGCTGAAAAAGGTATATCGGAACATCATATGATTTGTCGGTTTTTATACTATTATGCATCAAATCACCCTCCCATAACTACTCTTATTGTAACAGAATATCAAAAATTAATCAAGTCTTTCGGTGTGTATTTTATACTTTTGTCGAAATGCTACATTAATTCCCCGAGAAATAGTGCAATTTTTTAAAAAGAAATTTATTTACTTTTTTTTATTTGGTAAATTCGTGTTTTTCTTCACATTTATCCGCCATCTTTTTTGTATATTTGACTATTACTGACGTACAAGCCTTGCCGTGATAACGCTTACATCATCATAGCTGATTTTTTGTGATAGCCTGCATATATTTTCCGATATTTCACTCACATCTGATTTTTCTGTCAACTCTCTTTTTATTACGCCATATGCTTTTTCCGGAACTCCGTCAGATATCATGGTAACCATATCACCCGTTTTCAGTGAAAAAGTCCTTTTAAACATTCCTGCAGTGTCAGCAGCCCCAATAGGAAAAGTTGGCGAATTCACACTGAATATACTGCCTCCGTGAAGAAAAATAGTTGGAGCAGCTCCTGATTTGTAAACAGTCATATTCCCGTTATCAAGATCAAAAGCCGCAACATCCAGAGTAGCAAAATAATCATCTGTGCTTTCCGAACGGATAATTGTATTTATTATTCTGATGCTCTGTTCGGCATCAACTCCCCCAAGAATAAACTGCCTGAACAGTCCCACAGCTCTTGAAGAATATTCGAAAGCTCTTTTACCTGTACCCATTCCGTCTGAAATTACTATGTAAAATTTCCCGTAACTGTCACGGAAGCAAAGACAGGTATCTCCGTTCTCTTCGGAAGACGCTGAACTTTTCTGTGATATTTCCGCTTCTATTCTGTATGCCGGCCGCTCGCTGATGAGGAATCTCATCTCCTCACCGTCATAGCATTTTGTACATTCAAAATTTATTCCGAATTCATCGCTTAGAGTTCGGTAAATTCTGTATCCGCTTACACAGGAATTTTTCGGACAGTATATTTCTGCGAACAGTCTTCTGCTGCTGTTATAATAAGCAACCAGAGAAACAAATCCTATATCATTTTCATTAAGCACAGTCTTCATTCTTGAAGTTATACGGCGGTCAATTATAAATCTCTTCTGAACATCGGATGAAAGACTGCGTATTATTTCAGAAGATGCAGTAAGCTGCTCTGCAAGTATGTTTTTTGACATGGTTCTATATTCACTTTCTGTGATATCTGCAATACTCCCAGCATTTCCTGCATAATTTTTTTTAATTTCATTAAAGCTTTCCGGTTTTTCTGCGGCATTACCGATTGTATTGGCGACAAGTCTCATTCTGAACGATGAAATTCTCATCATATCACTCTCTTCGTCAAAAGTGCTGCTTATTCTCTTTTCTTCATTATGCACCTTTTCAACAGGCACCATACAGAAAAAAATTATCCCCGCAACTATATTCACATAGGACATAACAGGAAACATACCGGCACCGGAAACAGCAGTACACATAACTGAAACAAGCAGATAAGCTGAAGCTGCAGCAGGACGACCGTAGTTTATAAATGTACCTGCAGCCATGCCTGATATTCCCATAAAAACTACCGAACGGATATCCGCCGCTCCGTTTATAATCAATGCGGCCGCTCCGGTAATCCCCGCAGTTGAACCACCTGCAAACCTGTAGTTTCTTGCATAAACAAGAGTAAAAAATACAGCAGCTATCTCCCCTGGATTTATTCCGAAAAATGAAAATGAGGAAAGAACAGAAACAGCTGAAAAGCAAAGCAAAGCTACAGCAGGCTTGTTTACAGCTGCCTCTGCAATGATTCCCCTTGGTGAATTAAGGAGGATAACTGTATAACCGCAGACAAATCCGGCAAGAACGGAGGCTGTGCTGAAAACTGCCAGACTGCGCAGGGAAAATTTTTCTGTAATACAGAAGAAAACAAAAGATAACATGAAACACAGTGCAACAGCTATTCCGCGTTTAAGAGCATCATTTTTCTTTATGAAAACTGATAACAACGGAATCAGAATTACTGCAGATACATACTGAACCGACTGCATATTACCTGAAGAGATACATGACATTATAATTCCTGCAGCTGCTGTCAGTGAACAGAGCGGAGAAAGTGCAGCTGCAAACGCAAATGGAAACGGTGATGCTGCAAATGAAAATTTTGAATATGATAAAAAGAAAAAAGCTGATATACATGCAATCAGTTTTAAGGATACTGGTGTTTTACGTTGATTTTCCTGCATTTTTTACATTCCTTTCAGGGATATAACCCTCATAAAATAAAAATAAGGAATCACCCGAAATCATCTGTTTCGGGTGTTCCTTATTATTATATCAGACAGTTATCGTAAAAAATGTCAAAGTAATGCTCAGTGAATGTATTTTTTCAGGTTAAGTGAGAAATTCATAAGTGATTCCATATCAAGCTGCTCCACTCTTGTATTTTCACTGAATCCTGTCTCAGCAAGAGCTGCATAAATATCCTGCTTAGTGAACGAAAGCATGGAAGAAAGTGAATTTGCAAGTGTCTTTCTTCTCTGTGAAAAAGCAGCCTTTACAACAGAAAAGAAAAATTTTTCATCTTCCGGTTCAAGTGAGTATTTTTTATTAACATCTATCCGGATTACTGCTGAATCAACATTCGGAGCAGGAATGAAACTTCCTCTTGAAACACTGAAAAGCGTTTTTGCATCCCCGTAGTATCTGACTGCCACAGATATGGCACCTGACTGTCTTGTTCCCGGCTCAGCACAGAGTCGTTCAGCTGCTTCCTTCTGAACCATTACCGTAAGAGACTTTACAGGTGCTCCGCTTTCAAGAAAATGCATAATAACCGGAGAAGTAATATAATAAGGAAGATTTGCACATACTGCAACGTCCATTC